>Ga0209272_10000848_pt1 | contig 21388 bp, 22 predicted proteins | sample tdDd002_FD_187125 | JGI IMG/M metagenome (GOLD analysis project Ga0209272, IMG submission 187125) | Marine sediment microbial communities from the Atlantic coast under amendment with organic carbon and nitrate - tdDd00.2 (SPAdes)... | ecosystem: Environmental > Aquatic > Marine > Coastal >... | reverse complement strand
CAATAATTGTAGCGGGGATATTCCTTGTAAATGCAGAGGCAGCTTCAAGGGGAGCAGATAAGATATTTGGAATACTTGTGGGAGATTATGTGGATGATTTTCCTCAAATAGCAGCGGGAACCATAAGAAGTGTAGTTCAGGGTGTACTGGGAATAGCTGTAATACAGACGATCCTAAGCGGACTGGGGATGCTTGTTATGGGGATACCGGCAACGGGGTTATGGTGTCTTTTGATCCTGATACTGGTTATTATGCAGCTTCCTCCTATCCTCATACTTCTTCCAGTGGCAGGGTATGCATTTACCATAGCAGATACCACACCTGCAGTAATATTTTTAATCTGGTGTATATTTGTTAGTTTACTTGATAATATATTAAAACCCCTTCTTCTGGGAAGAGGTATGGATATACCTATGCTTGTAATACTTTTAGGTGCCATAGGAGGTATGGTAAGTTACGGACTTATAGGTCTCTTTGTAGGGTCTGTGATACTCTGTCTGGGATACAAGGTGATAGGAGCTATAATGGATAAAAATCAGGAAAGATCTGTAAGTAAAAAGGAAGAATAAGAGATAAAAAAAGAGCCTTTAAGGCTCTTTTTTTATCTCTTGTTTTATAGCAAAGTATATAGAAAAAGCGGTATAATCCTGATAAAAAATCGGTTTAAAATTTTTCATCAAAGACATCCTCTAATTCCTTCATAGAAATGATATTGATAGTTTTTCCCTCTTTCTTTATAAGCCCCTGATCCTCTAAGGAGGCAATAACTCTATAGAGGTTTGTTCTGTCACACTTTAAAAGGCTGGCAAAGCTGGAATAGTTTTCCACGGTATAACAGGAATCAGTGGAATGCTTGTAGAGGATATATGCTAAGTATTCCTCTAAGGAAAAGATGCTCCTGAAATAATTTTCCCTTAAAATATCTGAGGTATAGAATAATTGTTTTTCAAAGGTGAAATCTAAGAACTCAGGGGTCTTCATAAGCACCTTCATAACTTCACTTTTGATTCCATAGACAGCTGCATCCTTTGACATAGCAGCTATATAATGGTTTAAGTTATTATACTTTAAGCTGAAGTATTTTGGGATCCCTCCTAGCTGATAGTCGTCGGCATAGACCCTTGCAAGAAGGTGGTTTTTTCCATTTTTATCGGGGAAAAAAATATCCATACTTCCCTCGATGACAAAGAAAAAATCTATACCGTCAAAAATTTCCTGACTAGTCTTATTTTGGAGCTTTTCAAGGGGCACAGGGAATAGATCTTCAGAAGAAAGAAATTTTCCATAACCGCTTTCCTTTAAATAATTTTGTATATTGTTCATAGGTTCACCTGCCTAAATTACTATAATAGTTTTTATTCAAAAAAAAGGGTTAACTTCCTTCGTGGATTGAGAAAATTATAAAAAGTGTTTCATATGCAACATTAATCATTGAGTTAAAAGGATATAATAAGGTAATCATTATATGAATCGGAGGAGGTCCTATGAAAATGCTTAAGATATCTTTGGTGGGAGTTATTGTGGGGATAGGATTACTGGGAAGCAGCATTGAAGCAGAAGCTAAGGGGGGAGTTAACCCTGAAGAGAAGGCTATAGGGGTAATAAGTAAAGAGATTGTTTCTCTGAAAAATCCAGATGGAAGTATGGAGATATACGGAGTAGATCAACTACTGGAGTACGGTGAAGAAAATTCCGAAGGATTAAGGAGACATGAGAGAGAGATTATAGAAAGGGTTGAAAAAAACTCAGGGAACAGAGGTGAGGATTAAAAGGCAGCCCCTTGGAATCACCTGAGGAGGCTATTCCTTTAATGTATTGACAATAGATAAAAAAAAGGATATAATCATATTTGTTTTGAAATGATTATAAAAAGTCAGTATAACTCTTTAATATGTAGTGAAATCACCTGTTAGAGGAAGAAGTTTTAATGCATTGAAGCGGAGAGGCGGGATAGGTATGAAATTACATTCTTATTTTGTATGATGCCTGTTAAAGAGGTAGATTGAGACTTTTTATAATGAAGATAAATCCCATATAATCCTTTTAATACGCAGAGGGAGTCTCTACCGAAGGAGCTTAAATCTTTCGATTATGGGTGTATTAACGGGATAGTTGTATAAAATACAACCCTATTTTGTAGTGCACTCATGGAGTAGCCATTATAAGATGGGGTTTTTGTAATTAAATAATTCCCATATAATTTCTCTAATATGCAGAGAGAGTCTCTACCAGAGGAGCTTAAATCTTCTGATTATGGGTGTATCAGTAAGGAAAGTTGTAGATATTACAACCCTGTTTTGTGATGCACTCATATGAGAGTTGCACCATAAGATGGGGTTTTTATAATTTAAATATTTCTTAGGAGGAAGCATGAAAAAGTTGTTATTAGTTTTAATTGTTGTTTTATCATTTTTAGGATGTGGGAAGAAGGAAGATGTAAAGACATCAACAGAAAGGATAGGTCTTGTATTTTCTATAGGAGGATTAGGAGACAAATCATTTAATGACTCAGCTTATGAAGGTATAAAGAGAGTAAAGGAAGAAAAGGGAATTGATATAAAGTATGTAGAGCCTGAATCAGTAGCAGTTATGAAGGATTATCTTACTAGTTTTGCTGAGGAGGGTTATGACCTTGTTATTACAGTAGGATTTTTCTTTGTAGACCCCCTTGTTGAAGTAGCGAAAGCTTATCCTGATACTAAATTTGTAATAATAGATGGTGTGGTAGATCAGCCCAATGTAAAATCAGTATTATTTGATGAAAGACAAAGAGGAGTACTTGCAGGAGCATCAGCTGCTCTTAAGTCTGAAGCCGGAATAACAGGGGTAGTAGGAGGGTTAGAGATACCTATTATTACAACATATATAGATGGTTACAAGCAGGGAGCCAAGGCTATAAATCCTGATATAGAGGTTCTTGTAAACTATGCAGGATCATTTACAGACCCTGTAAAGGGTAAGGAGATAGCTATAACTATGAGTAATACCGGAGCAGATGTAATAAACCATGCTGCAGGAGGAACAGGTACCGGAGTAATGGAAGCTGCTAAAGAGCGAAAGTTCTATGCTATCGGGACAGACTCAGATCAGAAATATATGGCACCGGAATATGTTATTACATCGATCCTGAAAAAGATAGACAATGTAGTAGTTCAGGTGGTGGATGAATATACAGCAGGAAACTTTGAAGGTGGAGTTATCACTCTGGGGTTAGCTGAAGATGGAATCGGACTTACAGATAAGGTAGAGGGGATAGAGATCATAGAGGAAAGAGTATTAGAGGGAAGTCTTTAATAGATAACTTATGATCTATATGCTTTTAAAAATAAAAAGGTGGAGGTCTGAATTTCAGATGAAAAGATTATTATATATAGCGGGAATACTTGTTTTAACAGTAGTTACTTTTGCACAGGAGCTTACTGTATCTCAGGCAGTAAAGGAAGCGGGATTAGAAGAGTTAGCAGTGACCTATAACAAGGTTAAGATAGAGAAAGCCCTGGGAGATTTTCAGTACAGCTCATATAATGAGAGTGAACTGCAGGAGATAGCTCTTCTGGTAGATCTTGGCTTTATAGAAAAAGAAGATACAGATGAAAAGTTAGACGAAAAGTTAGATTATATGATCTCTTTGTTTATGGATCAGCCTAAAAACTATCTGGGGAATGTATCTGATAAAAGTATATATGAAAAGCTTTATACAGCATGGAATAATTCAGTATTATATACAGATGAAGATCTTGTAAAGGAACTTGAAAAGGGTCTTAAAAAGGGTACTTATACTGGATATAATATTAAAAGAAGTGAAAATAATGCAAACTTTGATAAAGAGCTGGCTCTCACATATGGGCATAGTGATATAAGTCATGCAATTCAGCTGGTGGCACTGCTGAAAACAGAAGGAATAGAAGCAAGGGTACAGCTAGAGCCTAAGACCTCTTCATATACATATATGAAGGACTGGGGTCAGCCAAGAGAAAAGACAGCAAACTACTATGTGGACCAGAGCGATGACAACCACTGGATAGCCTATGCAAAGGAGTATGACCTAAAGTTTGAGTTTAAAAATATAGATGAAAGAAACAGGTTTAATACTGTGATAGATGAGTATGCTAAAAAGGATGCAGCAGATCAGGTGGGTCTTATCGTTTCATCTTGGTGGCAGCCACTATACCATTCAGAAGAAGAGCTTGAGGGGTACAGCCTTCTTATGGATAATACTAAGGTGATAGACGGATATGAAGTACATATCTTTTCTCTGGAGAAAGCCAGTAAAAAGATAGTTAAAAGCTTAGGGAAAAAGGAAGCAACAACTAAAAAGATCTGGGTTAATCAGGCATTTTATAACTATATGCTGGGAGATTATAAGTAATCCAGGCTGGGAGATGAGAGAGAATAATGAAAAACTTCTTCAAGTTAGAGGAGCACAATACTAGTGTAAGAAAAGAAGTAGTCGGAGGGATGACGACATTTATAACCATGGCGTATATTATATTTGTAAATCCAAATATATTATCAGCAGCAGGGATGGATAAGGGAGCTCTTATAACAGTAACCTGTCTCGCTTCATTTATAGGTACTGTTATAGCAGCAGTATGGGTAAATGTACCCTTTGCAATGGCTCCGGGGATGGGTCTTAATGCTTTCTTTACCTATACTCTTGTAATAGGTAAGGGGCTTACATGGGAACAGGCTCTGGGAGTAGTATTTCTATCAGGAGTAGTATTTCTGATATTTGCCTTCCTGGGGATAAGGGAAAAAGTGGTAGATGCTATACCGGTAACTCTGAGACTAGCTATGTCTGCAGGAATAGGATTATTTATTACCTTTATAGGTCTGCAGAACCTGGGACTTGTGGTAGCTAATCCGGCTACTATGATAGGTCTTGGTCAAATGACGATGCCTGTGGTGTTAGGTCTTGCAGGGCTGTTTATAATAACTGTACTTGAGATAAAAAGAGTCAGAGGAGCAATGCTTATAGGTATTCTTTCTACTACACTCCTTGGAATGATTGCAGGAGTGGTAGATGCCCCTTCTGGGATTATGGCGATGCCCCCTAGTATTATGCCTATAGCTTTTAAACTGGATATTATGGGAGCTATTCAGCTGGCTACTATCGGACCGATCTTTTCACTGATGTTTGTGGATCTATTTGAATCTATCGGAACTATTATGGCATGTGCTATAGAGGCTGATATGGTAGAGGAAGAGGGGAAGATTAAGAATATAGGAAAGCTTCTGGAAGCAGATGCAGCAGCTACAACAATAGGAGCTGTCCTTGGAACATCAACAACAACATGCTTTATTGAAGCTGCTTCTGGTATAACAAGCGGAGCAAGAACAGGGCTGGCTTCCCTTGTTACAGGAGGGTTATTCTTCCTTGCAATGTTCTTCACACCTATTATCGGTGTGGTACCAGGATTTGCCACAGCTCCGGCACTTATTGTGGTAGGAGTATATATGTTTAAGAATATAAGAGAGATAGACTTTTATGATTTTGAGGTGGCAATACCTGCCTTTATCACAATAGTTCTGATGCCTCTGACATATAGTATCAGTACCGGTCTTTGTTTTGGATTTATTGCTTATATCATAATAACTACAGTAGCAGGAGACAGAAGTAAGCTAAAGCCGACTATGTGGATAATAGGAGCTCTTTCAGTAGTGAGTCTTCTGGCGCACTAAAATAGGATATATTAGGATAGAGACATCTAAGGTGTCTCTATTTTTTTATACTTTAAGAAATTATAAATCATCAGATGTATTGAGGCTCAGTTAATTCACTAACTGAGTACCATAAATAATAATCATTAATATAGCAAGACGAGTTATCATAGGGAAAAGCAACGGAAATCAATAAATAGTTTAGAGAAAAAAAGACCTTGAAAAAACCAATAAAATATACTATAATCAATATTGTAATGAATACAATTTTGGAGGTTATCAGATGAATTTTGAACTAGTAAATCAGAATGGAGAAGCAATAAATACTGCAGACCACAAGGGGAAGAAGATAGTTTTCTTCTACCCAAAAGCAAGTACAGCAGGGTGAGCAAAGGAACTTAAAGGCTTCGGTGAAGCTTATGAAGATTTTAAAGCTATGGGAATAGAGATATATGGAGTAAGTAAGGACTCTATAAAGAGACAGTTTAACTTTGCCAAGAAACAGGAGTCCACTATCAATCTGTTAAGTGATGCAGAAACAACTGTATGCGAAGATTTTGGTGTATGGCAGTTAAAGAAGATGTGTGGTAAGGAATATATGGGAATCGTAAGGTCAACTTTTATCATAGATGAAGGTGGAGAGGTCCTTAAAGAGTGGAGAAAAGTAAAGGTAGCGGGACACGTAGAAGAAGTGATGGCAGTTTGTAAGGAAATATAAGGTAAAGCTATTTAAAACAGCGTAAGTGTTCGCTATTTTAAATAGCTTTTTTTTTGAAAAAACATAAAGATTATCTGAGAGATAATAAAAGAAATTTTAATTTTTGAGGTATATTTTATTGATAAGAGGGGTGATTATTATGAATACATATACTATACAATTTTTCTATTTAATCTTCATACTCATTGGGATTGGATGTTACCTGTATGATTCCTATAAATTAAAATTACAGGTGATAAAATTTGCTGTTTTTTATAATTCCTATCTAAAAACAGTAATCAGTATCAAAATAGAGAATAATTACTTTGGTGAAAAGGAGAGATTATGGCATGGTAAGGACAGCGTAGATGTTATAAATGAAGATGACTTAACATTTTTATTTACAAGATCTTTAGTAGCTTTGTTAGATGATAAAAGAACTGTTCAGGTGGTAGCCTACTTTTATTTTTCAGATGAATTTAGAATCTTGGGACAGTTGGATACCAAGATAAGCCCTAAAGTAAATGGATTTATAGACGATAAGAAGCTTGAAGGGGTGTTGAAACGTCATAGAAAAAACCCTCAGTCCTCTGTGAAGGGAGCCAGTAATTAAAAGAATTATATCTATATAAAAATATAATGTTAAAAATCCTTTTTATATTGAGCCGGTAAAACTATTCTCCAGATGGGAGGTACGGTTTCTATAGAGAAGGATTTTTTTTATTATAACTAATAATTTAACTATTGTAGACCAGTGGGAAATATGCTATTCTTTTCTGATGAAGTTTTGAAAGAGGAGTGGATAATGGGAGCAAAAATAGATATGACAAAGGGAAGTATAGGAAAAGGCCTCTATAAGATGGCATTACCTGTAATGGGAACCTCCTTTCTCCAGATGGCATATAATCTGGTGGATATGATCTGGATTGGAAGAGTTGGAAGTAAGGCTGTGGCAGCAGTGGGAAGTGCAGGATTTTATCTGTGGCTTTCCTTTGGATTCATACTTCTTTCTAAAGTGGGAGCCGAGGTAAGGGTAGCTCAAAATGTAGGGGCTAAAAATATAAAAAGAGCAAGGGATTATGCAAGAAATGCCATTCAGCTAAACTTAGTAGTGGCTGTAATCTATGGTGCAGCGACCTATCTTGGCCGGGGGCCGCTCATAGGATTTTTTAACCTGGGAGACAGTAATGTTATATCCATGGCTGAAAGTTATCTGGCTGTTATATCCCTGGGGATGATATTTAACTTTACTAATCCGGTATTAACAGGGATATATAACGGATATGGAGATAGTAAAACTCCATTTATAATGAACACTGTGGGGCTTGTGGCAAATATGATATTAGATCCTCTTCTTATATTTGGTCCCGGACCCTTTCCTGCTCTGGGAGTGAAGGGGGCAGCAATAGCTACGGTACTTTCACAGTTTATTGTAATGATCTGTTTTATAGCCTATATGCGTGGAAGAAAGAGTATAGTAAATAAGCTGAATATAAGGAAACTGCCAGAGGGGTATATTATAAAAGAGTTGGTAAAACTTGGATTTCCTGTAGCCCTTCATTCAGGACTGTTTACCGGTTTTTCCATGGTAATAGCAAGGATAATAGCTAGCTGGGGTCCAGTTCCTATAGCTGTACAAAAGGTGGGCTCTCAGATAGAATCCATATCCTGGATGACAGCAAGTGGATTTCAGGCGGCCCTCTCCACATTTGTAGGTCAGAACTATGGGGCTAATCAGCCTGAACGTATAAAAAAGGGATATATAGTATCTATGGGAATAATGGGAATAGTTGGTGTATTTGCCACAGGCCTGCTATATTTTGGAGCAGAGCCTATATTTACAGCATTTATTCCTGAAAGAGAAAGTATAGACCTTGGTATAGATTATCTTAAGATACTGAGTTTTTCTCAGTGGTTTATGTGTATAGAGATACTCACAGCAGGAGCTTTCAACGGTCTTGGAAGAACTAAGCCCCCATCTATTGTAAGTATAGTATTCAATGCAGCAAGAATCCCTCTAGCCCTTGTGCTTTCGTCGGAAGGTCTGCTGGGATTAAACGGGGTATGGTGGAGTATAAGTATAACCAGTGTATTTAAGGGAGTAATCCTTGTGGGATGGTTTATCTACCTGACTAAGAGCTGGGACTTTTTTAAGAAGGTATAGGAGGTCATATGGACTATATTGTGGTGGATTCAGGTAAAAGATGTGAAATGATAGACATTACTGATAAAATAGAGGAAGTTATAGAGAAAAATGGCTGGATAGATGGTATTTTAGTATTGAACTCTATGCATACCACAGGGGGACTTACAGTAAATGAAAGCTATGATCCAGATGTACAGGTAGACCTTTTAAATGCTCTGGAAGCAATGGTTCCTAAGATACACTACAGGCATATGGAGGGAAACTCAGATTCTCATCTTAAAACTGCAATTACAGGAACCGATATAACCCTTATAATTCATGGCGGGAAGTTGGTTTTAGGAAGGTGGCAGGGAGTGTACTTTTGCGAATTTGATGGTCCCAGAAGGAATAGGAAGGTTACCTATAAATATGTAGGGCAAAAGTAGACAGATGAATATAATATAGTTAAGGAAGCCGGTTTACTACCGGCTTCTTTTTTTAACTTTTTAAAATAAAAATAAAAATTTTGAAATATTTCACAGTTTTGTCACAATGGGGAGTTAAAACAAAGATATAGCAATGGTTTTTAGTAGTGAAAAAGATGATCTGTGAAAAAGACAGGAAGGGAGGAAGGATGAGGATAAAAAATGCAAGAGTAATAGTTCAGTTATCTGTACTGACTCTTATAACAGTGGTAGGAGTCTTACATCAAAAGGTGGGGGGAGGACCTGAGGGAGTAGCATCTATACACGGACTATGCCCATTTGGAGGGATAGAAAGTTTCTACTCTCTTGTAACTACAGGAGAATTTATTAAAAAGACATTTTATTCAAACCTGATTTTAATAGGAGGAGCAACATTTGTTGTCATATTTTTTGGAAGGATATTCTGTGGGTGGATATGTGCTCTAGGTACTATGCAGGATATAGCCGGAAAGGCAGGTAAAAAACTTTTTAAAAAGAGATATCAGATACCGGAAAAAACAGATAAAGTACTCAGAAATGTAAAGTACATAGTGCTTATAGGAGTAATCTATTTCACCTGGAAAACAGGGACACTGGTTATAAATTATATGGATCCCTTTACAGCCTATAGTCATATCTCTGCAGGTTGGGAGGAGCTCTTAGGAGAGTACTTAATAGGTTTTGGGATATTAGTGGTTATGCTCATTGCTTCATTATTTTATGAAAGGTTATTTTGCCGGTATGTATGTCCTTTGGGAGCTTACTACGCCATTATCGGTAGGCTGTCTATATTTGGGATAAAAAGAGATAGTAAGAGTTGTATAGACTGTAAAAAGTGTGATAAGGCCTGTATAGCCGGACTGAAGGTGTCGGCAGAGCAAGAGATAGGAGCCAGTGAATGTATGGGATGTATGGAGTGTGCTATGGATTGTCCTACTAAGAAAAATTCTCTTACTATGAGTATAGGAAGGAAAATGGTAAGTGAAAAAAGGGCAGGAATCATAGGAGCTGGAATATTCTTTGGTATTATCCTGATAACCAAGAGTATAGGGTTATATGAAACAACTCCAAATAATATCTCAGATATTTTAAAGGGGAATCCCTCAAATATAAGGGGATGGATGACTCTTCAGGAGGTAGGAGATGGCTTTGGAGTACCTCTTAAAAAGATCTATAGGGAGCTGGGAGTAACAGCAGATGATCTTCCTGCTGAAACACCTATAAAGAAAAGTGAGGAGATACTAAGGGACAAGGGAATAGAATTTGATCATGATAAGATAGGAGAAGTAGTGGCAAACCTTACGGGGAAAGAGATAGTGGATATGGAAAAGACATCTGTGGAGATAAGGGGAAGTATGAGTATAGAAGATATCTCTAAGATGAGTGGACTATCCAGTGAAAAAGTTATTGAAAAACTGGGAATACCTATTGATATTTCCTATGACCTCCCTTTAAAAAACCTGGCAGGAGAGCATGGGTTTGAAATGGGTGATGTAAAGGAAAGATGGAATAAAAAGTAGTGGTTTAAAAACAGCTGTTCAGATGAATAGCTGTTTTTTTAATTGGTTAAATAATTATTGTTTTTTAACAGGGCGATGAAAAGTGCAGTTAAATGAATAACATTTACAGAGAAAAGTTTGGAGTTAATTTAGAAGGTATCCCCTGGGAACATTGTATAAATAATATATAAGGGGGTGATACTATGAATACCATACTGAATACAACTATGCAGATGATAGGTGGACTGGGGATATTTTTATATGGGATGAGAGTAATGTCTGAATCTATAGAGGAGGTAGCAGGTCACCGCCTGAGAATGCTAATATCGAAGATGACATCAAATATATTCAGAGGAATAATGGTAGGAGTAGTAGTGACCTCTATAATACAGTCTAGTTCTGTAACTACTGTAATGGCAGTGGGATTTGTGAATGCAGGACTCATGACCCTGAAGCAGTCGCTGGGAATAATACTGGGAGCAGATATAGGGACTACAATTACAGGGTGGATACTGGCTCTCAAGGTCACTAAATACGGGTTATTATTAGTGGGAGGAGGGGCTCTGGTATTTCTCTTTAGTAAGGAGGAGATAAGAAAAAAGAAGGCTCTTAGTATTATGGGACTGGGCCTTATATTTGTAGGATTAAACTTTATGAAGGCCGGAGTCAGACCCCTTAAGGATGTGCCGGAATTTATCGGCTTTTTTTCATTGTTTTCAGCTGAGTCTTACAGAGGGGTTATTCTTTCTGCTCTTACAGGAACCTTTCTGACATTTGTAATGCAGTCCTCTTCTGCAACTGTGGGAATAACCATAGCCCTTGCTACACAAGGGGTAATAAGTCCCCAGACATCTGTAGCCTTGGTACTGGGAGAAAATATTGGGACAACTATAACAGCATACCTGGCTTCCCTGGGAGCAGGAGTAGAAGCTAAAAGGGTAGCCTATGCTCATATAATGATAAAGGTTTTAGGTGTAGCGGCGATACTGCCTTTCTTCTACCCCTATGTGGAGCTGGTATCTAGATTTATAGATCCTGAAGAGGGGGTAGCAAAGTATATCGCTCTGTCTCATACAATATTTAATTTAGGTGTAGTAGTTATGTTTATTCCATTTAGAGGGGTTTTATTAAAGATTGTTGGGAAAATGGGAGGAAAAGAAGACAAGGAGAATAAAGTCTACTCCAATACCTCTATCTATAAGGTTCCTTCAGTGGTACTGGAAAAGGGAAGGGGAGAGGTACAGCAGATGATATTGAGATTCAGAGAGGATATAGAACTGTTTTATAAGATACTTTCCGGTGAGGGAGGAAGGATAGGGGACATTTTTGAAGGTGAAAGATATCAAGATGAAAAGAAGGATGCTATTCATATGGAATTAACAGGTCTATTAAACTGTGTGAGTTCTCAAAAGATACTAAAGGAGGCCAGACTTCTAATGAAGGTGGCAGATGAGGTGGAATCTATGGGAGACTATGGAGCCAGTCTTGGGAAGATCTATATAAAGATAGAAAACACTGTAACTGTAATCAATGAAAAGGGTCTGAAAAATATAAGGGGATATCATAAAACAATTTTATGGCATATAGATGAACTCTATAGAATATTCAGAGATGAAAGCTATAGCGATATAGAGCAACTGAAAAAAAGCTGTCACAAGACCTCACTCAGATTATCAACAGTGGATCCTTTGGAAAAGGCGGAATATTCTCATCATGTGGAGATGGAGATACTGGCTAAATACAGAAGAATAAACAGACATATTATATATATACTAGAGAAATTTGAAGATGAATCGATATATTAAGAGTTTAAAGATCCCGCTGTCTAAATAAGGAAGATATGAGTAAAAAATATTAAAAGAACAGTAAGAAATATGATAAAATCTTTAAAGAATACAGTGGGGGAGGTAGGCATGAGAAGAAGTTTTGTAAGTGACAGATTTAGGTTGGTTGAAACAGCCCTTGATATGCTGTTTTATGATGGGGGAAACAGGGAAAAGTTTCTTGATTACTTTAAGGAGCATAAGTTAGGGGTATATAGGGAAGATGAGATGTATTTTGATAAGAAATTAGAAGAGTACAGAGAGGGAGATTTGTATTCATTTAAAGATATAGAGGAGGGAGACCTCTACGAGCTGGGATTTTATATATTAGGAGTGTTTACTGAAAAGAAACCTCTTGAAATAATAGATGAAATCGTAGAAAAGCATATTGAGTGCCTTGAACTGGATTAATTATAATAAAAAGGAGCCCTAGGGCTCCTTTTTATTATATAGATTATCTGAATAACAACTTTTTTAAAATCAACCTCTGTAAAAGCATGGAGAAAACTGATATTTTATTTAAAAAGTTTTTTTATTTTTTCAAAAAATGAATGAGTTTCGATACCAAGTTCTTTTCTGATTTTTTTTTTGAGTTTCTCCCTGGGACAAACACTACACATCTTTGCCCTACAGGATAAGCAGCCACCCTCTAATTTTTCAAGGTGTTCATTTAGTTTCATAGACTAACTCCTTAACTTAGAGAATTTTTTTACCTCTTCAATTTCATTTAAAAGACACTTTAAATCACTTTTTTTGCAGTTTGCACTAGAGGCAACGATAGCTCCTTCAACAAGAGGAGCATCTGCAATAAAAACCTTTTTCCTGTCATGGCTATCTAAAAGCTTGATGGCTTCAAGGGAGTTGCAGACAGAATTTCCAAGATCACAAATAATGATAACACCTCTGCCGCTATTGGCTTTTTTTATACATTTATAAATTCTTTCAGGACTAGTACCCAGGGATCTGTCTTCAAGACCACTGGCATTAACCATTGGAAATTTTATCTTAGATGGAGAAAACATATCTTCTGCAATCTTTATTACTTCTAACCCAAGGTGATAACTGTGTGAAACAATGACTATCCCTATCATATGGCTCCCTCCTTTTAAAGATTTTCTTATAGCAATGGAAAAAAAGATTATTTTTTGACTTTTAACCAGGGGGTTAAGCTTTTTGACTTTTCAATCAAAAGTTTCGGAGTAATTTCAGTTCCTTCAGCGATTCTTTTATGAAAGTTTTTCTTTGCCCACTCCATCCAAAATGGCCTTGCTATCATGGCTCTTCCCACTGCTACAAAGTCAAGGAGGTTATTTTCCACAAGCCAGTTAGCCTGTTCCTCTGTTTTTATCTTTCTCACACCAATCACTGGTATATTAACATGCTTTTTTATTTCTACCCCCAGATACACCACCCAGTCAAGGGGAAAGTCCTCTGGAACATCTACTTTGACCTCTGATCTGAACTCAGGATCGGGAACACCACTTGATACATGGAGGAGATCCACCCCTAAACTTTCAAGATATTTAGCTATCTCTATACCATCCTCTATATGAGGTTCATTTCCTCCCATCCTATATGCAAGGATGAAATCTTCATTAAATAATTCCTTTGTAGACTGGATAAGAAGTTTATTGAAGGTCATCCTCTTTTCAAAGGAACCACCATATTTATCGTTTCTTGTATTCCATACTTTGGAATTTAACTGTGAAAGAAGGTAGGTGTGGGCTCCGTGTATCTCGACCCCGTCAAAGCCACACTCTTTTGCTCTTTTAAAAGCAGCTATAAATTGTTTTAATATGTCATTTAACCTTTCCTCAGGCACAGTAGCGATATCATCTTTAAAACCAGCATGGTGGATCTGTATAATAGCAGGTACATCATACTCTCTGCAGATATCAGCGATTCTTTTCAGACCGGGAATAAATGAGTCATCCCATATACCTATCTGGTTGTCTCTGAGTTTTGCATCCTCTGAGACACATGAAGCTTCTACAACTATCATCCCCACATCATTTTTGGCGATATCTTCATACCACTTTACCAGACCGTCTGTGACAAGCCCGTCTTTTTTCACAAGGGAAAACCTCACCATGGGAGGCAGTACGATACGATTTTTTATATTGATATTTTTTATCTTAATTGGTGAAAATATATTTGGCATAAAAGGTCTCCTAACGCTATAAATTTAGTATCTATTCTTTATAATATTTTAACATATTTTTAATTTTGAAGGAAGAAGTATCAGATAAAACTAAATATAAAATCTTGCAACTAAAGTCCTATAATTAATAATTATAATTTTATTTTTTAAAAAATTAATAATAAAACAAGATTATTAAGAATAGATAGAAAGACTAGATAAAATGTGATATAATACTATGTAAAATTTATATATTTAGGAGGAAAGAAATGATTTCAACTAGTAATCTTTCTATGAGCTTTTCTGGAGGAAAGAAACTATTTAACGATGTAAATGTTAAATTCACACCAGGAAACTGTTATGGACTTATCGGTGCCAATGGAGCAGGTAAATCCACTTTTGTAAAAATACTTTCAGGAGACTTATCTCCATCTGAAGGAGAGGTAATTTTAGATAAAAAGAAAACTCTTGCTATACTTAACCAGGATCACTTCGCTCACGAGGAGCAGGTAGTAATGGACGTAGTAATGAGTGGACATGAAGAATTATATGCTGTAATGAAGGAGCAAGAGAGAATCTATGCTGATCCTGAAGCTACAGATGATGACTATATGAAGGCGGGAGAGCTTGGAGATAGAATCGAACAGCTTGATGGTTGGAGTGCAGAAACAAATGCTGAAAAAATGCTAACAGGACTTGGAATTAATTCTGACCTACATAGAAAATACATGAAGGAACTAACGGAGCCGGAAAAGGTAAAAGTATTACTTTGTCAGGCAATCTTCGGACAACCAGATGTACTACTACTGGATGAGCCTACAAACGGACTGGACATTAAAGCAATCAGATGGTTAGAAAACTTCCTTATGAATATCGAAGATACTACTGTAATCGTAATTTCACACGATAGACACTTCCTAAACAAGGTGTGTACTCATATTGCTGATATCGATTATGGAGAGGTTAAGATGTATGTTGGAAACTATGATTTCTGGTATGAGTCAAACCAACTTATGATTACTCTAATAAACAATAAGAATAAAAAGCTTGAGCAAAAGAGAGAAGAATTAAAATCATTTATCTCTAGATTCAGTGCTAACGCATCAAAATCAAAGCAGGCAACTGGAAGAAAGAAGCAACTAGAGTCACTTCAACTAGAGGATATGAAAGTATCTAATAGAAAGTACCCATTCGTTGAATTCAAATCTGAAAGACAAGCTGGAAACAACCTATTAAAAGTAGAGAATTTATGTAAAACTATCGAGGGAGTTAAGATCCTTGATAACGTAACATTTACTATTAATACTGGAGACAAGGTAGTCTTCCTAGCAAAGAACGATATTGTTAAAACAACTCTAATAGCTATCTTAGCTGGAACTATGGAAGCTGACTCAGGGGAAATCACTTGGGGAGTAACTACATCTCAGGCATATATGCCTAAAAATAACTCTGAATACTTTGAGTCAGCAGCTGGTAACTTAATCGATTGGTTAAGACCTTACTCACCAGATCAACACGATTCATTTGTAAGAGGATTCCTGGGAAGAATGTTATTCTCTGGTGAAGATGCAGATAAGTCTCCTAAGGTACTTTCTGGAGGAGAGAAGGTAAGATGTATGTTATCTAAGATGATGCTTGGTGGAGCCAATGTACTATTATTTGATAACCCTACAGATCACCTGGACCTAGAGTCGATTACTTCACTAAACAAAGCACTTATCAAATTCGACGGAACTATACTATTTGGTGCTCATGACCATGAGTTTATTCAGACAGTAGCAACTAGAATTATCGAAATAACTCCTAAAGGTACAGTGGACAAGCTGACTGAGTATGATGCATACTTAGATGATGAAGCTACTCAGGAAAAACTTATAGAGATGTACTCGTAATAACTATAAATATTTTAAGGATCTCAGCCAGTCTGAGATCCTTATTTTTTTGTATAAATAAAAGGAAGGGGATAGAAATAAATCAATAATAGAATACGGACAGAGGGAGGAAGGACTCATGAAAAAGGTGCTATATATTATCTTTATAATTATTTTCATGGGGTGTGGCAGCAAGTCTCAGGAAGTAGATGTAAAACGTCCTCTGGTAGCCTTTGGAGACAGCCTTACCAAGGGGTATGGATCTCCTAGCAGCTATACAGATTACTTGGCACAACATGTAAGGATGAATGTTATTAATATGGGAGTCAGTGGAGATACTACATTCTCTGCCCTCAGTCGTGTAGATGAGGTGCTGGAATATGATCCCGGGATTGTAATAATAGGGCTTGGAGCAAATGATTTTTTGAGGAAGATACCTGTAAGTGAAACTGAAAGAAACCTCAGAGAGATAACTAATAGACTGAAAGGGAGTGGAAGAACTCTCTTTATTGTAAAATTTTATCCCAAAGGGGGATTAATAGGTTTTTTTGCAGGGAGAAAAAAGAAGCAGTATGAGAAAATATATAAAGATCTTTCCCAGAGTAAGGGTGTATATGTCATAGAAGATGTGTGGAAGGGAGTATGGAGAAAAGAGATGAGTGATAATATTCATCCCAATACCAGAGGGTATGAACTAATGGGAGAAAACTATCTGAAAAATCTCGAAGGAGTACTTGGCGGTGATATATTAAAAGAGGAGTAGTTCGCTACTCCTTTTTTAATATTAAGGAAAGTATTGAATTTCACTTTAACTTTCCCTGGAATATTAAATTTTCCAAGAGCATAAAAGGGTGGAGCGTCATGCTTCTTTTTATTCTTTGAATATCTGGAGTAGCAGTTTTGCAATCACTTCTAAAGATCAGGAAATAAAATAATTTTCAAACAATCACTATAGAAATACTATTTTTACTTATTCCATACCTCTTAAAAAATAAAGAAGGAAAAGACGGATTATATCTAGATGAACTTCAAATCTAAAGAAAAGTTCGCTTTATAAAGTGTGTTATTTCTTTTTTATGCTTATATATTAATATTTTGAGTATAAAATTATCTACAGACAAGGTAGTTTTAAAAGCTTTGAACCCAAGGAGAATAAAGAGTTTTTAGGTTAACCCTATATATTATAAGGCTTAAAAAACTTATCAATACGATAAGGAAATCGTCAGGAGACATTGACATAGGGATATATTGGGGCTAATATTATACTAGTATTTCGTTAGTTTTAGGTAAAAGTATCAAAGTAATGAATAAACAATTTTGAAGGTGAAGGGTGGGATTTATGAAGAATATGGTGAAGTTAAAGGAAGTCTTGGAGAAAAATTCATTTAGGATAGTCGATGAACTTCCTAACAAAGGTGAGGTGAGCCTGCGTCTTGGAGAAAATATGAACTGCCCTATCCTGGAGAGCCTGGAAGAAAACAGGGAAGAGATCTCCCTAATTTTAAAGGAAACAGGTTACAGAACGATGATTCGTCAAAAAGATAACGGTATATGCCAGTTTATAATAAGGGGATAGAAGGTTGAAGTTATTTTTAAAAAAAGTATTGACAGAAGGTGGAGATTGCACTATACTCTATTTGTAACCGTTACAAATTTAAAACAAAAGTAAAAGAATAAATATAGATGTTAAGGAGGATAACAAATGGCAACTTCACTAATCAACAAAAAGGTAGAGGATTTTAGAGTTCAGGCATATCATAATGGAGATTTTAAAGAGGTAACACATGAGTCGTTAAAGGGACAATGGAGTGTATTTTACTTCTATCCAGCTGACTTTACATTTGTATGCCCTACAGAACTTGGAGATGTAGCTGATAACTATGAAAAATTTAAAGAGATAGGATGCGAGATCTACTCTGTATCTACAGATACACATTTTGTACATAAAGCGTGGCATGATTCATCTGAAACTATTCAGAAGGTTCAGTACCCAATGCTAGCTGACCCTACAGGTGCTCTTTCAAGACAGTTTGGTGTAATGATCGAGGAGGAGGGATTAGCTCTTAGAGGAACATTTATCGTAAACCCAGAGGGAGAGATCAAAGCTTATGAAGTTCATGATCTAGGAATCGGTAGAGATGCGGATGAGTTACTAAGAAAGGTACAGGCAGCTCAGTTTGTAGCAGCTCATGGAGACCAGGTGTGCCCTGCTAAATGGAAGCCAGGTACAGATACCTTAAAGCCAAGCTTAGACCTTATCGGTAAGATCTAATAAAAACTTCAGGAGGTGCGAAAGTGCCTCCTTTTTAAAAGCTGATTTTCAGCTGGTATGAGGGTGTAGGGAGTAAAGCTACATTCTGATACAAACTGAAAAAATAATTGAAATTAATATGAGGTGATAGATATGGAACATATATATGATGTAGTGATAATAGGAGGAGGGCCAGCGGGTCTTTCAGCAGGGGTATATGCAGGAAGGGCAAAACTGGACACTGTAATTATAGAAAAGGGAGCTCACGGAGGGCAGGCAGCTACAACATCTGAGATAGCAAACTATCCGGGGCTGATAGAAACAACTGGTCCTAAACTTGTGGGAGAGATGCATACTCAGGCTGAAAACTTCGGAGTAAGTTTTATAAGAGGAGAGGTACAGGGAGTAGAGCTAGAGGGGGATATAAAGACAGTAAACCTAAACGGAAGACACGTAAAGGGGAGATCTGTAATTATAGCTACCGGAGCTAAACCAAGAAAATTAGGATTTAAAGGAGAAAAAGAATTTACCGGAAGAGGAGTGGCTTATTGTGCTACATGTGACGGGGAGTTCTTTACAGACCTTGAGGTGTTTGTAATAGGTGCGGGATATGCTGCAGTGGAGGAAGCTATGTTTTTAGCAAAGTTTGCCAGTAAGGTGACTATTATAGCCAGAGAGCCTGAGTTTACATGTGCTAAATCAATAGTGGAAAAGTTAGATGACTATGAAAATATAGAGGTGAGATTTAACAGTGAGATTGTAGAAGCAGGTGGAGATGGTATGATAGAAAAAGCTGTCTTTATGGATAATGAAAGGGGTGAAAGGTGGGAACATACAGCCCCTGAAGAGGACGGAACCTTTGGGATATTTGTCTTTGTAGGATATGAACCTCAGACGGGATTTTTTAAGGGACATGTGAAGATGGATGACTATGGATATATCCTTACAGATGAAAATATGAGAACAGATGTAGAGGGGGTATATGCAGCAGGAGACCTGAGACCTAAGGTACTAAGACAGGTAGTAACGGCTGTAGCAGACGGTGCTATAGCAGCTACTGATGCTGAAAAGTACGTAGAAGACAGGAAGAGAGAATTAGGTATAGCAGAGAAAAAGGCTCCCAAGAAAAAGAAAGCAAAGGCTCAGGAGGAGTCTAAGGGGAGCGAAAACCTCTTAGATGAAGGGATAAGAGAGCAGTTAAAGGGCATATTTGCTAACATCACTAAGGAACTGAAGATGGTCACTGTGGTAGACAGAGAAAACAGTAAATCTGTAGAGCTTAAGGGGTTCTTAGAGGAGATAGCAGGGCTCACCGATATGCTGACTCTTGTTGTCTATGACAGGGGAGAAAACCCTGAGATAGAGAAAAAGATGAATATAGACAAGTTTCCTGCAGTTGCTTTTGCATCTAAAGACGGAGAGTATAAAAGAGTAAAGTTTCACGGGGTACCCGGTGGGCATGAACTAAATTCATTTATACTGGCGATATATAATATGGCAGGTCCCGGACAGGAGATCAGTGAAAAGTCTCTTGAAAAGATAGGGAAGATAAAGAAAAAGGTAAATGTAAAGGTCGCAGTATCTCTGTCATGTCATCTGTGCCCCGATGTAGTGGTAGCAGCTCAGAGGATAGCAATAGAAAATGAAAATATAGAAGCTGAGATGGTTGATATATCTGATTTTAAAGATCTGAGAAGTAAATTCAGTATCATGAGTGTTCCGGCTATTATAGTGGATGATGAAGATATCTACTTTGGAGCGAAAAGCCTTGACTCAATAGCAGACCTATTAAAATAAAGTAACACACAAAAAGAGCCCATCCTGTGGGCTCTTTTTGTTATTAGGTCTATAGAGTTCTCTAATCTTCTCACCTCAGAGAAACTTAAAACCACTCAACTCCTATGCAGGATAGTAAAAACTATCAAAAATATGATGACCAGATGCAGTGGTAGCCTTCCTGTTAACTTCTTCTTTCTCTGGGATCTTGAAATTTTTAAATAAGACTGCTCATATTCTCTTAAAGTAATAGTTTTTTTTATCTCCTCTGGTTTAGGGGATCCTGTGAGAGGAGCTTCCAATTTAATATCCTCTGTATTAACAGAATGATTATCTTTTTTTAGAGAGAGGAACTCAGTGGTCTTAGGTGATTCAGTTATTTTTTTACTTCTTTTAATTCTTTTGTTGGGTTTATAAAAGTTTTTTCTCATGGGGTATCCTTTATTATGTAGTAGTTTAAAATGTATCTTAAGTTCATGTTAAATGATACTGTATTTTGTAAAATCAGTCAATACAAAAGACTGGGAGAGTAGATAAACCTATCAAAAAATTAAAAAAAGACAGTTTCTGAAGATTGTTGTGGTAACTTTAATCATCTCAAGAAATCATCTTATTAATGAATATATTTTAATTCTTGTGGGAAAAAGATCTTTTAAATGTCTATATAATCTCACTCATCCAGATGAACTCCTTTACTATGTTTAACCCCTATCCTTCTCAAAATGGTAAAATCCAATCTGCCTATATAACTATATAGACAGAAGTAAGTTATATTTCCTTAGGAGTCTGAAGTCTGACTTATAAAGATCATGATAGATGATCATCTTATAAAAAAACTCCTTTTCATTCCCGGGAAGTATCGACTCCATATCAAGGAGGGAGTTATTTCTATAAAGAAGTCTGAATTCATTCCGGACAAGTTCTCTTATCTCTTCAAAGAATACCTTTTCTGTAGGGAAGTTCTTTAGGGGAAGATCCAGATAGTTTTTCTTATGACATACAACCCTTATTCTATAGCCGGGCCCATAGACCCTTTTAAAATATGAAGTGAGAGAAGTAAACTGATAGGCTGACCCGAAAA
>Ga0209272_10000845_pt1 | contig 21502 bp, 16 predicted proteins | sample tdDd002_FD_187125 | JGI IMG/M metagenome (GOLD analysis project Ga0209272, IMG submission 187125) | Marine sediment microbial communities from the Atlantic coast under amendment with organic carbon and nitrate - tdDd00.2 (SPAdes)... | ecosystem: Environmental > Aquatic > Marine > Coastal >... | reverse complement strand
GTAACAATAGCAAAAAATGCAGGTCCTTCCATAATTGCAAACTTCACAATTTGGGTAGCTCTATACGAATCCAGTTTCGAGCTTAAGTCTTTTTCTTTTCTATCTTTCTCTAGCCTTTTGGGAATCAAAATATAATTAGCTACAAAACTTCCAAGAAAAAAAAGTGGCACCATTACCAAAAAGATATTCTCCATTTCAGCATCCTTCTGCCCTATTCCATTCGTTTGATTCAAAAATAAGGTCATTGCAGCAAATAATACTGCTCCTAACAGCAAAGCAGCGTGCACAATATTTAATGCTTTTAAGTACTGTTTAAAGTTTTGTTTGATTACGTTCATAAATTTAAGTTTAGATCTTTACTATAATTAAGGGCTGAAATTAGCATAATCGAATCATTCAACAAAATATTATATTCATAAAAAAACCCAGGCTTTAGGCTGGGTTCTACTACTACATTTCTTTCTAGATTATTTGCTCTCGCTATGTTTTTTACACAAATCAATCATTTTCTCTTGCATTCTTTCATTATCAGGATCTGAGACCAAAAGAAGCTCCAATTTATCTTTTGCTTTCAGAAATTCTCCCATGCTCTCCATCGACAAAACTGATCGGTATTTTAATCTGTTATCATTGGTCAATTCACCAAATTGATCCGCATAAACATAGGCTTTTTGATGCAGACTATCTGCTGTTAACTGTTCCCACACGCGATTCATTTGCTCGTTATCGGTATGATATTTTAGTGAATCGCTACCTTTTACAATTCTATTAAAGGTATTCACTGCATCCTCAAGGCTTTTATCTTTTAAATCAGTAAATAACAAATCCGAAAGAAACGCCTTTGGCGCATCTACCTGAATTACTTTAAACTGATCGTAAACCAAAGTTGCGTGTGGAGGTATGATATCCCCGGCACCTTTAGCGCCATATGCCAAGGAATCTGGAAGGATACAAACCACTTCGTCGCCTTCACGAAGCAACAAACTCATTTCGGTAAAACCCTTAATCAATCGTGAGTAATCGGCAACAAAAGTGAAAAGTGAATCGGGTAACTCATTGGTGTTCCAAACCACATTATCCTCAACTTTAAGACTCAAGTAAGTCCCCATTTTCGATCCGGTCTCTACCTTTCTGCCCTCGCCCTTTCTCAGGTAGTAATACTGCAAACCACTAGCAGTTTGAATGGTATCGCCCAAAGCGATTTCGGTTTTGGCTTTGTTTTCTGTTTTACAGGATGAAAAACTAAGAGCAGCTACCGCTGCAAGTAAATAGATAAATTTCATGGATTCGTTTGTTGGTTTAATTTCAAAAATCTGAAAATACAATACTTATTTCTCCCAGCAAAAAAAAAATAAAAGTTTACCTATTTAACTTCTCAGAACTAGACATTATAATTTTCATTTAAGCATAAAAATATACTTTACGATAATATACTTGTAACTGTTTAATTTATCTTTATGACCTCAATTAAAACGTGTACTTACACCCTAAATCATTTAATATTATAATTAAAAATGAAAAAAAGCTTACTGTTCCTATTCATCATCCTCTCACTACATGCTTACTCACAAGACAACAGATACTATCCTACGAGTAAGGGTGAAATTGTAAAACACAAAAACTACACACTATCCTATGCCGAAAAGCACGAACAGGCAGAATGGGTAGCCTACGAGCTTACCGCTGCCGAAACGCGTAAAGTGGTGGAGCGCAGCGATAAATTCAGACCCGACCCATTCGTTCCTTCCGGCTCTGCCACCCTAGAAGATTACAGAGGTTCTGGTTACGACAGAGGTCACCTGGCACCAGCTGCCGATATGGGTTTTACTAGCAGTGCTATGAACGAAAGCTTCTACATGTCGAACATGTCGCCTCAGGTTCCTGGCTTTAACCGCGGCATCTGGAAAAACCTGGAAGGATTGGTTCGTTCTTATGCTAAAAATTACGAAAAGGTATATGTGGTTACTGGTCCGGTTTTAAATGTGATCGCCAACACCATAGGACAACAGGTTAGCATCCCCCAACAATACTATAAAATTATTTTACGTGGCGAGGGAAAGAACGCCAGAATGATTGCTTTTCTGCTAAAGAACGAGAAGCTTAACGAGCCACTGTCTAAATTTGTGGTAAACACCGATTTTATCGAAAAACTAACTGGAATCGATTTCTTTCCTCAGTTACCAGACGACATAGAGGAGAAACTGGAACATACCGTAGATAAAGAGAATTGGTATTTTAAAGGAAGTATCGCTACGAAAGCAAATGTATCCACCAAAACATCAAAAGAGGATGCTATTACAGGCAGGTGTTGCGGTACAACCAAATCGGGCAAGCGCTGTTCAAGGAAAGCTGCATCGGGATCGAAATACTGCTGGCAGCATAAATAAATGAGCTAAGCTGCAGATAACCAAAAGTTGCTAAGCATCTTGAAGATGCTAAGCAACTACTCTTAAAAATATCTTTAAGGATTGTACAAATCAGGATTAAAGAAATCCATTATGGATTTGATCATCTCAATTTTTACGTTAGCTTTTTTATGATCGGGCTGTAAATCAGTAGTGATATGATAGGCGCTTAATGCAGCAGGCAATTCGCCCAATTGGTGGTGCAACTCCCCTATCATAAAGTGAGCATCAATGTGTTTCTCATCGATACCAACAATTTCTTTATATTTCTCTAATGCCGCTCTCGCATCTCCCGCTTTCAAAAGCTGATCGGCTTCTATTAATAAATTTTCGATACTCATTCTTGTTGTGTTGTTTCGAGAGAAATACTTCTCTCCTATTTTGTTGAGCAAATGTAAGTAAAATGGGTGAGTTCCACCTTATGCGACATCAAACTCTTTTATCAATTAAAAAGCATTCAGCAGACAACTATCAGCCAATAGCTTTAAAATTCATATCAATCCTAAAGATTACAGGGATATTTGTAAATTTACGACCTAATATCTATAAAAAATGGCAAAACAACATTGGAGACCCGGAACCATGGTATATCCTATACCTGCAGTAATGGTAAGCTGCGGTTCAACACCCGAAGAATACAATATCATCACCATAGCCTGGACAGGTACCATTTGCAGCGATCCTGCAATGTGTTACATTTCGGTTCGCAAGAATCGTCATTCCTACGATATCATTAAAAATTCAGGTGAATTCGTCATTAACCTTACCACAAAAGATTTGGCTCACGCTACCGATTGGTGCGGTGTAAAATCGGGTAAAGATTTCGACAAGTTTACTGAAATGAATCTTACACCAGCTCCATCAAGAGAGATCTCGGCTCCTATTATCGAGGAATCGCCTTTGAGCATAGAATGTAAGGTGAAGAATATTGTAGAATTGGGCTCACACGACATGTTTATTGCCGAGGTGGTAAATGTACAAGCCGATGAAAAATTCATCAATCCTAAAACAGGTAAGTTTTTGCTGAGTAAATCGCGTCCTTTGGCTTACTCTCATGGTTACTATTTTGAATTGGGCAAATTGGTTGGTCAGTTTGGTCACTCAGTCATGAAAAAGAAAACCAGAGAAGTAAAAGGCAAAAAAGGGAAAGTGAAGAAAGAAAAAAAGTAGAAAGGTAGAAGATATAAAAGTGCATGCATTGCATTTAATACTGCACGCCACCCAATCTATTCTCTGTAACTAATGAATAGAATGAAATTGTAAGACACAAAAAAACCGGCTTTTGTAGCCGGTTTTTCTGTATAAATATTTTAAAACTCTTATCTGATTCTGTCCATAGAGCGAATCATAGCTTCATCTTTACCGATATTTCTTAAAGCTAAATAAGTTAATACCAATGCTACCAAAGGGAATGCATTAATCAAACTGTAATCGGTTATTGCAGATAATGTTTTTGCCTGACTGCTGATACTGTAATAGATCAAGCCCATTGCTCCCAACATGCAAATCATATTGAAAATACACAAACGAATTTGCAGCATTCTTTTCTTAAATAAGAAAATGGTAATCAAACTTAGCAATAGAATTATCGACAATAAAATAACAACCGGGTAAGCCATAAAAATAGCAGGTGCACCCTCGGTAAGTGCAGGAATGCCTCTATACAAAAACTCGTACGACTGCTCTGCCGTACTTAAATTTGCTAAAGGAAAAAAGAACATCATACCAATAAGTACAAAACTTCCTAATAGGTATAAAGATTGAATTCGTTGTATCATGTTTATCTAATTTTTGTACAAATTTAAATTTAAAAACAAAAGCAGCAAACTTTCATTTGCTGCTTTTTTTACCATCATTACTTAATACTAACTAATCACACTTTTAATTTGTCAATGTAGAGTCGTCAATACTTTACATCACATTTTTTGTAAGCTCCTTCAGTAAGTTAAGTCCGAAGAATTTAAGTGGGTCATTAACCACTGTCTTTTAACAACATACTGTTGCTTTATATCTCAATCTGACTGCAAACAAGCGGACAGAATACATTTTTGAATTGTTAGCAAATGCAGCAAACTTTCGTTTGCTGCCATTTACCATCTTTACTTACTACTAACTAATCACACTTTCAAATCACTATTGTAAAGTCCCCTAAACCTTACAACGTTCTCTTTGCTAGCTCCTACGGTGAGTTAAGACCGTAAAATTTAAGTAGGTTATTAACCATTGCTCTTAACGACATAAAGTCGATATCTTATCTCAATCTAACTGCGCTAAGCAGATTGATTATTTTCAGAATTGTTTGTAAATGCAGCAAACTTTCGTTTGCTGCCATTTACCATCATTACTTAATACTAACTAATCACACTTTCAAATCACTATTGTAAAGTCCCCTAAACCTTACAACGCTTCCTTTGGTAGCTTTTACGGTAAGTTAAGACCGTAAAATTTAAGTAGGTAATTAACCATTGCTTTTAACGACATAAAGTCGATATCTTATCTCAATCTGACTGCGTTAAGCAGATTGATTATTTTCAGAATTGTTTGTAAATGCAGCAAACTTCCGTTTGCTGCCATTTACCATCATTACTTAATACTAACTAATCACACTTTCAAATCTCTATTGCAAAGTCCCCTAAACCTTACAACGCTTTCTTGGGTAGCTTTTACGGTAAGTTAAGACCGTAAAATTTAAGTAGGTAATTAACCATTACGTTTTAACGACATGTAGTCGATATAATATATCAGTTTGACAGAAACACTATTTAGTTGTGTCGCATCAAAAGTATTTTTCAAGTTATTTACAAAACGATGAGCAACTTTATCATCATCACTAAAAATGGAATTTTTCCAAACTACAGCCAATTCACTACCTGGTGCAAACCTCCATGAGTACACCATATCTATATTGAAACTGTTAAAGTTTATATCGTTGTTCTCATTGTAATCAGAATTTTGGACTCTTCCGTTTTTTTGTAGAGTATAAAAATTTTCATACTCCGCTTTAGCCCAATAATGTCTTGCTCTAAAGGTTAAAGAACTCTTGTTATTGAAAATATAATTGGCACTCAATCTGTTCTCCACATATGAGGTATTTCTTTCCCCAATATATACTGTTGTCAGTCCGTCAGTTTCTTCATCATCGGCGTAACCCAACTCATTCATATTTCTATCCCAGGACAATTCGTACTCCATCATAAATTTGTCGCTAAAGCGATATCGTGGTTCAATTTCGAAACGAAAAGTTTTTAAATTGTCTGTAGAAAAGCGTTTCCCATAATTGGCATCAATGTCAATTGCAAAAGCCTTACGATAATCCGAAGAAAGCCAAATGCCAGCAAAAGCTGAAGCTCCTTTTCTAAGCTTATAACCATCAACACGAGGTTCGTTATAATCGTAATGATGCAAAGGTCTTACATTACCATAAATTCCAACTGCCGTATGATTTATAAACTTTACTCTTGCATTGTAATAGATACTAAAACGTGAATATCTACTTGGCGAATATCTTGCCTCGTGATTGAAACTCAATCTAAAATGTCGCACAAGAGTGGATCCTTTAGGCTTATAGCCATCATAGGCAAGTCGTAAGATATTATTAATCTGGTTGTTTCTAAATAAAATACCCATATCGTTTGGGTTGTATTTATCCGAAATCATTCTGTGATAATACTCCCAGGTAAATGCCCCATTAATTTTACCATACTCCAACTGATGATAGTGACCTATCTGATCCGACTCTCCTTTTTCAAATCGTTGGGACAATATGGCTTTTCCTTCTAACTTATGAGTTCGCTCTGAATTTTTGAAAATAAATTCACTACCTGTAACATTTGCGATATAATCTGTTTCGGGCACGTACAAATTGGTATTAAACAAACTCACGTAGGATTCATTTTTTAAGCTCTGATCCAGGACCAACATGTTGTAATTGGTAAACGGCTGAGTCTTAATTTTTCGTGACTTACCCGAAATAGTATCCTTTACCGTAGCATAAGTATTCTTAGTCATGGCATTTAATACTCCAATTCCCAAACCTTTTGTATTTCTTCCCGATACTTTAGTTGCGTTTATAATTTTCGATTCAATTGGATTCTCTGTTATTTCTTCATCATCCTTAAGCAAATCCTCTACATCGTACATGTTAGTCGGGCGCCCACCAATTCTTCTTGAATAAAACACTCCTCCTCTGTCGAACAACTCTGTCGCCTCGGTAAAAAACTGTCTTTTTTCATCAAACTTGGTTTCGTAAGGCGATAAATTTAAAATCTCATCATCCGATTGCACCTGTCCAAAATCAGGTATCAACATCATATCCAAAGTATAACTTTCGTTGATTCCATACTTTAAATCCATACCTCCACGATAATTGGTTTCCCAGGATGAATGATCGGATGACTTATCGAAGTAGGTCGAAAAATACGGTGTGAAAGATAAACGCACAGGAGGATTTACATTCTCAATTCCCTTAAGTACACCAGATTGATTTACCCAACCATCTTCTTCTTTATCGATAAAATTCCAAGATGTTTTTTCCCTTACCCTTTGAATGTTACGAATCACATTCAATCCCCAAATTTGCACGTCATTTGTAGGAAATCGCAATGCAGAATATGGAATCTCCAATTCGGCACTCCAGCCGGCACCATTAATTTCCGTGCCACTTTTCCAGACAGCATCCCAACTTGAATCCTCATTACTGTTTACCACTTTCGCATCCCATTGCACTCCTGCAGGAGTTACAATAAATTCAAAGGCATCCAATCCATTATTAAAGGGATCAATTAGTATAGATAAAAAATCAGAATTATTGATACGATCTCTTTTACTGAACTCCTTAAATATGCCTTTTGGGTCAGGATCGTGCATCATAACACCAATTATTAAAGCATTGTCGGTATATATAAATTTCGCTTCTGTTTTGTAATTACTCGGACTTCCATTATTTGGTTCATGCTGTATAAAATCAGTAGCAATGGGTACATTATTCCATACAGCATCATCAAGCTTTCCATCGATAACCGGTTTATTGGTAACGCGAATAGCTTTTATCTCTTTCTTCACAGTATTTACGCTTTGTACAGACAAGGCAAATAGTATTAATAACAAAACAATTATTAGGGGCAATCGATTCATGGTGATCAAACTTAGTTTTAATGGTTGTTAGCAAAATTAATTAGGTTGATATCATACCACTTATCACATCGTATGCCACAAACAATTACGCATTGACTTAATGCCACTTAGATAAAATTTAACTTTTTAAAAACTGAACGGAATTGATACTATCCTGTACGTATATGAACAACAAGGCACAAAAAAAACCGCTTGAATAATCAAGCGGCTCTCAATATTTTGATTTTATTTCTTAGTTATTACCTAAAATTAAAGGCATTCCTTCTTTTCCACTTCCGATTACAATAACTTTAGAATTTGGAGATTTTGACAATTCAATTGTTGCTTCTATACCTCTCATCTTTAACAATGCCGTTGTTAAACTACTATTAATAATTTTATTCGCTCTTGCTTCACCTTCTGCAGCAATTCTCTTACGCTCGGCTTCACTCTTTTCTTTTTCTAACTTAAATTGATAAGCCAATGCTTCTTGTTCTTGCTGTAATTTGGTTTCAATTGCTCCTTTAATCTTTTCTGGAAGGTTTATAGAACGAATCAGCAAAGCTTTCATTTGGATATTGTTCCTCTTCAAAACCAAAGAAGTTTCAGTAATGATTGCATCCTCAACTTCTTTTCTTCTAGTTGAATAAATCTCTTCGGCAGTATATCTACCAGCAACCTGACGAACAGATGAACGAACTTCTGGTACAACTAATTGATTGATATAATCTTTACCAAAAATTTCATGTAAATATCCAATCTTACTATAAGTAGGGTTAAAACGTACAGATACATCTATATTTACAGATAAACCACTCTTATCCAATACATCCATAGTCTCTTCACTCTTCTGCTCACGCACATCATAAATGTGAAGATCATTCCATGGGGCAATAACTTGAAATCCTGGCATAAACACATTTTCCTTATCTAATCCTCCAGAAAATTTACGGAAAATAACTCCTCTTTCTCCAGGTTGTAGCGTAACAAACATACTTGATCCTGAAAGGATAAGTATTACTGCAAATATGGCAAGGACAATTAAAAAATAGGGCTGTTTCTTCATGATTTATAATTTTTATATATGATTCAATTTTCAGTTAAATATAGTACAATATTATTAGAAAGAGTAGCTATAAGCGCATGTAAACTTAAATCCTGTTAAGAATTCAAAAGAATACATATTGTTAGTTTGTAGATTGCAAGAATTTTTATAGATTCGGCTCTTTATTTTTCAAAATTTTTGAATATGGAAAAAATAAAATCATCAGAACTAATTATTAATCCCGACGGAAGTGTTTTTCACTTACACTTACGACCAGAACATCTTGCTGATACAGTAATATTAGTTGGAGATCCGGGAAGAGTTGAGCTAGTTGCTAGCTTTTTTGACACTATTGAATGTACAATATCCAATAGAGAATTTGTAACAACCACTGGTACTTATAAAGGCAAACGTTTCTCTGCTTTGTCAACAGGTATTGGAACCGACAATATTGATATTGTTGTAAATGAATTGGATGCTTTGGTAAATATTGATTTAGAGACCAGAACGCCTAAAAAAGAACATAAAAGTTTAAATCTTGTAAGGATCGGTACCTCAGGTGCATTGCAAGGGTTTATTCCAATTGATTCTTTCCTTTTATCAAACAAATCAATTGGATTTGATGGAATGCTAAACTTCTACGCTGAGCGTGACAATGTTTCAGACTTAGATTTTGAAGAAGCATTCAAGGATTTTGTAAAATGGGATGCTAAATTAGCTTCTCCTTATGTAGTTCCAGCTTCAAAAAGTCTTATCGATGCACTTGATGGTGAGGATATGATCCAGGGAGTTACCATTTCAGCAAACGGATTTTATGGTCCACAAGGTCGAGTGTTAAGGTTACAAACTCTTGATCCGGACTTGAATGATAAGATTGAGAAGTTCGAATTCAATGGTGAAAAAATCACTAATTACGAAATGGAAAGTTCTGCGATTTTCGGGCTATCGGCTATGCTAGGACACAATGCTGCCGCGGTCTGCGCCATTATTGCCAACCGTATAAATAAAGATGCCAGCAAAGATTATAAACCAACAGTAAAAAACCTTATTCAAACTGTCTTAGATAGGTTGAGCTAAGCTGCTTTTGGTCTAATATTCAAAGAAATAACCCGCAAGATTGCTTTTCCTTGCGGGTTTTACTATATTTAGTCAGGCCAAAACGTAAAGTTATGAATGAGACTAAACTCACCGCTTTGTTATCCTTACTAGATGATCCTACTCCGGAAATCTACCAAAGGGTAGAAAAAGAATTATCAGACTTACCCGTTAGCATTATTCCTCAATTGGAAGATTTCTGGCTCGATGCCAAAAGTCCTTTACTACAGGAAAAACTTGAACAAGTCATCAACAAAATTCAATTCAATCATGTTAGAAGAGAATTGACAACTTGGGGCAAGACAGATGCACAAAACCTAATTGATGGAGCTATTCTTGTCAATAAAAGTTACAATCCGAATTTAATTACAGAACCAATTCGCAAGGTAATCGATAAGATTAAGAAAGATGTACAGCTCGAAATAAATGATCAGTTAACTGCATTAGAGAAGATAAAAATCTTGAATCATTTTTTCTTTAACATCTATAATTACCAGGCTATTTCTCCCAATCAACCCGTTAACTGGGATGGCGATATAGGAACAGTTCTATCTCAGAAACAAGGTAATTATGTGATTATTTCTATCATTTATGCCGCAATTGCTCAGGAACTGGACATTCCAGTTTATGGAATCAACCTGCCCGATAGTGTGTTACTATGCCATGTGGATAAAGAAAAAAATAAAAACGAAATTTTATTTTATATCAATCCTATTGATAGAGGTAAAGTATTCGGCAAAGCAGAATTGGAATATGTAATTAATTCTAAAAAGATTGAAAACAGAGCCAAATATTATCGAGCTGCTACAAATTCCAGCATGATAAAAAGGTTAGTTAAACACAATATTAATGTCTATAAAAAATTAAAACTAAACACTTACATTCCCAATTTTAAAGATCTCTACAAATCCATATAAACAAAAAAACCGTTTCAAATTGAAACGGTTTTTTTAACTCATATACTTTGGTTTTATTTTGCGTAGTTAATGGCTCTGGTTTCACGAATTACAGTAATCTTAACCTGTCCTGGGTAGGTCATTTCATCCTGAATTTTCTGAGCAATATCTAATGATAGAGTTTCAGCTTCTTTATCAGAAACCTTATCGCTACCAACAATAACTCTTAACTCTCTACCCGCCTGAATAGCGTATGTTTTCAATACCCCTGGGTGAGATAATGCAAGGTTCTCAAGATCTTTCAAACGCTTGATATACGACTCTACAATTTCACGACGAGCACCTGGACGAGCACCTGAAATAGCATCACATGCCTGAATAATAGGTGAAATCATTGAAGTCATCTCAATTTCATCGTGGTGAGCACCAATTGCATTGCAAATGTCTGGCTTCTCTTTATATTTCTCAGCCAATTTCATACCTAAAATTGCGTGTGGCAATTCTGGCTCATCATCTGGCACTTTACCTATATCATGCAGTAAACCTGCGCGTTTTGCACGTTTTGCATTCAATCCTAACTCTGTTGCCATAATAGCACAAAGATTAGCTGTTTCTCTAGAGTGTTGCAGTAAGTTTTGTCCATAAGATGAACGATACTTCATCTTACCAACCATACGAATCAATTCAGGATGCAAACCATGAATACCTAAATCGATAGCAGTACGCTTACCGGTCTCAATAATTTCTTCCTCAATCTGCTTACGTACCTTATTCACTACCTCTTCAATTCTTGCAGGATGAATACGACCATCAGTTACCAATTGGTGAAGTGCCAATCGAGCAATTTCTCTTCGAACCGGATCAAATCCAGAAAGAACAATTGCTTCAGGAGTATCATCAACAATAATCTCAATTCCTGTAGCTGCTTCCAATGCACGAATATTACGACCTTCACGTCCAATAATTCGTCCTTTAATTTCGTCAGATTCGATATGGAAAATGGTAACCGAGTTTTCAATTGCTGTTTCTGTTGCAACTCTTTGAATAGTTTTAACAACAACCTTTTTAGCTTCCATATTTGCAGACATTTTAGCCTCTTCCATGATTTCATTCACGTAAGACATAGCCTCAGTCTTTGCAACTTCTTTTAAAGAATCAATCAACTGATTCTTCGCTTCCTCAGCCGACATTCCCGAAATCTCCTGTAGCTGTTCAACTTGTTGTCTTTTTGCTTTTTCAAGCTCTTCAGATTTTTTGTCAACCAAATCAATCTGATGATTCAAATTATCTCGAATTGCATCAACTTCTTTTTTCTTGCGCTGAAAATCATCCATTCTTTGGTTAAGAGTATTCTCTTTTTGCTTGAATTTATTTTCAGCTGCCAACAACTTATTATTCTTGGAGTTGATTTGCTTTTCGTGCTCAGTTTTCAACTGTAAAAACTTCTCCTTAGCTTGAAGAATCTTATCTTTTTTGATCACTTCTGCTTCCGTCTGAGCTTCCTTTACAATCATCTCATTCTTTGTTTTTAATGCTTTCTGCAAAACAAAATAAGAAATGATACCTCCGCCGACAAACGCAATGGATCCTATTATTATCTCTATCATATTACGAATATTAGGTCAATACTAAATTATATATAAAATAACCCGCACCATCACTCAACCTCATTACCAACACAATACATCAATCATCAGAAAATAATTTTCCTTTGATTTAATTGCATCAACAATTACAAGATCAAGAAATAATGCGGGTTATTACTTTACTTATTTAAAGAACGTTTACTCTTTTTCTAAAAATTCACTCAGCTCACGCTCCATCGCTTTCAGTTCATTATAAACCGGGGCAACATCTGCCTTATTTTCCAATTCCAATACCTTAATTACATATTGTAAAGAAGCCATAGCCAGAAAATCCTGAGTATCTTTATCTTTATATCTTTGTTTGTATTGCATCACTTTCTCATCAATCATTTTTGCAGCTTTTCTTATCACCTCTTCCTGACTTCTGTCAATATTAAGAGGATAAGATCTACCCGCAACTCCAACTTTTATCGAAAGTTTCTTATCCATAAACAATTGTTACCTGTTTAAAAGAGCAATACATTTATCAATCTCCCGCACAATTCGGTTAATTTTCAGCTTAGCCTGGTGAGAATCTTCACTATTCCCAGCCAATGATTTTGCAAGCTTTAACGTATCGTAATGATGTTCCAGTTCCTTCTTTTCCCGAGATAAAGTTTCTAATTGCTCCATGAGTTCCAATTTTTCATGAATTAAAGACTCTTTCTCTTCCTTGGATTTTTGATACAACGAAATAAGTTCGCTAATGCGTTTTTTTAAACTTATTACTATTTCGTTTGATTCCTGATCCATCATTCAATTTTTCTTTTACAAAATTAACATTGCTGAGAAGATAATCAAATATATTAGTTCGTATTTTCTCTCTAAACACCGAAAAAAAAGGTTTTTTTTGTAGTTTTGACACACCATTTATGAATAATTACAATTTGCTATGAGATCAATTAAAACAAACATAATCACCTTTTTATCTATTCTCTTTCTTTTCTCATCACCAAACCTAAAAGCTCAAAAAAAAAATTTCCCTAAAAATATTTTCCGTTCTCCTGTTGATTTTACCATGACTTTATCGGGAAACTTTGCAGAATTACGAAATAATCACTTCCATTCGGGTATTGATATTAGGACATTTACAACAGGAAAAAAGGTTTATGCTATTGCTGAAGGATTTGTAAGTAGAATAAAAATATCGGCAGGCGGTTATGGGAAAGCAATTTATATTGATCATCCCAATGGTTATACTTCTGTATATGGACATCTGGACAAATTTAATTCTGAACTTGAAGCCTTTGTAAAAGCGCATCAATATGCTAAAAAATCTTTCGAATTTGATTTATCATTAAAGAAAGAACAGTTCCCTGTAAGCAAGGGAAAAGTTATTGCCTTATCTGGAAATACAGGATCTTCAGCTGGTCCTCATTTGCATTTTGAAATCAGAGATACAAAATCTGAACATCCTCTTAATCCATTACTTTTTGGCTTTAAAATTAAAGATACCACATCTCCAAAAATCTTTAATATGTACATGTATCCTATGGATTCTGTTAGTCACGTAAATGGAAAAAATACTCGTCAAAAATTTCCGGTTACCTTCTACAATAATGCTTATCATTTAAAAGGAGATCCAAAAGTATTTCTCTCTGGAAATATTGGTTTCTCGCTACAAACCAACGATTATTTAGACAATACCTGGGGAAAATGTGGAATTTTTAGAATGCAAGTTAAAGTCAACGATTCCTTAATTACAGATTATTCTTTTAATGAATTTTCTTTTGATGAATCGCGATACATAAATTCCCATATGGATTATGAATTGAATGTTCTGGAAAAGAAAAGAGTTCACAAAACTTTCAGAGAAAACAACAACAAGCTATCAATCTATTCATTGTTTAAAAATGAAGGAATTTTTCATTTTAATCCCAACGAAAAATATAAAATTGACTTTATTACAAGAGATACAAAAAATAATATTGCTAAACTTAGAGTTTATGCCAAAGGTTCTACCAATGTAAAACCTTTTGAGCAAAAGGCATATACTCAACTGATGACTTGCAATACAGAAAACAAGTTTTCAAATGATGAGGTTGAATTAAAATTCCCTGAAAACTCTTTTTATTCTGATCTGAAATTTAATTATTCTCTAAAGAAAGATAGCTCTTTCCTATCCGATATTCATTCTGTTCACAAAAACACTACACCAGTCCACAAATATTATACTCTTGCGATAAAAGGAAATAATATTTCAAACAAAATTACAGATAAGATTTTTATTGCCTCAATTGACAAGAATGGCAAGTTGAGTAATACTGGTGGCATCTATATCGATGGTTGGGTAAAAACCAAAACCAGAACTTTAGGGGATTTTGCCATTGTTGTGGATACCATTGCACCAACAGTAAAGTCAAAAACCAATTTTAAACTTAAAAGTTTAGCTGCTCAAAAGCGAATTTCCTTTAAAATTAAAGATTCCTTATCGGGAATAAAATCGTACAAAGGTTCTATTGATGGTAAGTGGGTATTATTTGAATATGATGCGAAGAATGATCACCTGTTTTACACATTTGATAAAAAACGATTGCTTCCCAAAAGAAAACATCACTTGAAACTGTCAGTAACAGATAAGGTTGGAAACTCAAAAAATGTTGAGATAGATTTTTTTTGGTAACAACCTAAATAGAATCTGTGCAATTATTTAAGGAACAGTAAGCTTTAAACGACTTTTGTCACATTTATATCTGCTTTTTTTTCCTATTTTTGTCAGAATCGGATTAATAAAATTCAATTAGATTTCACTAAAATATTTAAACATGAAGAAGATTTATGCAATTGCCTCCTTACTAATGGCAATTATCGTCTTTTCGACAACAACTTCACAAGCCTGTACAAATTACCTTGTTACCAGAGGTGCAAGTACAGATGGTTCTAACATGATTACCTACGCAGCCGACTCACACGTATTGTACGGTGAATTGTATTTCCGCCCTGCTGCAGATTGGGCAGAAGGCACAATGATTGATGTGTATGAATGGGATACTGGTAAGTATTTGGGTAAAATTCCTCAAGTAGCTCACACCTATTCAGTAGTTGGAAACATGAACGAGTTTCAGTTGGCTATTGGCGAAACTACTTATGGTGGAAGAAAAGAACTTGGATCACAAGAAGGTGGTATTATCGATTATGGTAGTCTTATATACTTAACTCTTCAGAGAGCAAAAAATGCTCGTGAAGCAATTAAAGTAATGACCGAATTGGTGGAAACTCACGGTTATTATAGTTCTGGAGAATCTTTTTCAATCTCTGATAAGAATGAAATTTGGATACTGGAAATGATTGGTAAAGGAAACGGTGAAAAAGGCGCTGTTTGGGTAGCAAGAATGATTCCTGACGGATACGTTAGTGGTCACGCTAATCAAGCTAGAATTACTACCTTCCCTCTTGAAGGTAAGAATTCAATTTCTTCAGATAAGATGGATAAAATTTACAATCCTGAGGTAACTAACGTTTATGCTAAGGATGTAATCTCTTTCGCAAAAGAAAAAGGTTTCTACCCTAAAGAAGGTAAGAATAAAGATTTCAGTTTCTCTGATACTTATGCACCAGTTGATTTTGGTGGTGCTAGATTCTGTGAAATTAGAGTATGGTCTTTCTTTAACGATGTAAAAGAAGGAATGGATAAATACTTCGATTACTGTAAAGGAAATGTTAAGCACGATAAAATTGGTTATGCAACTAACAGAATGCCTTTATGGATTAAGCCTGATAATAAAGTGGATGTTCTTGAATTAATGGATCACATGAGAAATCACCTTGAAGGAACAGAACTTGATATGGCTGAAGATATGGGCGCAGGACCTTATGGCAACCCTTATCGTTGGAGACCTTTAACATGGAAAGTTGATGGTGTAACATATTGTAATGAAAGAGCTACTGCTACACAGCAAACAGGTTTTTCATTCGTTGCGCAATCAAGAAGCTGGTTACCTGATGCTGTTGGTGGTATCAATTGGTTTGGTGTAGATGATGCTTCTTCATCAGTATATTTCCCAATGTATTGTGGTAGCACTAGAGTTCCTAAATCATTTGCTGTTGGTAATGGTAAAATGATGGATTTCACTAACAAATCAGCTTTCTGGGTATTTAACCAAGTTACAAACTTTGCTTACACAAGATATAATGCAATTCATCCTGAAATTGCTAAAAAGCAAAAGGCATTAGAAACTAAATATCTATCATTCACTAAAATTATTGATTTAGCTGCTGAGGGAATGTTTAAGAATGATGAAGCTGCTGCGATTGAATTCTTAACTGATTTCTCTTGTAATCAAGGTGATAATCTAACCAATGAGTGGCGAGATTTCTATGGATATCTTTTTGCAAAGTTCATGGATGGTAATATCAAAGAAAAAGATGGCAACCAACAAAATCCTAAAATGAAACAACCTGGTTATAGCAAAAAGTTCTACGAGACTATTGTTAAGAGTACCGGTGATAAACTAAAAGTTAGTGGCGCTGCTCACTAGAAAAATATCAATTCTAAAAAAGGGGCTTCAAAGCTCCTTTTTTTTCGCTTTAAAATTCCTCATTGTGAATTACATTGGTAGCTAAAAGAGCTAACATTACAATGAATCAGAAAAAAGTCACTTAAAAGATTTTCAAGTTAAATATTTTTATTAATTTTGCGGCGAATTCGTGCGTAATCTCTGACATGGAAATAGTTAAATATGTTTACATTGCGTCCGTGAACCTTAATACATTAGAACAATGGATTTAATTAAAATTGCAGAAGAGGCTTTTGCTACAGGTATCGAAATTCCTGAATTTATCTCAGGTGATACTATTAGTGTTTCTTACAAAATTAAAGAGGGAAACAAAGAAAGAACTCAGGTATTTAGAGGTGTTGTGATTCAAGTTAAAGGATCAGGTACAACTAAAACTTTTACCATCAGAAAAATGTCTGGTAACGTTGGTGTAGAAAGAATCATTCCAATCAGCTCTCCATTCATTGAAAAAATTGAAGTAAACAAAAGAGGTCGTGTTAGAAGAGCTAGAATCTACTACCTTCGCGAGCTTACTGGTAAGAAAGCCAGAATCAAAGAAAGAAGATTCTAAGTCTTACAAAAAAATATCAAAGCTCTCCAATTATGGAGAGCTTTTTTTATATCAACAAAAAAGCACCTGTTCAAAACAGATGCTTGCTTCTTTAATGGTATTTACGACTTAAGGATTATACCAATCTGGCATTTCTCCATTATGTATTAATTTCTCTCTATTACTTCCATCGGTATCCATAGCCCATACCGATTTTACTCCTTCTCCATCATTAGCAACATTCATAAAAATAATTTTGCCTCCAGTTTCTGAATATCTTGCCTGCAAATCATTCGTTCCAGCAGTTTTATTCGTTCCGGTCAGATTAGTTAAGTTGGTTCCGTCCACATTAATACTATAAATTTTTGCATCCAACTGTCTCCCGTTATCATCTTCGTACAAACTGTCAAGTGAAAAAATTATCTTACTACCATCGGGCGAAAAATGTGGACTTGATAAAGTTCCCTCTAAATTATCAACCAATAAGAACATATTAGAGCCATCAGGATCCATTAAATAAATTTCATTATCATATGGCATCTCACCTTGAGTTAAAACAGCAATTTTTTCTTGTGTGGAATAATTAAAATGGTCACTCCAATCACATTGCTTAAAATGACGCCCAACAGGAGCGTCAGCAATTTTTGATTCTCCAGTTCCATTATAGTTTATGGAATATAAATCTCCATAATGTCCATAAAGTAATTGATCTCCATCTGGAGACCAAGTATAACCAATACCATCGTTATGATATCCTGCGATGGGCTGACTCGTGACCTGTGTTACATTCTCTCCTTTCGTATCCATTGTATATATCTGATATACTCCTGATTCGTTAGAAGAATAAGCAATACTTTTCTCATTTGGAGATATTCTAGGTTGCACCTCACTTCCACCCTGATTGGTTAAACGAATCAAATGATTTTCCTGTAAATCCCATGAATAAATATCACGACTATCCAAGCTATCTTTTACAAATAAATAACCATTTAAGGGAAAATCTTCTGTCTTAAATTTCCATAATCTACCCTCTGTTTCATCTAAACTCTTATTTCGAGCTACAATTCTCCATTCATAAGAGGTTTCGAATTTCAAATTAGTTACAGTGAATGTTGTATCTAAAATATTAGAAGCGACTTTCGTTCCTACAAAATCATCAGATCCTTCAAATAAGATCACATCAAATCTTAAGGTATCTCCAACTTCAGTTTCTCCATTATTCCAAACCAATTTCACTGTGGTTTGTTCATCCTCCTTTTTATCTTCAGGAGAAGAATAAATAGGTTCATCTGGAGCTTCTGAATCTGGTGGCGCAACCTGCATCACAATATCCATAACTACTTCCTTATTTTCACGAACACTGATATTGATATTTTCCGATGAATAATCTTCTTTTTTAGCTGTGACGGAATAATCTCCAACGGGAACATCACCTATATCAAAATTCCCATCAACATCTGTTGTCTTCGATTCTGTACCAGGGCTTGTTGTAATTGTAACACCCTCAAGCGGCAAACCACCAACTGATGTTTTAACTGTACCACTAATTGAGCCAAATAATTCGGGGTCGACGGTACTCTCATTGCAAGAGGATAAAAAAATTGGCAATGCACAAACCAGCATAAGCCTAAAGAGTGTGTAGAATTTCTTCATATTCCAGTAGCTATTTTAATTTTTCTTAATTTACTGATTATCTCCATGGAAAACAACCAAATATTGAGCAATTAACTTCATATAGTGATAAACTCATTTGTTAATAAATTAAATGCAGTAACAAAACTCCATATATTTATTAGCTTATAATTTCCTTAGGGATTTAGTTGCTAAAATTAGTTTTCTTCTAATATCTTATAAAAACCATTAAATAAATTCTATTTGTTCTTAGTGTTCTAATTAACACATATTAAATGTATCTAATAGTTAACTTAAAATCAACATATAATTCGTTAAAATATTATAAATAGTTTAAAATTTATTTTAATTTCTATAAAATATATTAAAATAAAAAGGGATGTCCTTTCAGACATCCCTAACAATTTAAACCTGTTCTGTATTCACAAACCACTTTTTATTATAATATTTATACCATTTTCAACTTGAGATAATTAATATCTTAAGGCAAAAAATCCAGTATCAATTTGATATCGTTCGTTATCGTTTCCAACGTGTGTAATTTCAAAGCTCTTATTATTCCCAATAACTTCTTGTTGCAATGAATTGTTATCGCCATAATAGCGAACGCTAGAGGAAATGTTGGTTGCACTTAACAGATAATCAGAATGTGAATCATTTTTGGATATTACGCCAAACAAATAATTACAAACACCCGCATCACCTTTAAAAATGTTCTCAACACCAACCTGTTGGATAATTGCCGTTTTCCAAAAGGATAAATCTCATTTTGAAAATATAGTATCAAATAATAAATCCAACACTTTTATGGCAAATTGATCGAACTAATTCAAATGTCTAAGAAGTTGGTCTTCTATATTATAATTTTGCCTAATAACTTTACTAGAAAAACAAAAGAACAGAACAAAACAAATGTATTCTCAAATAGAAGACAAGAGTGATTTTGTGATGACTGAATCAGTAAAAAATTCCCGCATAATGCGGGAATTAATTTTCTGATAATTTCTTAAAATCATGGTCCAAATACAACACCTGCATTTCCTTGCTGTGTTACAGCGAAGTTACTTGCACCATTTTGAATAACTTGACCAAAGTGATCGTTACCAATTTGGTGTAGTAATGATGAATTATCATCACCAAACTGATAAGTTAAACCTGTATTGTCATCACCTGTTTGAATAATTGTAGCTACATTTCTTGCACCATCCATTTGTGCAATTACTGCAACGTTGTCATCACCATCCTGCATGATATCAGCCAAACTTTCTTCTTGATCAAATTGGAATACCCAACCTCTGTTGTCATCACCTCTTTGCTCAACAAATGCTTCTGATTTCTTGCCACCAAACTGACCTACAAATGAGAAATTGTGTTCCCCTTTTTGGAAAATATCAGCTTTATTTTTCTTACCACCTAACTGGTCGATAATAGCAGTATTTCCATGATCTTTTTGAGTGATCTTTGCTTTATTCTTAGTTCCGTACAATTGCGAAATATATGCAGTTTGACGATCTCCAAATTGTTTAACTGTAGCTTTATCTTTTGTACCAAACTTCTGAGTTACATCAGCAAAGTGCAAATCACCTTTTTGGAATACTTCAACATCACCACCTGATTCAAAAATTTGCTCAACAAAAGCATAATTACGAGTACCTATTTGATTTGTTCTGGATACATTGTGGTCTCCACCAATTTGTACTGTACGTGCACGATTCGCACGACCATTTTGCATGATAAACGCTTCATTATCTACGCCACCTCTTTGGAAAGTTGATGCCATATTCCAAATACCATTTTGGTGAATGTTCGCAACATTACTAAATCCACCAATCTGCATTGTATTAGCTCTATTGAATGCATACAATTGAGAAATAGTTGCATTGTTAAATTGACCACCCAATTGAGTAGCTCTCGCATTATTTCTTAATCCCCATTGATTGATAAATGCAGAATTATTTGCACCTCTTCTTTGGTAAATACTTGCACGATTTGCACGACCATGTTGTATGATGTCAGCAGATGTGAAAATAGGTAAAATCTGAGTAATTGTAGCTGAGTTCCATCTTCCCATTTGGTATACTGATGCAGAACTTAAAGCTCCTAACTGAAGTACATCACTTGAATTGTAACGTCCCATTTGATTTACCATAGCAATATTGTTATGGTTCGCTTGTAATACAGTTGAATAGTTAGCTAATCCCATTTGCATTACCGTTGCATAATTTAAGAAATCATACTGAGTAATAGAGGACATGTTAAAGAAACCCAATTGAGCCGTAGCAGCCATATTCCATGCACCCATTTGTAGAGTACGTGCAATATTATGAAGTCCTGCTTGGCTTACAAAAGCAGAATTAAAAAATCCCAATTGATCAACATATGATACATTTAATACTCCCCATTGAGAAACTGTAGCTGAATTACCAGCTAAAAATTGATTCACATGAGACATATTAAATAAACCATCCTGATCAACCATTGCACTATTCCCAACTCCAAGTTGTAATACTCTGGAAATATTATGCAATCCCATCTGATCAACAACAGCTGAATTAAAGAATCCTACCTGATCTACATAAGATACATTCAAAATTCCAGCTTGAGTAACGTTGGCATTATTACCAACAAATAATTGATCGACATACG
>Ga0209272_10000843_pt1 | contig 21544 bp, 18 predicted proteins | sample tdDd002_FD_187125 | JGI IMG/M metagenome (GOLD analysis project Ga0209272, IMG submission 187125) | Marine sediment microbial communities from the Atlantic coast under amendment with organic carbon and nitrate - tdDd00.2 (SPAdes)... | ecosystem: Environmental > Aquatic > Marine > Coastal >... | reverse complement strand
TTTTTGAACTGTGTTTTACATTCAAACGGGCAAGCAATTTATCCGCTTCAGCATAAGTCTTATCCCACTGAATACGCCCTAGCGGACTGGTAAACTCACGACCTAAGAAAATGTTTTCGGCAATAGTAAGCTCTGGGATGAGGTTAAGCTCTTGGTGAATAATACTAATACCTGCCTCTTGAGAGTCTCTTGGCCCCTTAAAAGCAGCGGTTTGTCCTTGATAATGAATTGAGCCGGCATCTTTACTGTAAATACCCGTCAACACTTTCATTAACGTTGACTTACCGGCTCCGTTTTCTCCCATTAGCGCCATCACGCGTCCTGGATAAACATTAAGGCTTGCTTTATCTAACGCCTTAACACCCGGGAAGGCTTTCTCGATATCGCTAAGTTGTAAAATGGCTTGAGTCATAACCTCTCCTCAATCGCTTAGGGCCTAAAAAACCACGCCGGCTTGGAAAATAACATTCGCGTAAGGTGTGCATTCACCGGTACGAACCACAGCGCGACTCTGGTGAGTACGAGCCTTAAACGCTTCATGGGTTATCGACGTCACTGTGATCGCTTTACCCGTCATTTCCGTTTCCATCTCTAGCTCTTTAATCAAAGCTTGGTGATGCGCTGGGTTTACCTCTGCAAACTCATTTGCGATGATCACACCTTCTATTTGCGATTCGCTAAGAATGACTCGCACTGTCTCTAAAAAACTTGGTACGCCGTGAGTCAATGCTAAATCAATGCGTTTTACGTGATCAGGAATAGGCAAACCAGCATCGCAAATTGTCAACTCATCTGTATGACCAAGCGTCGCAACGACGTAAGACAATTCAGAATTTATTAAGGTACTTTTTTTCATCTCATAGACCTATTGAATACATGTTCAAACCACATCGAATTAAACTCTTCGCATCGAATTTATATTGATAAAAAACTCATCGAAACGTTTCGATGAAATAATAATTGCTCGTTGATATTTTGCGAGTCACTGCTTAGTAGAGTGTGAATTTGATCTTTATAAATCTCAATGTTTGCTAAAACTCAGTGACTCAGCTCACTCTATCGAAACGTTTCGATGCTAAGAAATTTCTGATTTTCGCTACATATAAACACACAGGGATTGCATTTTTGGGTATAGTAGCGCCAAACGAAATTCAGGAAACAACCATGAAAAAAGTAACACTCGCACTTTTCACTTTACTTGTGCTTTCCGCTTGTAAAGATGAAGTTGGTACACAAAGTTGGTGTGACCATAAAACCGAAGCTCCTAAGAGTGAATGGAGTGCACAAGACGCGCTAGATTATGCGAAACACTGTGTACTACTTGATGCCGTTGGCAGTGAATCATGGTGTGAAGAGCTCGGTGATAAGCCAAAAGGCGACTGGAGTGCGAACGAAGTAAAAAATTACGCAAAACACTGTATTATTTAAAGATTAGTCGTTGACCTTTTTGCTCAAATACCCGTAATCTAGCGTTAACAGTACCCATCAACAAGGACGTAATGATGAAAAAACTAGCTGCATTCTTCATTTTGGCAATGACATTGACTGCATGTACAGAGGTCGGTAGCGAAGCGTGGTGTGAAGATTTGAAAGAAAAGCCGAAAGGTGACTGGTCAGCAAACGAAGCTGCTGATTTTGCTAAGCACTGCATTCTATAGCTAAAAGCGTGAACAAAAAAAGCTGCATTAAATGCAGCTTTTTTTATTTCCATTAACAAGCAATTATGCGCGCTCTTCTAAAGCAATATTGTTGTTTGCCCAAAGCAGCGCTTGAAGACGATTCTTGGCATTGATTTTCTTAAAGATGTTATGCAAATGTGTTTTAACCGTGTTCTCACTCACAAACAGCTCATCAGCAATTTGCAAGTTCGATGCACCGTGTCCTAACAGTCGCATGATCTCTTTCTCACGTTTCGTCAAATTAGCATACGCTTGAGAAGTCGTAACTGTATTCGCGCATCGGAAATACTCAATATAATCTTGCGCAACTTTACGCGATAACCACATTTCATCATTCATGATTTTCTCCATACCTTTAAGTAATAGAGAAAGATCATCTTCAATATAGAAAACACCCACTAGGTTTCGCCATTTGAAGAGTTGCGTTGATGTCGCGTCTTGAGGACAATTGATGACAATTTCTTTGATCGATTTATCACTCGCAGCTTTTATCTGGCTGTACTCGTTGAATCTTTCATCATCGAGATACTGGAAGTCAAATAGAACGAAATCACCCAATAAATTGCCTTCGCCGTCATAAGAATGTAAATCATCAACTGATACAATATTAACTGTCAGCTGAAGACCTCTCTCCAATGAATCTTTGAATAAGTTGGATTGCATACTCACATCAGACAAAAGGGTGATCTGATAAGTTTTACTATCTGTCATTGGGGGAATCTCCAGCTCCGCTCATTGAATAACTTAAAACTATCGTTTAGCTAGGATTAGTCAACATCCCTCGTCTTAGTTTCGTGACAACCGCTTGTTTCAATTTGTTACTTTTCAATTAGATAGGTGCAAATTCTCATTTGTAAGAATGGTGCTTTATACTTATATTTGATAGTAAAACGGTGTGATATGGCACGAACTAGACCAAGTAAAAGGAGTGTAATCATTAAATATAATGAGAAAGAACCAGCTCTATTCGACTCGTTAGATTCTACGACAATCTCTGCTTGGCTACTTCCATGATCGTTATTGACCAACACTCGTCTTCCCTCTTCTTCAACAATATAAGCCTTAGGTTCGACCTCACCGTTTAACACTTGGTTTATCCACTCTTGATAATCATAGATATCCGTAAATACGGAGGTAACGCTATAACGTACATCACCACATACAGAAGGGCCAAAACTGGTAATCCCTACCTGGATATATTCAACACCATCGTAAAAATAAACTGGCCCACCTGAATCTCCTGAACAAGTGGAGTTTTGATAGCCGCCCTGCTCAGCACCACCAAAACAGAGTTGCTTACTCGTCAATTGCCCTCCAAACTCAGCCTGACAAGCCGATAAAGAAATATACGCTAAATCAGTTTCAAGCAATTGTGTTCCTCCAGGCACATTCCCCTCGATGTATCCGTGGCCTACCGCCTTAAAATCATCATTATTCGGAAAGCTATTGTTGTATCGATTATTAAGTAGGTACTGATAGTCACCGGTGGATAGTGGCGACTCTAATTTAAGGATAGCGATGTCATCACGCCAAAGAGTGGCTGACGAATCAGAATAAGTATCAGGATAATAGAACTCACTAACGCGCCCCTGCATGCTGGATAAGAATTGATTTTCATCTTCGAGTTGTGGAGCGACCACTGTGTGCAACATAGTTTGATCTTGCCCATAAATACAATGGGCAGCAGTGAGCACGTACTCACTATTGATCATGGTTGCACCACAAAAACTGTTGGTGCTATAAAGCGTATTGCTACGATAAAAAAGACTAGCAAATGAAGGAAATTCGGAAATATTGGCGTTAGAGCCATTAACAATATATGGCTGGATATCAAAGGAATGAGCAGCAACACTAAACAGAATTGCTGCTGTACTGATCATCTGTCGAAGCATAGTGTCCCCGCCAATCCATTTCGCTCATACTTAAGTTTAGCTTACGAAGTGGCTGGGGAAAGGATCGTTCTCGATCTTATGAAAATCGTCTTCTCAAGGTGAGGAAGCCAAGTGCGAATATGGAAAGTAAACCGAGTGAACCGCCGCCAGAGCTTCCACCATCAACATGCTTACTTGAAGCTTTGACTTGTGACGTTGCATTCTCAACCAACTGACGGGTCGTACCTGACGTCACAACATGATATTTAGGTACTTCGCCACCATTGATCACACTGTTGATCCAAGTTTCGTAATGATATACATCCGTAAATGCTGAAGTAGCCGGTTTTGTTCTATCGCCACATTCCTCTGGCCCAAAACTTGTGATACCGACCTGAATGTAACCAATATTAGTTCCGAAGTCGGCATATACTGGCCCACCGGAATCACCGTTACATGTCGAGTTTTTATAGTTTCCGATCAATTCACCGTCGAAACACAGTTGCCCATCTGTTGTTCCGCAACTGGTGTCCCCAATTAACGTCAAATCGGTTTCTAGTAGGATGCCGTTAGAATCAACATTGCCGTTAACTAAACCATGACCAATTGCCATGTATCCATTTGTTTGGGATAACGTTGCTTTACTGCGGTCAAAGTTTAGGCGATTAACATAATTAGGAGAACCGGACAGCGAGCGAGAGACCTTAATAATCGCTATATCGTTTGGCCACCTCAGGGCTGAAGAATCTACATAATTATCTGGATAATAAAATTCCTCGGCGCGCACTGACTCGTACTGGCCATTCAAGTAGCCCTCTTCATTGGTGACCTTAGGGACAATCCATGTGTGTAACATGGTGTCATAGTCGCCATAAATACAGTGTGCCGCTGTCAGTATGTAGTTTTCATTAATGACAGTCGAACCACAGTAGTTGCCATAGTATCTACCGTTATCGAAATAGAGACTTGAAAAAGATGGGTAGTTATTAATGTCAGCTGGAGACCCATTGACAATATAAGGGGTCGGCTCAAATGCATACACAGCAGATGAGGCTAAAATAGGCAAAATTAATGCGAGCCTTTTCATACGATTGTCCTTTATAAATTTACTTAGCCATCATACATACAAAAAAACCTCTCAGTCGAGAGGTTTCATTGCCTAAATCGATAATGCTTACATTTGCTTAACCACGGTAATAACGCTGTGGCACAAATGGCATTTTCTCAACCGTCATTGGTAATTTTTTACCGCGAACTTCTGCGAACAACTCAGTACCTACCGCCATTAAATCTGCGCGAACATAAGCCATAGAGACAGGCTTACCTGCATTAGGGCCGGCAGTACCACTGGTTACGACACCGACTTTATTATCATCTGCATCGAACAGCTCAGTCCCCTCACGGACTGGCGCTTTAGTTTGACCAACTAAACCTACACGCTTGCGAGTCACATCTTTCGTTTCAATTTGCTTGAGGATAATGTCCGCACCTGGGAATCCGCCTTCACGCTCACCACCTGTACGACGAATCTTTTGAATTCCCCAAAGCAGACTTGCTTCTACTGGCGTCGTCGTTGTATCAAGATCATGACCGTATAGACATAAGCCACATTCAAGACGCAGTGAGTCACGAGCTCCAAGACCAATCCATTCTACTTCGGCTTCTGCGGTTAACTTTTGTGCAAGCTCTTCAGCATGAGTGTTCGGCACTGAAATCTCATAGCCATCTTCGCCGGTGTAACCACTACGGCTCACGATACACTCAACACCAAGAATATTGAGCTTCTTCACATCCATAAACACCATGTCTGCAACTTGGGAATTAAAACGTGTAAGTACATCTACCGCTTTAGGGCCTTGCAATGCAAGTAGAGCGCGATCGTCAATGATCTCTAGCTCTACACCTGATGGTAGGTGCGCTTCAAGGTGGTTGATATCTTGCTCTTTACATGCAGCATTGACCACAACAAATAGGTGGTCACCTAGGTTGGCCACCATCAAATCATCCATGATGCCGCCTTCTTCATTAGTAAAGAATGCATAACGCTGATTGCCTTGAGGCAAGTCAATAATATCGACAGGAACCAATGACTCTAAGAATGCCGCCGCGCCTTCACCATGTAGACGAAGTTGCCCCATGTGGGAAACATCAAACAGACCCGCAGCATCGCGAGTATGTAAATGCTCTTTCTTTACGCCCAGTTTGTATTGAACTGGCATATCGTAGCCTGCGAACGGAACCATTTTCGCACCAGCTTCAACATGAAGCGCGTGAAGGGGTGTTTTAAGTAGATCTTGAGTCATTGTTGTCTCCATTTAATCAGGTTCGTTTTCCACTCAAGGAAACCTTGTTTCCAATAATAAACACGAGTGGAGAATTTTTGCACCATTAACAAGTCGAGAACAGTTCAAAATGTGACATTTAACATTAAATTCACATCAAGAGAGAAGAAAGAGAAGCGCCACCTTGAGTGATATTGGCTCAAGGTGGCGCTATTGTACTTATCTAAATCGCAAAAGCAAACGTTTGCTTTCACTATAAGAAAACTAAGACCACTTAACGTTATTTAGCGGTCACCCACAAAATGTGTGCGTCTTCATCGCTAGTTGAGATAAGCATATGACCCATATTCGCATCGTAATAAACACTATCGCCTTCGGTCATTTCTACGGGTTCATAAAACTCGGAATAAAACATTACTGAGCCTGAAAGAATAAGCAAAAACTCTTCGCCATCATGACGTACCCAGTCACTGTATTCATCAAAACTGCGAGCGTGAACTTGGCTTTTAAATGGCATCATCTTTTTATTAGACAATTGAGTAGCCAAAAGCTCATGCTCATAAGTCGGCGTTGGGTGAGGTTTTCCCTGGCCTTCTCGAGTCAAGTCTCTACGCCCAGTCGCCACCTTTTTTCTAGGTGGTTCAAATAGTTGTGGCATATCTATCTGCAAGCCAATCGCCAATTTTTGCATCGCCTGAAAGGTCGGAGAAATCTGCTCATTCTCTATTTTGCTTAACGTAGAACGAGCTAAGCCTGTACGCTGACTTGCCTCTTCTAAAGTGATACCAAGTTTAGCGCGAATGTCTTTTATTTTTTCGCCAAGCTTAAGCGGCTCAATGTTTTGGTCGGCTGACTCTTTGGCTAAGGTCAACGATGGGTACTCATCATAGATGTCTTCGGGCATGCTTCCCTCTGCTTATTTACTGCGACTTCCTGTTTCATTTTCATTGTGCCCGAAGCGGATCAGAGAAAAAAGATTAGAACAGGAAATAAACCGTGCTCTCGCTAACAAAAACAGAAACCTTGTTTCCAATAGGAAATTTTTGGTTGATTGTTCTTTCGACAACCGCTATGTTACCAGCTTGTTAGTTGTAGAGATGCTATTTCCAAATTGGTTGCTTGATAGATTTAACAATTGATTTGGTTTTACCCCACGGATTGAAATACTTGTTTGGGGTTTAAAAATCACCCTGTTCTTTCATAGAAAAAGAGCAGTAATAGAAGAAAGCTGGCGAGAACAAATACCCTATACATAACATCTCGCTGAAAAATGGAAGGTCATCTACCATGAACAAAACGTTTCAAAATCACAGCTTAGAGAATTTTTTCTCGACTAACCTTGCTGCTACAGACGACGCTGTTTTCGCTGGTATCCAAGCAGAGAACACACGTCAAAACGAACAAATTGAATTGATCGCTTCTGAAAATATTGTCTCAAAAGCGGTTATGCAAGCTCAAGGCACCTGCCTAACCAACAAATACGCAGAAGGTTATCCTGGTCGCCGTTACTACGGTGGTTGTGAACACGTTGACACGGTAGAGGCTATCGCCATCGAGCGTGCGAAAAAACTTTTCAAATGTGAATACGCAAACGTTCAACCGCACTCTGGCGCACAAGCGAATGGCGCGGTAAAACTTGCACTTCTTCAACCGGGCGACACAATTCTAGGTATGTCTCTAGACGCCGGCGGTCACCTAACGCATGGTGCACGTCCTGCGCTTTCTGGTAAATGGTTCAATGCCGTTCAATACGGTGTTGATCGCGACACGCTAGAGATAGATTACGATGCCGTTCGTGAACTGGCTCTAGAGCATAAACCAAAAATGATCATCGCTGGCGGTAGTGCAATTCCGCGTACCATCGATTTTGCAAAATTCCGCGAAATCGCTGACGAAGTTGATGCAATCTTGATGGTTGATATGGCGCACATTGCTGGTCTAATCGCAACTGGGGCTCACCCTAGCCCAGTTCCTCATGCTCACGTTGTAACAACGACTACTCATAAAACACTACGTGGCCCACGTGGCGGCATGATTCTTACTAACCACGAAGACATCAACAAAAAGATTAACTCCGCGGTATTCCCTGGCCTACAAGGCGGCCCATTAATGCACGTTATTGCGGCTAAAGCCGTGGCATTTGGTGAGGCTCTTGGTCCTGAATTTACGACTTATATCGATTCAGTGATCAATAACGCAAAAGTTCTAGCTGAAGTATTGCAAACTCGCGGATGCGATATTGTGACTGACGGTACTGATACCCACCTAATGCTGGTAGACCTTCGCCCTAAAGGCTTAAAGGGGAACAAAGCAGAAGAAGCACTAGAACGTGCTGGGATCACATGTAACAAAAATGGCATCCCATTTGATACGGAGAAGCCTATGATTACATCGGGCATCCGTTTGGGGACGCCTGCGGGCACAAGCCGCGGCTTTGGCGCTGAAGAATTCAAACTCATCGGTAACTGGATTGGCGATGTACTGGATGGGTTGGTAGAAAACCCAGAAGGCAACGCAGAAGTAGAACAACGCGTTCGCAAAGAAGTGAAAACGTTGTGTAACCGCTTCCCTCTTTACCAATAAACAATTTAATCAAAGTTATTTTTTGGAGATTAAGCAATGGACAAAACACTGAAATTTGCAGATAGCCACGAGTGGGTACGCGATAACGGTGACGGCACAGTAACTATCGGTATTTCTGAGCACGCTCAAGAGATGCTAGGTGACGTTGTATTCGTAGACCTACCAGAAACTGAAGATGAAATCGAAGCTGGCGAAAGCTTCTCTTTGGTTGAATCTGTAAAAGCAGCGTCTGACATCTATGCACCTATCACTGGTGAAATCGTAGAAATCAACGAAGAACTAGAAGATAGCCCAGAGCTTATTAACGAAGAACCGTATGAAGGCGGCTGGATTGTAAAAGTGAAGATGTCTGATGCATCTGAGCTAGACAATCTAAAAGACGCAGAAGAATACCTAAACTCAATTGAAGACGAGTAATTAGGACGATTAGGAAGGCTGCCCCTGTTTCAGAGGCAGCTTTTTTTCAAAGTTCGGACGTATAATTAACATTATCAGTAATACCCGGACGATGGAGTAGGTAAAGGACAATGACTGAATTACTTCAAAGCCTCAGCACACAAAACGAGTTCGTTGGACGCCACAACGGACCGAACAAATCTGATCAACAGAAAATGTTGGATGCGATCAATGCCGTAAGCCTTGACGCACTAATCGAAGAAACGGTTCCAGCGCAAATCCGTCTTGAAAAACCAATGACGCTAGCAGAAGCGAAAAGTGAAGCGGACATGCTAGTCGCGATGCGCGAGTTTGCTGACCAAAACCAGATCAAACGTACTTTCATCGGTCAGGGTTACTACAACACATTTACGCCAAATGTCATTCTACGCAACGTTCTTGAAAACCCAGGTTGGTACACAGCTTACACGCCATACCAGCCAGAGATCTCTCAAGGCCGACTTGAAGCACTACTGAACTTCCAGCAGATGGTTATGGACCTCACTGCGATGGATATTGCTAACGCTTCTCTACTTGATGAAGCGACGGCGGCTGGTGAAGCAATGACGCTTTGTAAGCGTGCAGGCAAGAGCAAAAGCAAAGTCTTTTTTGTTGCTGACGATGTTCACCCACAAACACTAGAAGTGGTTAAGACTCGTGCGAAATACATCGGCTTTGACGTGATGGTTGGTTCATTAGAATCTCTACCTGAACAAGACGTATTCGGCGCACTGGTTCAGTACCCAGGAACAACAGGCGAGGTTCGTGACCTAACGGACATCATCGCAAAAGCACAAGCAAACAAAACGCTTGTTACCGTTGCAACGGATCTACTCGCTTCTGCCCTACTGAAACCAGCAGGTGAAATGGGCGCAGACGTTGTGATTGGCTCTGCCCAACGCTTCGGTGTACCAATGGGTTACGGTGGCCCACACGCAGCATTTATGGCAACGCGTGACAAGCACAAGCGTACTATGCCAGGCCGCGTTATCGGTGTATCTATCGATACTAACGGTAACCAAGCACTGCGTATGGCAATGCAAACTCGTGAACAGCACATCCGCCGCGAGAAAGCGACATCTAACATCTGTACGGCTCAAGCACTGCTAGCTAACATGGCCTCTTTCTACGCAGTTTACCACGGCGCTGAAGGCCTACGCACGATTGCTCGCCGTACTCACCACATGACAGCAATTCTTGCAGCAGGTCTAACTAAATCTGGTTTCGAATTAGCACACAACAGTTTCTTCGATACCATCACTATTAACTCTGGTGAACAGACTGAAGCGCTATACGCAAAAGCACTAGCGTCTGACATCAACCTGCGTAAGCTACCAAGTCAGCTAGGTGTGAGCTTAGACGAAACAACAACGACAGCAGACATTGAAGCGCTATTTGCTGTATTCGGTGTTGAAGAAACGGTAAATACCCTTTCTACTGAGATTGCAGGCAACGAGTTTGCTGCGATTCCAGAAGCACTTCGCCGTACTTCTGAGTACCTGACTCATCCAGTATTCAATACGCACCATAGCGAAACGCAAATGATGCGTTATCTAAAGCAGCTTGAGAACAAAGACTTCTCACTGACTCACGGTATGATCCCGCTAGGCAGCTGTACGATGAAGCTAAACGCAGCTGCTGAAATGATCCCAGTGACATGGCCAGAATTTGGGTCAATTCACCCATTCGCACCAATGGAGCAAGCAGCAGGTTACTCTGCTCTAGCAAAAGATCTGAAAGAGAAGCTATGTGAAATCACAGGCTACGACGCATTCTCACTACAACCAAACTCTGGTGCATCCGGTGAGTACGCAGGTCTTATCGCCATTCAACGCTACCACGACAGCCGTGGCGAAGGTCACCGTAACGTATGTTTGATCCCAAGTTCTGCACACGGAACTAACCCTGCTACCGCTTCAATGGTTTCAATGAAAGTGGTCGTGGTGAAGTGTGATGACGAAGGTAACATCGATATGGCCGATCTAGCGGCTAAAATCGAGAAGCACGCTGAGAACCTATCAAGCATCATGATCACTTACCCTTCTACGCACGGCGTATACGAAGAGCAAGTGAAAGAAGTGTGTGAGATGGTACACGCAGCAGGTGGTCAAGTTTACCTAGACGGCGCAAACATGAACGCGCAGGTTGGTCTAACATCACCTGGCTTTATCGGCTCTGACGTATCGCACCTGAACCTACACAAAACCTTCTGTATTCCACACGGTGGTGGTGGTCCGGGCATGGGTCCTATCGGTGTGAAATCGCACCTAGCGCCATTCCTACCAGGCCACATCGAAAACGGTGTTGAAGGCGAAGGTTATGCTATCTCAGCCGCGGATCTAGGCAGCGCTTCTATCCTACCGATCTCGTGGGCTTACATCGCGATGATGGGCGAAGCTGGCCTAACAGACGCAACGAAAGTAGCAATCCTAAATGCGAACTACGTGATGGAACGTCTACGCCCTCACTACCCTGTTCTTTACCGTGGTACTAATGGCCGCGTCGCGCACGAATGTATTATCGATATTCGTCCGCTTAAGGAAGAGACAGGCATCAGCGAAGAAGATATCGCGAAGCGCCTTATGGACTACGGTTTCCACGCGCCAACCATGTCTTTCCCGGTCGCTGGCACACTGATGGTTGAGCCTACTGAGTCAGAAGATTTAGAAGAGCTTGATCGTTTCTGTGAAGCCATGATTTCAATTCGTGAAGAAATGACAGCAGTGAAAGAAGGCGCTTGGCCGTTAGATAACAACCCACTAGTAAATGCACCGCACACACAAGTGGATCTAGCAAGCGAAGAGTGGGATCGTCCATACCCTCGCGAAATGGGTTGCTTCCCTTCTCCTGCGACTAAGCAGTGGAAATACTGGCCAACAGTAAACCGCGTAGATAACGTATACGGCGACCGTAATCTAATCTGCTCGTGTCCAAGCATCGATAACTACGAAGATTAATTTTTGTAGATCTTAATAAACAAAGGCGAACCGATTGGTTCGCCTTTTTGTTTTTGACAAGATTTTTGTAACTCACTTTTGGACATTTGCGAGTCAGTGACTTTTCTAAATTGGCTATTCACGGATAACGTTTGGTATTACAAATGGCTGAGCGACACCGCTTGATGGAGAACCGTCTGTGAACGGAACTGGACAAAACCTTCCACTCTCCATCAACACTATTCGATTTATTTATGCGGGTTTATTAGAGAGTATTCATGATTCACTTATCCTAGTGATCAATTGAATTAGCGCCTTGCTCTTTCCATATCCAACAATGTTCTTTTGCGCTCGAGTCCCCAGCGGTAACCACCTAAAGAACCGTCACTGCGCAATACTCGATGACAGGGGATAAGAATCCCGACTGGATTTTTGCCACAAGCGGTTCCTACTGCGCGAACCGCCTTCGGGCTATCAATATGCTCTGCAACCTCACCATAGCTCATAACATCCCCTTCTTTGATGCTAAGTAAAAATTGCCATACCTTGATTTGGAATGCCGTCCCTCTAATATCAAGAGGAACGTCTGGCCTAGGAGCGCCTTGACTAATATGTTGATCTAAAGCCAACATCCAGCCATCCAGCTCTGGTGCGTCTTGTGCCGCAGAAAGAACAAGCTGAGCCTCTGGAAACTCATCAGCTAACAGGGTTAGCAGAGAACCTTTATCATCACCAAACTGTACCGAGCATACCCCTTTATCTGTCGCAGCCATTATCATGTACCCAAGAGCCGTCTCTCGACACGCATAATGAATAATTTCACCTTTACCGCCAGCCCTGTATGCTTTTGGCGTCATACCTATATTTCTGGTCGCTTCACCATATACCCGACTTATTGAGCCATAACCTGACGAATAAATTGCATCAGTCACTCCCTTTCCCTCTTTTAACGAACACTTAAATTTTCGCATTCGCACTGCATCCTGATAATGCTTGGGTGATACACCAAACATGTCTTTAAATGTGCGCTGTAATCGAGAAGATGAAAGTCTTGCAATTTTGCCTAACTGGGATAGCGTTATTTTGTCTTCTGCATGAGTTTCTATATAGCGAACCACATCGATTAACTGATGAGTCCGCTCATCCTTTCCTGCTGGATTGCAACGCTTACAAGGACGAAATCCTGCTTGCATTGCGGACTCAATATCTAAGAAAAATCTCAGGTTTTCTGGATTTGCCGCTTTGGTTGAACAGGAAGGCGAACAGAAGACACCAGTAGTGATGACGCCATAGTAAAACTGTCCATCAAAAACTCCATATCTATGTGCTACCGCATTTTTCATTTCATTTTCAGATAACTTTGGCATAGCTACGCTCACTGTTTCGCGGATGAATCAGTATCTCACCACACCAAGATTGATGATACCATCCGAATCTTGCTGGTTAATTCGAGACAGTTTTAACCCTTCAATTTGAATATGGCGCAATTATCGGATGTTTTAAGGTTGTCGTCATAGCTACTATGAGTTTAAAGACGAACAACACGGATTATAACGACCATGACATCTAACATTAACCAATCTATGAACTCAAAAGTGTGGGCTATGCTCATTTTGCTCTCTATCTTATGGGGTGGATCTTTCTTCTTTGTTGGCGTAGTGGTCAATGACCTCCCTCCATTAACCATAGTGACACTTAGAGTGGGCATTGCAGCGTTTACGCTATGGGGAATAGCGATGATGCTTGGATTACGTCCGCCAAAAAGTTTAAAAATCTGGGGAGCATTCTTAGGGATGGGATTGCTGAACAATGTTCTTCCCTTTGTTCTGATTGTATGGGGGCAAACTCAGATCGCATCAGGTCTGGCCTCAATTTTGAACGCTGCAACGCCGATATTTACCGTTGTTGTGGCAGGTATTTTACTGCCTGATGAACGACCGACTCCCTTAAAACTGTTCGGCGTTGCTCTCGGCTTCGTCGGTGTAGTCGTAATGATAGGAGTACCAGCTTTAGGTGGCGTAGGCAGCTTGTTCGCACAACTTGCTATTGTTGCTGCCACAGTATCTTATGCATTTGCAGGTGTATACGGACGCAGATTCAAATCATTGGGCATTAATCCTGTTGTTACCGCAGCAGGGCAAGTCACCGCCTCAACACTTATATTACTTCCAATTACGCTCTTTGTAGATGGCGCTATCGATACCGACAAAACAAACATGAGCACATGGATAGCGATTGCAGGGCTTGCTGTTGCTTCCACTGCGATAGCTTATGTTCTCTATTTCAAAATCCTTGAGTTGGCAGGTGCAACAAACGTATTGCTGGTAACACTGCTTGTACCTGTCTCTGCAACTTTGCTTGGTTCACTATTTCTGAACGAATCTCTGGAATTTATTCATATCTTGGGAATGGCGTTAATAGCTTTCGGGCTATCCGCTATTGATGGCCGTCTGTGGCACCGACTGAAATCAGCCTTTGCTTAACCAATGAACCATTCAGCGAGGATGCTTATGGACAACAAGACTTTACACCTAGGAATGCAGCACCTTGTTCAAGTAGATCCAGATATAAAAAAGCTTTTATTGAACTGGGTATGCTAGAAGCTCGTATGCGCTCTAGTGGTTTTGAGGCGTTTCTGTCTACGATTATCAGTCAGCAGCTATCTACTAAAGTAGCGACGGTAATTATGGAGCGTGTCCTTTGCTTAATGGAAGAAGTTACCCCTGAGGAATTCATAAAGATTCCAGCTCAAAGCCTGCGTGAAGCTGGCATATCTTCTAGAAAGATTGAGTATACCCAAGGCTTAGCTAGAGCTGCTCTCGATGGTAGCTTTGATATTGATGGTCTGAAAAGCCTCAGAGATGACGAGGCCATAAAAGCTATCACTAATCTCAGAGGGCTTGGTCGCTGGAGTGCTGAAATATACATGATGTTTTCATTAGGACGGATGGATGTATTTCCTGCTGACGACTTGGGGATACTTGTCGGATTACAGCTATTGAAAGAGCTTGATCGCAGGCCAACACCAAAGCAAGCGCGTGAAATGGTTGAGCATTGGACTCCTTGGAGAAGCATCGGCGCAATATTTTTATGGCATTATTATCACCATTGTATCTCTACTCAGAAGTAAATCATGGCATTACCAATTGACATAAATATGCACCTTATAAATTAAAGGTGAAAACGTGATTTTTGCTAACTTTTGGGAGCTTTTGAGCACTGCCCCTCAATCGTCAGTCATAAGGAAAGAACTGTGATTTCAGTGGCACGATTTACCACTGAGTAATTGTGGTAACACCGAATGGGGCATTACAAAAAAACGGCTCAGGTATGCCCTTTCCTTAGGTTGGTAAGCATTACTCGTACTGACTCAGAGAATGGACATTAGCTCTCAGTCTTTATATTTAGAGTCGCCACCTAAAGCTTTAGATTCTCACCACAAGCTCAAATCACTTTCTTTGATAACCGCGCTCGCAATTTTGCTGTGTATCGTAACTGATTTGCTTACCTACGTCCTTTAGTTGGACCCCAACTTTATTAAACGCATTTCGGATAGTTGCTGAAACATGCTGTTGGCCTTCTCCCACCAAAAAGTTTGCTCTATCTTGGTTAGTTTCAAATACGCAAACTATTTCTAAGCTTTGTGGAAAAGATGAGAACTTGACCGTATGAGTCACCCAAAGAAAACCCTCATAGCCTTTTAACGTATCTTCACAAACTTCGGTTAATACATCTAGAATTAGATTTTCGATTTTCTTATCTGTTTTACGCATAGAACAAACTTCCTATAGCCTTAATGCAACTCGCCTATCAGATGCCAGTAACAACATTAACTTGCTTTTGAAGCTTCGTGCTGCTCTACCATGAACGCGATCACTTCTTCATTTAAGCAAGATTTGCTGATGTATTGGCGTTGCTTACCCATATGCAGAATGAATCCTAAACCAGTTTGTTCGAGTTGATCGATTTCTTTCCAAGCAATGCTACGGTCGATTTTACCGCTCTTGTAACCCACGCCGTTCGCATTCACTTGAAACGTCACTTTGCTACCACGGCTTGAGCTGATCGTTTGTCGCCATAGCCACCACGTTCTCTTGCAATAAACACTGAACGCTTCAATCACACTCAATACGATAAAGAACCAACCGACGTAGCCGTTTGGGAGCAGTTCAAACTCTAATAACACCACACCAAAAATGAGAAAGAGTATCCCTTTCAAATATGCGTGAGGAAACTTGGCAGGCTGGCTAGTTTGATCATAACACTCGGCAAAAAAGGGCTTGTCGAGCGTGTATTCTGTAGTGAAATCGAAATCTTTAGACATGGACGGTTACTTTAAGGTCTCTGTGAATGAGTGTTTCATGTTGCGATTTTGCAACGCCCGCATTGTATCGTTTCTCGAGGCTTAGCTTTAGTTATTTTGCTCCTGATTTGTAAATCAATAATTCCTCATCTCACTTAGACTCACTGTAATAATCGTATTGCTCTACGCCATGATAAAAAAAGGCGAACCAAATGGTTCGCCTTTTCACATCATCAAAGTGTTTATTTAAGAGGATCATTGTCTGGCAGCGCACTATGAATCCACAGTGCCAATCTGTGTTTGATATTCGCACCATCAAGCTTGCTGTCAGGTAACGGTGTGATCTGTTTGGCGTCAACCAAGAATAGATAAATCGCTTTCACTCGTACGGGTTGTGGTGACTGAGGAAGTTCAAAGCCTTGCATCTTTGCCATCTTCCCGGCAATCTCAAGTGCCTTTTTAACCAGTTTATCTTCATTATGAAGCTTGGAGCTTTTTGACATAGATAGAATCCTCTTCTTCGCTTGAGCTAAGAATACATGAAGTGTCACAAACGGCGTGTTAGTAAGCTCTCATATTGATGAGATTACACCACATTGTCTAATAACTGATTGAAAAACGACCTTAATTGTTCATCTTCTATGTCGAGTAGTTGGTCTCCCACATACCACTCCAGAATAGATTGATTCGGGTGAGCGGTTACTTGAGGATGACCAAACCAAATGCCCTCTTCCTTGGCAAAAGTTTTCTGAAGCTCTTTCACTTTCTCACAACTAAAAGGAAGTATAAGGTGCATCATGTTGGAATGGGGCTGGGTCGGACTCACCGATAAAGCAGGGAACTCTTCTATGATCTTATAGATCTGCTGCGTTCGTTCAAAAAGTGCAGGCAGTTTAGCTAACCTTTCATCAAACTGCATGGCAGCAGAAACAACATAAGGCGTTCTATGATATAAGTTTCCACCCTGACGCTTCATCCACATCGAAGCAAGTTGAACAAATTCTTTTGACCCAAGTAGCATAGAGCCTCCGAGTCCATTGATGCCTTTGTAGAGTGATACATAAGTAGTATCAAACCCTGATGCAATTTCACGATATTCTTTCTTATAGTAGGCCGCAGCTTCCCACAACCTAGCGCCATCCATATGTAAATGAATGTCCTTTTCAGTGCAATACGCTTTGATTTCTTCAAGCTCTTGCCATGAAGGTAGCTGACCGCCAATTTCGCGCATCGGTAGTTCATACAGAACCGCAGCAATTTCATCAGGCCACGCTTTTAAATCACTGAGCTGCCATGTTTGGTAAGGATTCCCAATTGGCATAACAGTAAAGCGATTTTGCAATTGATAACCTTGTCTTTCGTGAACATAGATATGACTAGATGGGTGCATCGCCACAATAGGGTTACGCTTTTGTTTTGTCACTAACTCCAGCACTGTTGGCTGTGTCATCGTGCCAGTTACGACAAAAAGGCCTGCCTCGTAACCCAGCAGATCTGCGACCTTCTGTTCGAAAGCTTGTATCGTTTCGCCATCTCCATAGACATCGTGACTGACTTTATTGTCCTCACACCATTGAGCCATTTTTGAAAAATGCTCAGCTGGTGAATCTTCTTTATTCCCAGGGAAATGGGTATGACAGAGCTCTTTTAGATGGGTACTCATCGTTCTATCCTTCGAATCCAAGTCCCAATAATGTAACGGCTTAAAAGTTAAGCGTAAACCGCACTTTCTAAACTTATTTGGCGATTCACCCTATCTATAGCTACACATTTTTGTAAGCGACTCACCAGAAAGGACAACTAATTTCTTACTTCTTTTCAACCAGTTAAGCCACTTAAACTAATCCACTAGTTACAATTAACTTTATAAAAGGCGATGTCACCTTTTCACAAGTTATCATTCTCGACCCTTCTAAGTCCGAGAGCTCTTTCAGTATGGAGAAAAGTGATAACCACAACTTGAAGCTTATTCCTTCGTAAAAACTTAAACGAAGCAACCTATACGCATACAGCTTATAAAAATGAAACAATGACATTTAAAGATGATTTACTGTTCAATATCCACCAAAATCAAGTTCAGTACAGTATCAGTGAAGAGCTCATTTATCTCTTCTATAACAGTAAAACAGATACTCTCTCAAGATCGTAACTTCTTGATTTAGTTCCAACGATTTAAGCAACAAAGTCTCGAGTTAGTGGTCGATATATAGATAACCAACTGATAAGATTTATAAATTAATATCTGTAGGATAGTAGTTTGTTTTGTGAACTCACGCCGAGCGAAGGCACATTTTGGTTTTTTTTAGTTCTTATAGGGTATGGATTTATCAGATTTGCGATTGTTGTAAAAACAGGAAAGTGGCCGGGGGTTAGCGCAGATCACCCTACCTCGCCGAAGGTCTTTAAAATTTGTGCGCTGATTGCGTCACTGGTTTGGGGGTTCCTAATCGTTATGCTGATAACACAAAAGGTCCTCGGGACATGTGGGTATTAACTTGTATCTTGCCAAAATAGCCGTAATCCGCTTACTAACGCTTAGGTATATCCAATATCGAGCCAGCGCCATAGACACTGACTCGTATATTTATCAACTCACCTAATATGTGCTAACTCCCAGGTTCATTATTTACATTGTAAATCTTATATTACTGTTCAACTTTAACTCTAAAGAACAGAGCATAGAACAGTGGAATAACGACCAATGTTAAGATCGTAGCGAACAGCAGACCAAACATTATTGTTACTGCCATGCTCTTAAAGAATGGATCAATAAGCAATGGCGCTACACCCAAGATCGTGGTTAAAGCCCCTAATAACACTGGCCGAGCGCGACTTGTTGCCGCATCAATAATCGCAAAATATGGTCGTTTACCTTGGGCAATCTCTACATCCGCTTGATCCACCAGCACAATCGCGTTTTTCACCATCATACCTATCAGACTTAAGAAACCAAGAATCGCCATAAACTCAAACGGCGTTTGGAATACAATTAAACCAACAGTTACGCCGATAACTGCAAGAGGTGCTGTTAGCCAGATCACTAAAGGTTGACGCAGAGCGTTAAACATAAAGATTACCGACAAGATCATCGCTGCAAAACCATAAGGCGCAGAGCTAGCCAATCCCTCATTGGCATCTTTTGACGCTTTGTATTCGCCATACCAAATCAGTTCGTAACCGGCAGGCAAGTCAATCGCTTCTATCTTGCTTCGGACGGTATTAAACGCATCAGAAGTCATAACGCCTGGTGCTGGATCCGCTTGAACCATGATTGTAGGCACGCGATTTACTCGTCGTAAAATCGCATCTTGCCAAGCCATATCGACAGAACCAACCAACTGGCTCACTGGGATATAACCGCCAACTGTTGCGCTATAAACTTCGGTGTTTTCAACCGCTCTTTGATGGCTACGCTCATCTATTGGTGCACGAACCACAATTGGAATCAGGTCATCACCTTCACGATAGACGCCGACGTTACGGCCCGTTAACGTTTGTGCAATAGCTTGGTTAATCTCTTGAGTGGTAAGGCCAAAACGCTGCGCTTTTTCTGCTGAATAAACAGGACGAAGTACAGGTACTTGCTGACGCCAATCATCTTGAACCGCAATCAAATTGGTATCTGCTTGCATGATTGCTTTCGCTTGTTCAGCTAATTGACGTAATACGTGACTGTCTGGCCCTTTAAAGCCCGCTTCAATCTTTTTACCGCCACCACGACCCAACATGAACTTCCACACTTTAATCGATGCATCGGGGTATTTCTGCGCAAGCTCATCCTGCAATTCAACCAATAACGGAGCAATCTTCTTATAATCGTCGATATCAATCAGCAACTGACCATAGCTAGTGTTACGCGCTTCTGGCGAATAAGTCAGCATAAACCGTAGACCACCACCGCCAATAAAACTCGCAATATTGATTACACCCTCTTTGGCTTTCACATCTTGCTCAATGGCTGCGATCATTCGCTCGGTTCGGCTAATGTCTGAACCTTGCGGCAAATAAACGTCCACCACAAATTGCGGTCTTTGAGAGTCAGGCATAAATCCCGGGGGCACATATTTAAGGCCGTATACTGCAACGCCCATCAAGCCAACAAGCATCATCATACTCATAGCACGATGCTTCAGAACCCAAGCAAGTAACGCTTTATATATCGTCATCATTTTACTTGGTTTCACTTCACCTTTATTCGCCTTGATCTTTAGAAAATCAAAGCAAAGCATCGGTGTGATCGTCACGGCAAAGACCCAACTTAGCAACATCGAGTAGAGGATCACCCAAAACAACGATCCTGCATATTCCCCCATATCAGAAGGCGATAATCCAATCGCACTGAATGCACAAATCCCCACGACCGTACCACCAAGGAGAGGCCATTGAGTAGCACTGACAACGTCCGAAACAATCGTTTCTTTGTCATCTTCCGGGGTTTGTTGCAATCGAACCAAAATGCCGTCAGTCACAACAATCGCATTATCAACTAACATCCCAAGCGCAATAATCAGAGCGCCCAGTGAGATACGTTGCATTGCGATATCTTCAATGAACATGATGCAGAGTGTCGCGGCGACAGTCAGCAACAGCACAAAACCAATTATGATGCCGGAGCGAACCCCCATAAACAGCAACAAGACAACAAATACAATCGCGACTGCAGCAATCAAGTTATCGATAAAATTAGCAACGGAAGCACGAACAGAATCAGACTGCATTGAGATGACATGCAGATCCATACCTAATGGGCGTTGATCTTCAAGCTCTGCTAAACGCACTTTAACTGCGTCACCCATATCAACGACGTTACCACCAGTAACATTCGAGATACCAAAACCAACGGCGCGCTCGCCGTTGTAACGCATCAACATACTTGCAGGCTCTTGATAACCTCGCGTAACTGTAGCGATATCACCCAATCGCATCACAGTATTCCCGCTGCCTAACCCTATTTGCAGGTTACGCAAATCGTCAAAAGAACGAATGTTCGAGTTCGGAATAACTGGAATGCGCATGTCCTTCGTTTTGATAGCGCCCGCAACTGTCACCATATTTTGCTTTTGAAGAACTTGAAATACCTGCTGCGCAGAAACGCCAAATTTTGCTAAACGTTCACTGGATATTTCAACGAAAATGGTCTCTTGTTGTTCAGCTAACGTTGCCGTTTTTGCCACTCCCGGAACAAGTACAAGTTGGCGTCTTAAACCATCGACATAATCTTGCAGTTGCTTATCACTATAATCTTTACCCGTAACAGCAAAGAACAACGCGTAAACATCTGAGAAGTCATCATTAACGATTGACGCCCCTGCGCCCGGTGGTAGCTGGCGCTGAACATCGGCCACTTTTCGTCTAAGTTTGTCCCAAACTTGTTGCAGCTCCGCTGAGCTTTTTGCAAATTCAAGTTTGATCTCTACCGTAACTTCTGACATCCCTTGTTTAGAGACCGATTTGA
>Ga0209272_10000841_pt1 | contig 21551 bp, 15 predicted proteins | sample tdDd002_FD_187125 | JGI IMG/M metagenome (GOLD analysis project Ga0209272, IMG submission 187125) | Marine sediment microbial communities from the Atlantic coast under amendment with organic carbon and nitrate - tdDd00.2 (SPAdes)... | ecosystem: Environmental > Aquatic > Marine > Coastal >... | reverse complement strand
ACACTTGTTACCACATCAGATATTTGATCTGCATTATCTACTGCAATTGCTTTTACAGTTGTTGTTTCTGATAATGTTAATATTTTTTCTGAATCTGATTTAAAGTTCGTTGATGTTTCACCTACTATAGGATCTACACCATTTATAGTATAGTAATAAGCTTTAATATCCGAATCATCTGATGTGATTGTTACATCAATCTCAGTATCAAAGTTTGTACCTTCTGTTACTTTAACAACCGGTACATCATTTACTGAGTTCCTTGTAAATACACTTGTTACCACATCTGATATTTGATCTGCATTATTTACTGCAATTGCCTTTACAGTTGTTGTTTCTGATAATGTTAATATTTTTTCTGAATCAGATTTAAAGTTTATTGATGTTTCACCTACTATTGGTTCTACACCATTCACAGTATAGTAGTAAGCTTTAATATCTGAATCATCTGAAGTGATTGTTACATCGATCTCAGTATCAAAGTTTGTACCTTCTGTTACTTTAACAACCGGTACTTCATTTACCGTTATTACTCTATCAACACTAGCCGTTTGACCAGCAGAATCTATAACAACATATCTTAAGGTGAACACTTTTGCTGTAGCAACATCTATATTACCAACTACTGGCGTCAAACTATTATCAGCATTAACAATAGAAACAGTTAATGTAGGATTATCATCTTCAGCATCACTGTAAGTGACACCTTCTGTAGGATCCCACCCAGCATCTTGTTGATTCATAGTTAAATCACTTGTCGAAACTGTTGGTACTTGATCACCAGTTAAAGTGTTTCTGAAATAAACTGGAGATTCAAATCGATTTAATGGTCCTACGAAACCTTCTGGTGGTGATACAACTGTTTGACCGACTTTGTAGTACTGCGACCAAATCCATTCAGAATTTGATGCTGCAGGAAATTGATCACTTGTATTGCTCCAACCGCTAGCTTCTGATGCAGTTTTTATCGCTTTCGTCCAGTTACCGACGTAAGAAGGACTGTACCAATCAATATTATTATAATTTGTTGGTAAAACATTTAAGTCTACCGTATCATTGTTCAAATCATTTTCATTATGCCATTCATACCATTTATTATCAGATTTTACCCATGATTGAGATGGTGTAAAATACGCTAGTCTGAAACCGGAAATATTTGCGTCACCATTACTCTGATCCCAAGTCTTAACTGCAAACAATGGATTATCACCATAACTCTCAGGTGAAAGGTAATAATAATCAACCGTTTCCCAATGTCCGTCATTTTGTAACGATCTGAGTTCAGTATGATTCCCCGTCGCTGGATTCATAGAAAGATTTGAACCATCTACATAAAGATCATAATAATCATCAGCAGTAACATACAAGTTTATTATATCTACAGTATCTGTTACATACTCTTTAACAAACTCACCATTAAGCATCAGATTCACTTTTGCATATATTTTCTTACCATAATTTCCATCTAAATCTAAAGTATCAGTTGTTTCACTTAACTGTTGTTCATTCCAGTCACTTCCATCATATGATTTTACTATCCACTCATACGAAACAGTCCACCCTTCAGAAGAATCTACAGTTTCATGATCGACGGTTAAAATATCTCCTGATTTGGCAAGTGATTTTACTTCATTGTTCACTTTTAAAACAGGCGTTAATGTCGGTTCAACGACTTCTTTATCAACACCGATATAAAACCAATTCCATGGTACAGTTTCCCATGCACTTTCCGGAACTGTATTAATGTCGAAATCTTTATCGTTCATTACATTTTTGGGTAACTTTTGAAACAACAATTTACCGTTGCCACCCCAGTTAAAATAAGTCATTTCAAATACATAGTCTCCACTATCAGCTTGCATTGGAGTGGTTTTGCCATTTGTTTGTAATGCCCAAGACGATACTTCATTACCATCAAGTGAAAACTTAACACCATCATCGGATACCGCTCTCAAATAAGTATCTTGAGAAAGATGTAGATTCCCTTTCGCAACAAAAGCCGTTTTGTGTGTACCGCTTCTTGAATTCAAGAAGACACTTGCATCTTCGGATTGAGTCCAGTTATCGCTACTGTGTTTGGCTTCCTTTTTTAAAACAGTACTGCTTAAATTAGCATTTGTCTCAAAAGTTAGCCAATTACCTTTACCGCTTTGATCCGCACTACTAGGACCTGGATAAGTTGTCTCATCATTTACATCATAATGCTGAACAAATAACATCCCATTTACTTTGGTTTGATTATGAGTCAGATTATCTGCAAATGCTTCAAACGGTAATCCTACTGTCGCAACCAAAAATGCTAAAGTAAGCGCCGTTATCCTTTTCAATAAATCTCTTGTCATGTTACCTCCATCTGTTTCAACAGGCCTGCAATTCCAAAGCAGACCACATTTGTTAAAAATTACTACTTCGCTCTCTTTTTAACTTTTATTCTATGAAATAAAAATGATGAACACTACTTCATCAATATAGTTGTCCTACTGTAAATAGTATTAAATCTACTATACCACTAAAATAGTATCATATGAAGAAGTTTGTTACATTTAAGTACACTTTTTTTATAAATGAACAATTTCTAAATACGTTCACGTTACAGAGTTTGAACTGTATTTTATTCTTAAATCGCGAAGTCGATTTATCGTACTTTTATACCCTCTAGAACATAAAAAGGTGTTTAGTTATTAACTAAACACCTCAGACTGTAGACTTTTGACTTGTAGGAGAACGCATTTCTCTTACAAGTCTTTTATTTTGCTCTATATACAGCAAAAGATAGCATTATCCTGCTATCTGATTCACCATTTTCTTTAGATTCATGCACGCAAATATCAGCATCGTGTGATCTGCATTTTTCTGCAGCCCACGATACTTTGTATATCGCATGCCATGTTTCTCCTTAGCATCTCCAAATCTTCTCTCAATTGTTTCTGATCGAAGTTTGTAAACCTTCTTATTCAGTTTTGTGTGCCTCTGATGGTTTGCCTCGTCCAAATAACGTTGCCAGATATCTCTTTCTATTACTTTTCGATGATCTTTACTATGTGTACATTGTTCGCGCATTGAGCAGTTAATACATTCATCTGGATTTGATTTGTAAATATTTTTGCCAGCTCTATTTGTAGTTGTATAAGTTAATAATTTTTCATTTGGACAAATATAAACATCGTAAAACTCATCATATACGTATTCGTATTTTTTGAAGTATCCTTTTTTAGTCATTGGTCTTTTGTAAGGTAAACATATTCTTATATTATTATCCGATGTGAGTTTTGCAATATGTGGCGCTATGTAACCTGCATCCGCTGCTAATAATTTGACCTCTCCAGGAAATCTCTTTATAACGTCTAGTAGAAGCGGTTGGTAATTCTTACTGTCGTGCATATTTCCTGAGCTTACATGAGAACCAAGTATAAAACCATATCGGTCACAAGCGGCGTTTATAGAATAACACATCATTCTTTCGCGTTCATTCTTCCAAAACAGGCCTGCATCTGGATCTACATCACTTTGTTTGAAGACTTTCAACTCTGTTACTTCTTTTTTTTTAGAGGTTTCTTACCGTGGGCCTTTCGGACCTCATTTATCTCTTTCTCTAATTCTTCTTGGTAGTATTCAGAAGACTTCTCAATTAATGTTTTCTCGTACTTACTCTTATTTGCACTTGCTTTGGTATGAGTTCCATCGACAAATATAGTATCTGGACTTAACAAACCATAACTAGAAACTTCATCAAGAATTCTAGTAAAGATCACTTCAAATATATCAGTGCCAACAAATCTTCTTGCGTAATTCTTACCGAATGTAGAGAAGTGAGGAATCTTTTCATTGAAGTTGTATCCAAGAAACCATCTATAAGCTACATTACAATTAATTTCTTCAATTGTTCGACGCATAGATCGAATACCAAATAAATATTGGATAAAACATATCTTAAAAAGTACAACAGGATCTATACTTTCTTTACCAACTTCTGAATAAAGCTCTTTAACTTCATCATATATAAAATCAAAACTAAACAACATATCTATTTTTCTCAGTAAATGATCTTTAGGAACCAAATCATCCAAAGAGATTATACTCATTTGATCGCGACCTTCTACAGTTTTCTTTCCCATCATAATATTGTCCTCCTATATATATAATTCGACATTACTACAAAGAAACCCTTTTTGCCAAAAAAAGAAACTCAAATAATTTGAGTTTCCTTGTCTACAGTCTGAAAGGTGGTGACAACCACCTTTTGTTATATAAAAAATCACGCCATCAGGCGCGATTGATATACTTCTTAACTGTTTCACATACTATTTGAGCGGTAATACCCCAAAGTGTCCCATGATCCGTTCGATATACATAAACTTCTCTTAGACTGTCGTTCCAAGTATGATGATACCTTTCCGGCAAATCCAATTCCTTAACAGGGAAATACTCAATTAAATTACCGTCTTCATCTACTTCCGATGAAAAAGATCTAACTTTTATACCATAGGTTTCCGGTTCATTTTCAATAAAATAATCAACTGGTATTGTAAAAACATACTCAACTTCATCTTTGCTTACTTCAAGTTCCTCTAAACTATTTATATGAATGATTCCTAGAAAGTTTTCAATATAAACATGAGAAATAAAAGTGTCAATTTGTTTGATGACTTCGATTTTATCTTCAGATATTCCCAGCTCTTCACACGTCTCCCTAACTGCCGTTTCTTCAAAGCTACCATCTAGTTCAGGATCATATTGACCTCCTGGAAAACTGATTTCAGAGCCCTGTCTTATGTGTTTGGCACGCTTTTGAAATAAGAAATGATATTCTCCTTCGAGTTTCACAAGCGCTACAAACACAGCAAAATGTCCTAACTTATGACGACCTAAAATATCATGTTCTTCTGGTAAATTTTTAATAAATGCTTCAAAATTATTCTGATTCATATCACTCAACCTTAAATTTATAAACTGTTTGTTGTGTATAGATTTCATCCTTTTTTAAAATACATGATGTAAAATGAGGATGGTTTAAACTATCGGGTTCCTTCTGAAATTCAATAGCAAGTCCTTGATGGTTTTTATGTCCTTCTAGTGGGAAATTATAACTGTACAGTACAACACAAGGCTGATCTGATGACATAATAAGTTGTCGACCTGTCGTTTCATCAGAAAGTTTTAATTTTACGTCACCTTTTACCAACCATGGATGATCATAACCACCACCATTTGTAAGTTGTTGATGTTCTAAAAAAATATCTCTTCCTATTTTTTTAGGTGTTCTAAAATCAAATGGCGTTTCCGTCACATCCAATAAATTACCAGTTGGTATAGACACGTCATCTATCTCTATTAATTGATCACTATTGACCATCAACTCCATCTCTAATATAGTCTCCTTCGGGTTTAAATTGAAGTAACTGTGATTGGTTAAATTCAATAGAGTATCTTGATCCGTAATCCCTTTATAATCAATAATCAACTCATCTTCATCTGTCAATGTATAAGTTACAGTCATCTCTACAGTACCGGGAAAACCTTCTTCTCCATCTGGTGAAACACAAGTAAGAATCAGTGAATTAAGACATTCCTCTACGTCCCACATCTTCTTGTCAAAGCCATTTGCACCACCGTGGAGTCCATTACCTCTATCCACTGTAGGCATCTTATAGTCCTTATTATTCAGTGTATAAAGACCTTCTTTAATTCGTCCTGCGGTTCTACCGATAATAGCTCCGAAGTATGCATCGTTTTTAGTATAATCTTCTATATGTTTAAAACCATGAATGATATTGTCTAAGTTTCCTTCTCTATCTGGTGTCTTGATTTCATGGATGATGCCACCTAGATTTAATATAGTGACTTCAATATTATGTTTGTTTTTGAGTGTGTACGCTTTTATCATAAATTCCTCCATTCATTTAATAGTATACATCTAAATCGAAAAAAATGGGATATATCATCCCATTTTCTCTATCCCATAGTTACAACAACTTTATGAGTTTTCTGATCGTCAAATAACGGTAAATGATTACCTACGATTTTTTTATTGTCAACAACTATCGATTTAACGTCTTTTTCAACACCAGCAGAATTATCGAATGAAATCTGGTATGTACTCCCCTGAAAGTTCTATTTACCAAATAGCTTTTCAAATCAGCTGGACTACAAGTATTAATTTTAATCAACAAAATTTAGTTTTAAAAACTAATGCGACAGTATAGAAGTATCTCCTGTCGCATGAAGTGGTTACTGATAAACAGTAATTTTGTATCTTAATGTACTCCCGCTGATTTAAAAATTCCTATACCCTTAAGATTGGCATTAAAAAACTCGAGTACTATACTATTCGTTTTCTCTAAAATCTCATATTCATCTACCTGTTGATTTTCAACATTTACATTTGCTGAACTGCCTATCATTTTTACAAGGATTGGCGAAAACAAAGGTAGATCTGTTACACTAAAATGATTTGTACCCTCTAAATATACCTCGTATGCTTCTGGTGCGGTATCCAATATAAGATTTTGTGGAATGACAATATCGGGATCAGTTACACTGACCATTGCCTGTTTCATCGTATCGGTAGTAATAAAAAGTATAGGCACTGGATAAATTTCATAATTAATTATGTATTTGTTGTCAACATAATCTAACTCCTCGCCTATCAAGCCGCCATCGAGATCAATAACTGCTTTGATATCATTTCGTTCCCTGCCAAGTTGTGCACTTGAAGCCCCTCCCAACGAGTGACCCATTGCTCCGATTCTACTGATGTCTATAAGAGTATATACATGCTCTGAATCACTGTTTTTAACATTTTCAATGATTGTGTCCAGTACAAAATTTGTATCGTCTATGCGAAGTTCAAGCCACTTATGAGTTAACTTATACATGGTCTCCTCATCATAAACACCGTTATTGACATCAATGACTTCTTTAAGGAAGGTTCTATTGATCGTAGTGGATTCACCTTCTGAATCTATCATAAACATAGAATGATAAGGATGACTAATTGAACATACAATGTATCCATTGCTTGCAAGTTCAATAAAGGTCGATTCGTTATCGCTATTCGTTCCAAAAGCACCATGAGAGAATACGACCAAAGGATATTGATCTTCGGTATCCTCTGGGTACCAGAACTTAACTGTCACTTTCCTTTTATCTTCTTTATCGTTAAATGTCTCCGTGCGACTATCATCTCTATAAGTATACTCTACAGTATCAACTCCATATTCTCCTGTTTGTTCAGGCAGTTTATGCTGCGAAAACATCACTGCTGGCAATAATGCTATCGCAACAATCATCAATATACCAATGGACTTGAAAACGACCTTCAAAGTTCGGTATTCATTTTTATATGTCTTCTTTCGTATTAATGATATACTAGCCATTATCGCCCAAACAAATAGTACTACCCCAAGAGGCTTCCACTTAAAACTCCAAGGTATAACTGGTGTCAATGATAGTATGACAAACATTGTAAATGTAACGATACGAATCCAGTTTCTAATAGGCTTTTGATTTGATTTCGTTATAATGCAATATATAGCAAATACGATTTCAATGATTACTGCAATAAACATTATGATTGTACTCATATTTTTTCCTCCTAATCTGTTTCTTAACATTATTAATGGACTAAAAAATATAACATTTCTTAGTCCATTTCTAAATTCAGAATACAATATGCCCGAACTCGTGTATATAGGGTGTTGGTATTGTGCATTTTGTTAACGTTAAGATGTAGAAAAGGAGTAGTAAGTTGCATTCAATTCTTACTCGTTTTCATATTCGTCGGAACTTTGCTCTTTTATCGCCTTTAATCTTTCATTGATGTTGCTGGCTGATTTCTGATCACCCACCCATAACAACAAACGTGCGATCATATAGATTAAGGCAATCTGAACTGCCAAAAATACTGTATCAACGATGCCAGATACCCAGCCTACTGCATTTGCCAAAACCAATAAAGCTATTTCCAATATAAAAAAATGTATAATTATCCTTTTTCCCATTTTCTTTTCTGATATTTCTTTAGACGAATAAAAAACCAGGCTTGCCAAATCCCCCACCAAAGCACATATCATATAATTGTAAATATCTTTTAGTTCCAAATACTCATTTGGTGCAAAAATCTGACGCAGTAAAGTAATACTTATTACAATAACAGCAAATATCACAAAATAATCTCTGATTAACTTTTTAAGGTAATCTGTTAATTTCATTTTCTATATCCTCCTATAAACCAAGCATCTTTTTTAATACTGGTACATACTTTCTTGATACAACAACAGTTTCCCCATTATCCATCTTGGCCTCAAACCGGCCATTAATGGACGGTTTCACAAATGCTATTTTTGTTATGTTTATAATGATTGATTTGGACGATCTGAAAAACTTACTGCCTTTACACATAACTTCAAGTTCGTATAACTTTTGTTTGGTCTCAAACACTTTATCTTTACAGTAAATAAACACCTTGTTATCTACAGCCTCGAAATAGTATACATCTGTCATCTTAAGCCTGTGTATATTCTCACCATCATAACCAAGGAGCACAACTACCTTATCTGTTCTTAGTTTGTTTAGAAGTTTTAGTACATCATCATTTACTTCATGACATCTAATGATAATTTCTTCATCTTTCTCTCTATTGATTTCTTCAATTGATACTTTCATTCTATCACCACTTTAATCATTGTTCTCAATTGAGCAACACCTCAATTCATCACAAATTCATTTTATTATCTACATCCATCATTCCAATATTTTGCTATTCAGATAAATTATATTTATAACTAAATATATTATATATCTTATTCGAGTTATTTACATCACTCTCATTAAAATCACTTAGTTAAGGTCTATCACTTTATCGTTGTTCAAGGTTATTTGAACATTCTCAAAAAATAAAAGGACATAGGCATCATATTGACGCCATGTCCTTTTTACATTTTTATTTAAATCATTTTATGTTTCTGTAGATATCTATTTATCTGCTAGTGTTTTTCGTTCATATATTGCTTAAAACCTGCTTTTAAAATATCTGTTATTATCTTATATTCTTTTAAGCATTCTTCTTTTGTTTTTCTTGTTAAATGATATTCTTCAGAAAAATTTCTTACAACAATCATTAAAGCATTTCTAACTGCAATTTGCTCTTCGTTAGCATTAAAGAAATCTATCTGTCTCACTTTCTTAAGTATTGGTAAATTCAACGTATCATTTCTTGCAAGTGTAGACATAAACAGGTATGTTTCCTCATCATTCAACATTTCTTCTAAAATCTCAATAGATGATGATATGAAATCACGTTCACTATGCATCATGATCTGTCTGAATCTGAACATCTTACCCTTCTCCATATTTTCAAACACTGCAGATAGGCTATCTTCTAAACTGTCAAAATATCTATAATAAGCCGACCTGGGTATTTCTGCTCTTTTACATATCGACATCACTTTTGCATATGCAAATCCTTTTTCAATAAACTCTCTTTTTGCTGCTTCTAGAATTTTATCTTTCTTCTCTTTGTTCAAGTTATGAAACGTTTTATGAATAATAGCGAATCCTCTCCTTTCAAAACTATGACCAGTGATCATCAAATTCTCTTTTCCAATATGTATTGAGACATAGTGTCTCAATACCATATATTATACCCAACATCTTTATATTTGTATCGCTGAAAATATTATTCTAATACATATTTTATTTACCATTGAACTCTACATCACTTGAGCGGATGACAAATCTAGCACCAAAGTGATCATTGGCAATGTAGTAGTATACTGGGAATCTTAAAGTCGTATAAGTCATCGATTCGTGATAGTTATAACTCCCACCTTTACACACTCTTGCACCATGTGAGAACACTTGACCTGGTCCACCAGTTACACCTACTTTGTCTTCCGGTGGATCTTCATAACCATCCTTATTATTTAGTGGATTTTTAGTAATGCCATTAATAACGTTGTACTGATAAAAGTTTTCATCATACCAATCTAATGTCCATTCCCATACATTTCCCGCAAGGTCATAAAGCCCATAAGGATTAGCTGGATACTTTCCTACATCTAATCTGAATCCTACATAATTCTCTGGTTCATCTGCGCCTTCGAAGTCCTCTTTCTGTTCTACATTGAAACATGCGTAATTTGATTTGTCACCATCATTGGTACCATCAACAGTTGGGAACTCAAATTGCTGACCACCGCTTGCTGCATATTCCCACTCTGCTTCAGTCGGCAATGATAAGTCATAGTATTCCGAAAACGCCATAGCGCCATAGAATTTCAAGTAAGCCGCTGGCCAATTTTCAAATCCTGGATCCACATAGAATTTTTCCATATCAGGCACATATGAGATCCAATTTTGATTCAAAGGATGCTCGGGTACCAATAGTGGACCGTTCTCATTGTATTCATGAGAAATACTTGGAACCTGTGACAATTGCATGAATAGTTTTCCTTCATAAGTTGTGCCAGATGCACCACGAACTTCATAAGTCGGTACTGGATAGATCATTCTTTCTTTCTCTATAACACTATTGTCCCCAAGTTCAACAGCTATTTGTCCTGCTTCCAGTGCGGAATTCAAGTATAGACAATACTGTGCGGTCGTTAACTCAGTCGCAGCCATTTGGAAACCATCAATACTTACAGGATGGGCTGGTGAACTTGCCACTTCCTCTTTACCGAATGCAGTAATCGGATCATCTGTCCCCATTATGAAACTACCAGTCGGGATATCTTCAAAAGTTATCATATACTCTGTTTCTTCGGCGCTCAGTCTTTTATCATCATCTAAATCCATATCCTCGAATAACTTCAGAGTACCATTGTATTCATCAATTGTTAAGTAGCCGTCACCATTGGTATCCAACTTATTAACCTGTTCCTCACGATCGTAAACCTGATCTCTGATTTCAGCCAAATTAGATTTTAAATTCGGCTTTTGAGAACCTTCATCGCTATCATCAGAGTCTTCCTCAAGTTCCTCTTCATTTTCTTCTTCGATGTTTCCATCAGTTTCACTAACATCAGATGTTTGATTCATTTCAACATCATTATTTGCTACATTGGTCTCACCCTCATTGGTACATCCAATAAGACTCGTCGTAATAAACATCAACAACAGGATAGTGATCAATATTTTTTTAATTGTTATCATTCTAAATATTCCTCCTTATAAATTATATGTTACTGTAAGAGACACTCTGCCAATACTCCCTTACACTTCGGTTATAACTTCTTCTGTTTCATCAGTAAATAAGCCAAACTTTTCTCTGAACTTTACTGTTATACTGTCATTCAACGAGTATACAATAGGAATAATCATCAGAGTCAAGACCGATGATGCCATTAATCCAAAGATCAATGCAAAACCCAATTGTCCTAATGCAGGATCCACTAAAGAAATCGGAAGAACACCTCCAATTGTTGTGAGTGAAGTTGCAAACACTGGACTAAATCTTGTTTTAACCCCTTTTACAATCGCTTCATTTCTTGAATAGCCTTCTCCTCGCAGATAATTTATATAATCCACAAGAACAATTGCATCATTAACGGCAATACCTACAAGTGCAACAATCCCAAACAAAGAGTAGAATCCAAGATTATTACCTGTTAATGCTAGTCCGGTAAATGTACCAATCAATGCAAGTGGCACGCTAATGATAATCACAACTGGTTGTGTCAATGAATTAAATTGAATTGACAAAATAATATAGACCAACAACAGTGCGAAAATCATATTTCTAGTCATATCTGAGAGAGTATCTTCCATCAAGTCAAATTCACCACCATATGATACTGTGATGCCATTTGGAATTGAAATATCCTCAATACTATCCTTAAAAGTTTCCACAATCTCATTAATATTGGCTTCTGGCGCATTGAAAGCACCTATGGTTATATTCATCAGCCCACCATCATGTATAATCTGGTTGACTCCCTTATCAACTCGAAGTGTTCCCACTTCAGTAAATGGAACCTCTGTACCTCTCATAGAAACGAATGTCATGTTTTCAATTTCTTCAACACTGTCAAATCGATCTTCGGACACACCAATTCTCATTTTAATTTCATCGCCTTCAAATTGATAGTTCCCTGCATCAGTACCATTTATTGAATTTCTTAACTCCATGGCCATATACGATATTATAACGCCATTTTCCTGAGCAAGCTCTGGATCAAAATCCACAATCAATTCAGGAATACCATCACGAGAACTTATGGATGCATCTTCAACGCCTTCAATTTCATTTAAAATTTTATAGTATTGATCAGCCAGTACACTCATGTCTTCATAGGTGCCACCAGCAATGTTAATTGTAATTGGATCACTCGTTCCTGGACCACTTCCTATATTTAAGACAGCGCTCACTTTAATTTCAGCACCTGAAATATCCTCAGTTGCCGATCTTAACTCGTCAATCATGTCATAACCATTGATTTCTCGAATTTCCTCATCCACAAGTTCAATCCCGATAGTTGCCTCATTGGAACTTCTGCCACCTATTGACGATGTGAAATTATCGATTTCTTTGAATTGGTATAAACGATCCTCAATTTCTGAAACAACATCTGCAGTATCTGAGATCAGATATCCTTTTGGAAGCTTTACATCAATTGTCATTGAAGAAGGTTCTTCATTTGGCATAAGCTCCATTTTTATAAAACCAAGCGGAAGGAGCATAATGCTTCCGATAAATAAAGCAATTGAAATTACAATGATAGTGATTCTTTTAGAAGTGCTTTGAAGCACTTTACTTAGCCACTCTGTATATACTACAATATGTTTTCCTTCGCCATGAGATTTCTTCATTTTGAACTGCTTCACATACATCGCAGCACCAAAAATCAAAGCGCCTGCAAATGATAAAAATCCGAACTCTCCGTTTATCCTAAATGCAAACAGTGCCATTACACTTACACTGATAACTGCTAATAGTTTTCTGTAAAATTGTACCTCACCGCGAATTTCCTTTTCTTTCCCCTTATATTTTTTAAGAGCACGCGATGCGATTGTAGGCGTAATAATTAAAGAAATCAAATACGATGCAGTTATTGCAAATATAATTGTCAATGGAAGCGATCTCAACATTAATCCCAGCATACCACCAGTCATCGCCAAAGGTATGAACGCTGATATTGTCGTTAAGGTAGCCGCTAGTACTGCAGGTGCTACTTGATTGATTGCTACTTTAGTGGCAAGTTTCCTGCCCACCCCATAATCACGTATTCTATCTATATTTTCTATAACAACTATTGCATTATCCACTAAAAGACCTAATGCAATAACAAATCCCATCAGTGAAACTGAGTTAAGTGTAACACCAACTTGTTTCATAACAATACAGCTTACCAACATGGATAATGGAATAATCATCGATACAATCAAAGCTTCACGGAGATCAATAAAAAGAAATAATACCAAAACTACGACCATCAGCCCTGAAAAAGCACTGCCCATAACAGTCCCTAAACTATCTTCAACTTCCTCTGCGAAATTTGAAGTAATGATAATTTCCACATCATTTGGATAAAGTGTACCTTTTCCGTTTTCTATTTTGCTTACGATTTCATCCACAGGTCCAATTGTATCAGCACCATTATCACGATAAATCGCCATGTAAACCACCGGTGAAGTTCCTAAACCATTTTCGCTACGATATGTTCGAGATATAGTATCACTCTCATCATCAATGATTTTCACAGATGCTACATCTTGTAACTTCATGGTTCCATGCGAAGTACGGATCATAACATTCTTTATCTCATCTATACTGTTGAATTCCTCATCGACACGTACATTGAATTCCTGGCCATCAAGAGAAGTCTTACCAATAGGCATACCAACATTAATTCCATTGATAGCTTGAATGATTTCATTAATCGTTAAGCCACATGCTTCTAATCTAGCAGGTTTAACCACGATGTTTACTATGGATTCTGTTCCACCGTTGATTTCTACTGAATCAATCCCTTTTACTGTCTCAAAAGAGTTTTTCAAGTCATCTGCAACAGAACTAATTGATGCTAAGTCTGAACTCCCTGTGATAGACATTGTCAGAATTGGGATCTCCGTTGTTTTCATATGCCATACTTCTGGTTCTTTGACATCATCCGGTAGGTTAACTTTCTTAACCTCATTTTTTGCATCAACCATTGCGTCTTCCATAGAAATTCCATACTCATACTCAAGAGTAATCACAGAATAACCAGAAGCTGAAATCGATGAATAACTTATTAAATCCTCAAATCCAGATGCAACCTCTTCCAGCGGATTGGTAATCATTTTTTCTACATCCTCGGGGGATGCACCCATATAAACGGTTGTTACTGTAATAATATTTGATTCAACCTCAGGCATGTTTTCCCTCGGCAAATCATTGTAAGACATCGATCCTACAATGAATATAGCCAACAGTATTAGATAAACAGCTCTATATCTATCTATAAACAATCCAGATATCTTTCCAAGAATATTTTTTTTCTGGTTAAGTTCCCTAAGGTTATCTTTCTTACTTTCCATACATCAAACTCCTTTCACCCATTCTTAATTTATTTGTTCAATTGATTATCAAAATATCATTGATATTCAACTAAAGTGGGACGCTGTGTCTTCTAATAGTATGAGACACCACACTATTTCAAACAAGCTACACTTTCTCCAAAAGTGTCCTATATAAATACTCAGTATGAGAATCAAATTACTATCAATTACAAAAAAAACACACTACTAATGAATGTGGTTTTAATCTCCTCGTGTTAACTATGATATTCGGATGATATTTGAAAAAAACATCATTCTCTATAATAAGACGATAATCCTTTTATCGTCCTATCGTTAATTAAAACAACTTAATGGGGAGTATTCAAGCTACATCAAAAGAAACGCTTCTAAGCAACAAACTACAAGATTAAGTAAAGTAGAGACCACAACAGCAAATTTTGAGCGTTATGACACCATATTAAACATGACTTCCAGTTATTACTCATGTTTCAGTCATCAAAGAATACTCCAGACAAGACATATCTGTCAAATGATATTAAATCCCTTCATTTTATCGGGAGTATAGTAGTAACTTTTCTTTGTATTTAACTGCAGCGTTTGATGTATAGATAAGTGAACATTTCACTCAGAACCAAAAAAAAGCCTAGGATCATATGATCCTAGGCTGGAATTAAACTTGTAATTACTATTTGACTAAATCTTGAATCTAAATTATCCAAAGAACATCATTGAAATTACATAATATAAAATTAGTATTCCTATGACTACTGGCAATATTGTTGTCAAAGCGGCAACAATCAAAGCAGAATGGTCTCCCTTTTCAAAGTCAGTTTCATCTCTAAGCTTATTCAAGAGTTCAGTTTCTTCTTGTGCTTTTCTTTTTTTTGATTTTAAACTCTCATTTAATTCATCTGTGTGCTTCATATTTCCTGTCCATGGAAGTGACAAGCAACAAAGTGTCCCTTTTCTACTTCTTTAAACTCTGGTACTTCTAGTGTACAAAGGTCTTGTTTAATAGGACATCTTGTATGGAATTTACACCCAGTTGGTACAATAATATTAGATGGAATATCACCTTCTAATAGAATTCTTTTCTTAGTTCTCATTTTTTCTAAATCTGTTTCAGGAATAGCTGATAATAAAGCTTTTGTATATGGATGTAGTGGCTTCTCATATAAACTATGTTTATCTGTAAACTCAACCATATCTCCTAAATACATTACACCAATTCTATCACTAATATGCTTAACAACAGATAAATCATGTGAAATGAACAGGTAAGCAAGTCCAAATTCCGTTTGTAAGTCATTTAGTAAGTTTATAACTTGCGATTGGATTGAAACGTCAAGTGCTGATACCGCCTCATCACAAACAATAAATTTAGGCTTTAATGCAAGCGCACGAGCAATACCGATTCTTTGACGTTGTCCACCAGAGAATTCATGAGGATATCTATAGATCATATAATCATCTAATCCACATGTTTTCATTATTTCTTTAACATAATTTTCCCACTCATCATTTCTTGACTTGTAAATACCATGTTCAAGAAGTGCTTCACCAATAATCTGACCTACAGTTTGTCTTGGATTTAATGATGAATACGGATCTTGGAAAATGATTTGCATTTCAGTTCTTAGTGGTACCATTTGAGTTTCTGTGTAATCAGTGATATTCACACCGTTAAAGAAGATTTCACCTGCAGTTGGCTCATATAGTTTTAGGACTGATCTTCCGAATGTAGATTTACCACAACCAGACTCCCCAACTAAACCAACAGTTTCACCTTCATAAATAGTAAGGTTAATACCATCATTTGCCTTAACGTATAATTTCTCACCATGAACTTTTGATAGAGCTTCATATTCTGTTAGAATATGATCAAGTTCTTTATTAAAGGTTTTACCACCTTCAAATTGCTTTAAAATATCATTAAAAAGATCTTTTGCTTTTATGTTTGATGCAGCATCTGGATTATCTTTTTTAAATAATTCTACAGCTTTTGCACTTAAATACTTAAGATTCTTCTTTTCATTTCTTTTCTTACCTGTTGGGAAATATTGTTTAAGTCCCTTAGATTCTAATAAAACATTAGGCATTTCTACACCCCGATTCTGGATAAAAACATCTTACCAAATGTCCTCTTTCTACCTCCACTAATTGTGGCTTTTCATTAATACATTTGTCATTAGCATATTCACAACGAGTTGAGAATCTACAGCCAATTGGTAGTTTTAATGGGTGAGGAACACTTCCTTCAATTTGGTCTAAGTATTCAACTTCTTCATCTAATACAGGAATTGATTTTAACAATCCTTCCTTATACGGATGTGAATACTTACTTTCCTTATCAAAAATAGTCTCTACTGAAGCTCGTTCAACAATTTCACCTGTATACATTACTGCAACATCATCAGCTAACTCTGCAATAGCTCCTAAATCGTGAGTAATAAACATGATAGCTGTATTATGAACTTTTTTAAGATCATTCATTAGCTTAAATATCTGTGCTTGAATCGTAACATCTAATGCAGTTGTTGGTTCATCAGCAATCAATAGTTTAGGCTGACATGCAAGTGCCATAGCAATCATAACACGCTGTCTCATACCACCAGATAATTGGAATGGGTAGTTATAAACAACAACTTCCGGATTAGGAATTTTAACTTCTCTTAAAAGTTCAATTGCTGCATCCCAAGCTTCTTGTTTCGATTTACCTTGATGTAACATGATAGGCTCACTTATTTGTCTACCTATACGGTGAACAGGATTAAGTGATGTCATTGGTTCCTGGAAAATCATAGAAATATCGTTACCACGAATACCTCTCATCTCTTCTTTGCTTAGTTTAACAAGATCTGTTCCATTAAATATAATCTCACCATCAACGATTTTTCCTGGATGGTCAATCAGGTTTAATATACTGAATGAAGATACTGATTTACCTGAACCAGACTCTCCAACAATACCTAGTGTTTTACCAGCTTCTATCGTAAAATCAACGCCCTGTACGGCTTTAACTACACCTTTATTTGTAAAAAAGTAAGTGTGTAAATTCTTAACCTCAAGTAATTTTTTACTCATTTACACTCCTCCTTCGCTAGCTACTTTTGCCGCTTTAGCTGCTTGTTTCTCAGCCTTACGTCTTTTCTTATAATTTTTTCTATCTTCTTTAGTAGTATATATAGCTTTAGGATCAATTGCTTCTCTTAATCCTTCACCTATTAAGTTGATACTCATAATGAATAAGAATAACATTGTACCTGGGAATACCCAAATCCACCAGAACTTTCTTAAACTCGTACTATTTGCAGCAGCTTTTGATAACAATGCGCCCCAAGTAGGAATTGGTTCTGTTACAGATAATCCTAAGAATGATAAACTCGATTCCAATAGAATTGCACCGGCAAATGATAGTGTTGCAGAAACAACTACCATTGCTAAAACATTTGGAATTAAATGTCTCATCATTTGGTTTCGTTTCTTTATTCCTAAAGCTTTAGTTGCTAAAATAAATTCTTGTTCTCTTAGAGATAAGATTTGCCCACGAACTAGTCTCGCAAGTCCAGTCCAGTTGAGGAAACCTAGAATCCCGACGATAACAAATAATCTCATCTCAGCAGGCTTATCTCTGAACACTGCTGAGATAATGTATGCTAATGCTAAGAACGGGAATGAATAAATTACTTCAATAAATCTCATAATAATTGAATCAACTTTACCACCGAAGTAACCTGCGATAGTACCCATAGTAAGTCCAATCGTTACAGCCATAAATGTTGCTAAAAATCCAACTTGTAAAGAAATCCATCCACCTTCAAATACTCTGAAAATTGTATTTCTACCATACTTATCAGTACCAAATGGATGCTCCCAACTTGGTGGTAGATTCTTAAAAGATGTATCTGTGTATGAAAAATCATAGCCAGTGATTGTAGTATATATATGTGTTGCAACTACTAGTCCAACAATTACAGCGAACAACCAAAATCCAAACATAGCTAATCTATTACATTTAAATTTAATAATTATCTGTTGTGTAGGTGAAAGAATAACTTCATCTTCCTTACTAAATCCTTTTGTATCCTTAGAAATCTCAGACATTATTTCACCCTCCCTTCTCTAATTCTTGGATCAACTGCCATGTAACCAATATCAATAAAGATATTACCTAATAATGTTAGTAGTCCGAAGAATAGTAATGCTGTTTGTAAAATCGCTCTATCCTTGTATCCGTAGGCTTGACTTAACAAGTAACCCATACCAGGATATGCAAATATTTTTTCAACAATAATCGAACCGCCAAATAATGCTGGAATCCACATACCGATTAAAGTTACAACAGGAATCAATGCATTTTGGAATGCATGTCTATAAATAACTATTTTTTCTGCTAAACCTTTTGCTCTAGCAGTTCTAATGTAGTCAGCTTGTAGTACATCTATCATTGCAGCTCTAATATATCTAGTTAAACTCGCAAGAGATGTCATTACAATTACAGTTACCGGTAAAACTAAATAGTGCCAGTCTGGTACAACCCCTCTAGGATCAGACATACCTGAGAACGGCAACCAATCGAGTGTTACAACAAACAACATGATCAACAGGAGTGCTACGAAGAACGATGGGAGTGATATTCCAACAATCGTAAGAACGGTAACACACTTATCAAAAAATTTATTTTTCTTTACTGCTGCCGTTATACCGACAGGAATAGAAATCATAAAAGCAAAAATAAAACCTAAAATATTAACTTTGAAGGAACGTCCTATATAAGCTCCAATGAACTCATTAACAGGTTTGTTAAATCTAATTGAATACCCAAACTCACCATCTATAAAGGTGTCTTTTAACCAAATAAAGTATCTTTCAACTAGAGTCTTATCATAACCTAAGAATGCTCTCATTGTCTCAACATAATCATTTCTTTCTTCAATTGTCATAGCAGCTGTTTTTTCTGGATCTAGCATTGCCATAACAGGATCACCAGGCATCAAATTGATTAATAAAAATATAATTACTGTTATTATCATTAAGACTGGTATTAGCGACAGTAAACGTTTTCCTATATATGTTATATAGGGAAATAATATTTCTAGAAACGTCTTAGACCCTCTAATGTCTTTGTTTTCCATTAATTCACCTCATATCTTGAAAATAAGACCACTATCAATAGATAGATAGTGGTCTTAACCCTAAATCTTATACTTAGTTACTAAAATTTATTTCCAGTTAGCATCACGAATAGCTTTTGACCATGGCCATAATGCATTTGTGTTAAAGTTTTCTAAGTTAGCTGTATATAAATCATGGTAGTTATTAGAGTAAACAGGAATAATTGGAACTTCCGCGTTAAACGCTGTAATAAACTCTCTCCATAATTCTTTATATTGATCAGCACCAGTAATTGGGTGACAGTTTTCAATATCTTGCATTAATTGATCCCATTCTGCAGTTGTATACGCAGATCCACCTGAGAAACGAGAACCGTTATCTGAAGGTTGTCCCCAAGGCATGATCTTATCAGATGCATAACTTGATCTTGGATTAGATTTAACGTTATATCCAGTACCACCTACGAATGCATGATATTGTCTTTCTTCTTGAATGTCACCAGTCCAGTGTCCGTACATTACAGGCCAGTCTAAACCGTTTAAAGTAACATCAAAACCTAATTTAGAAATATAATCGTCATTCCAAACTAAGTTGTAAGTATCTGACCAGAATTCAGTGTAAGTGATTTTAATGTTTAATCTCTCACCTTTCCACATGTATCCATCAGTACCATTACCAGTTAAGTTAGCATATTCGCCATCAGTTTTAGCAACTGCAGCGTCTAATAACTCGTGAGCTTTAGCAATATTTGCTTCTACATCAAAGTTACCATCACTATCAAGAATATCATAATCAGTTAATGTTGACTCAAATCTACCAACAGCAGCTGTTCCTAATAATCCCATTTCATCTTCATCATACATCATCCATTGGTTCTTAGAGTAAGGACCTTGAGATGCAATACCATACTCACCTAAGAATAACTCAATAACTTTAGGTCTGTTGAATACGTAAGCAAATGCTTGACGTACTTCAGTTAAAGCGAAAGCTTCATAATCAGTGTGAAGTACCATTGTACCACCACCGTGTCTGAAGTAGTTATTAGTAGTTAAGTTATCAGACTCTAAAGCAGCTTCAATTTTCTCTGCTTCAACAGTTCTACCTAATAAATCAACATCACCTTGTAATAATTGATCTAATTCAGTTTCACTTGGTGTAACTTTAACGATAATTTCTTGAAGCTTAGGAGCTGTTCCAATGTAGTTAGGGAATGCTTCTAATCTTACAAACTCAGACTCTTTGTACTCTGTAAACATGTAAGGACCATAACCAATTGGGTTATTGATGTTAGTTTTTACATATTCGTGAACATTTTGACCTGCTGCAGCAGCACCATCTACGATAGTATCTTCAGCATAAATCCAAGTGTCATAGAATACAGTCATATCTGTAGTGAATATAACTTTCTTTAATGTGAAAGTGATTGTGTTAGCAGCTTCGTCAATAACAATTGACTCAACATAATCATTCATTGAAGAAGATCCACCTGTAGCAGCTAAATCATCTTTGTTCATGTAGAATTCATATGTGAATTTAACGTCGCTTACTGTTAATTCTTCACCGTTGTGGAATGTAACGCCATCTTTAAGCTTGAACGTCCACTCTGTTAAGTCGTCACTAACTGTCTTCTCTTCTACTAACGGAGAATCAATAATCTCACCATTGGCGTTATCAGTCATTAAACCGAATGCCCATACTAAGTTTTGAATGTTAACGTCGTAAGTTGAGTTAGTCCAACCTGGGTAGAAGTCGCCATTGAAGTCTGACGATGCAGCTACAAATGGTGTCATGTTAACTTCTTCTACTTCTTCCTCTTCTGTTGCAGGTTCGTTAGTGTTTGTGTTTGCTTCTTGATTGGTTTCTACAGCATTGTTGTTGTTGTCTGCTGAGTTACCACAAGCTACAAGTGAAAACACTAGAAGCATTGCTAACAG
>Ga0209272_10000840_pt1 | contig 21560 bp, 23 predicted proteins | sample tdDd002_FD_187125 | JGI IMG/M metagenome (GOLD analysis project Ga0209272, IMG submission 187125) | Marine sediment microbial communities from the Atlantic coast under amendment with organic carbon and nitrate - tdDd00.2 (SPAdes)... | ecosystem: Environmental > Aquatic > Marine > Coastal >... | reverse complement strand
AATTATACAAAACGAACTATATGGAAAAGGTGGAGAAGATACTTTAACTGGATATAAGTATAAAGACAAGCTTGATGGTGGAAGTGGTGATGACGTTCTTGAGGGTCGGGGTGGCAATGATATTGACATGCTTCCTTAGTAGTAGACAGTTGAAATATAACAACTATCTACTACTAAGGAAGCATATCAAAACCATGAGCCTTTTTTATTTGTAATTGAGATATTAGTCCTCATTGTATAAAAGCGTCACACTATTTCGTTCAAAAAAATCTTTATAAGTGTAAGAAGGTTCTTTGTCTGTAACAAAAAAGTCGATATCCCCCAGTGAGCAATAACGCATAAATGCAGAGTGGTCGAATTTTGTATGATCAGCTAATACAATAACTTGAGCACTAATTGCTACTACAGATTTTTTGATTTCAGCCTCTAAATAAGTTGTGTTTGTGACCCCTTTGTCGATAGAAATTCCAGTCGTTGCCATGAATGCTTTACTGATGTTTAAGCTCTTTAAAAAGTTTACTGTTGCAATCCCGGCAAATGAGTTGGTTTTACGTTGTAGTATGCCACCCGTAGAGATGACATTGATATTTGGATAAGCAGAAGCTTCAACAATAACATTTAAACTGTTTGTGATTATTGTGATGTTTTCGAGTTCACTAAGATTCTGGATCATGTGAACGGTTGTTGAGCCTGAGTCGACGAAAATGATATCACCATCGTTGACAAGGTTACTAGCAAGCACACCTATTTTGGATTTAGCATGTACGTGCTGAGAAGACCGCTTTTGGAACGGAACTGTGTTTTCTTTTATATTCAGTGTGACGCCGCCGTAGACTTTTCTTATTATCCCATTTTTCTGGAGTTCTGCTATATCACGACGAATGGTGTTTTTAGAGACATTAAATATGTCGCAAAGTTTGTCAAGTGAAGCAGACTCATTTTCTATTAAGTAGTTTTCAATATTTTTTATTCGTTCATGTTTCATCGATGCCCTCCCCAATAATCTTGATCTGATGGATTTAGATGTATTAATCTACCTGAAAACAATAGAAGTAAATGTTGAATCTCAAAAGTGTTGATGATACTATATAGTCAAAACCTACTCAGAACTTAATCAAAAATTATCATAATATAATCAAAACAGCTTACTATATCAAAAATATGATCTAGTTCTAGTTATCTTTTAGTTGTTTATTGAATTTTATTCTATTTGATAAGTAAAAGTCAAATTGCCTACATTATACGGATGAGAGGGTGGTAATCAATGGAAAATAAGATCGTTCATAAAGTTGAAAATGGTATAGGCTGGTTAACGTTGAACAGACCAGATAAACTCAATGCACTATCAGTACCAATGATTCATACTCTATATGAGATTTTTAATGACTGGAAGTTTAACGATGCTGTTAAACTGGTTGTGCTGCAAGGTGCGGGTGAAAAGGCATTTTGCGCAGGTGGAGATGTGAGACATCTTTATGACCGTAAAGGGATTGATGTACAGGAGGTAGCCCAAGAGTTTTTTGCTACAGAGTATAAAATGAACATGCTTATGCATACTTTCGGGAAACCTATTTTGGTTTACATGAATGGCATTGTTATGGGTGGTGGAGTAGGAGTGGCTGTTGCTGGCTCACATAGAATCGTTACAGAAACCACAAAATGGGCCATGCCTGAAATGAATATTGGTCTGTACCCAGATGTTGGAGGGAGCTACTTTTTAAATAAAATGCCCCACCATATAGGTCGATATTTGGCTCTTACTTCGTTTATGGTAAAAGCTGCTGACGTTCTTTATTCAGGCGCTGCGGACTATTATATGGCGTCATCAAAGTGGCCACAACTTCTTGAGTCTATTCAAAAGGTTAACTGGCAGGAGACAGACGTTTTGTCATCTTTAGAGTCGGAAGTAGACAAGTTTACTGAGCCGTGTCCTAATACAGGACAACTTGAAGATATAGCTCATGACATTGAAGCGCACTTCGGGCAAAATACACTTGAAAGCATTGTATATTCCTTAGAAGAAGCTTCTGTTAAAGGGATAACCTGGGCTGAACGAACGGTAGAGACTATTCTAAAAAAGTCACCTACGTCTCTTAAAGTCACATTGGAACAATTGATTAAGGGGGAATGTTTGCCTATTAAAGACTGCTTTATGATGGAACTGAACATGAGTATGAACTTCATGGACAGTCATGATTTTTTTGAAGGGGTACGTTCAGTTTTAGTAGATAAAGACAGAAATCCAACGTGGAATCCTGAGACACTAGAAGCTGTATCAAAACTTGATGTGGACGCATTTTTTACATTTAATTGGCCAAATGGTCAAAATCCACTGTCAAATTTTAAGCTATAGGTCAGCTGTTAACATAAATGAAAGTCAAACCTAAATAAAAAACTAGCACTCTACATGAATACATGTAAGGTGCTAGTTTATTTGATTTCAAAACTTAGTCGATTTTTAACCTATATTAGGTTTTAACTTTTATACTCATTAATTTCATGTATTTGAACACGGTAAATTTCTTTACTAAGTAAAAACGCAATGATATGTTGAACTTTATCCTCAGGTAGAGTGGCTTTAATATGGCCTTGTTTGTCTTTTAAGAACATTTGTAATTTAGTGCCTTCGATATAAAATCCGCTAAAGTCTCTAAATGAGTAAATACCTGAATTTGTCCTAATAGGATCATTCATTGGGAACTCAATTCTTAAATCAATGCCTTTAACAATAATGGCGTCTTTCATAAAATTAACTTTGGTTTGCTTTTGAGTTATAAAGAGTAGCCCCCCTGAAACAGCTGTCCAGACCAGAGCACTCATAATGACTTGTGGTAACGTGAGGAATGCACTCCCCCTAACAAAAGGTACAATCATAATTACAACGATTAGGAAAATGAAGTAAAAGCCTTGCCTAATGTAGCTTTCATTTAAGTCAATTGCAAAGAAAAACTTACCTGGATCATACGCTTTAGATGTAAGAATGTGTCGGACTAGAGCTTCAACAGCTGGGAAAACAATAATTATAAGAGCTAAGGTGCTGTTGAGTAGGTTTAGATCACTTGCAAATACAAAATCAGACATAGGCATTACAAATGAGAAAATTGAAATACATGCCATAAATGCAATAATAGAAATAAGACTGCGGTGCTTAAACATGAAAACCTCCTTGATTTGTCCTGAAACATTATGTCAGGATCACATATAATTATAAACTGTAATAGTCTTGTTGAAAACCGCTGTAATGTTGCAATTTCGACATATTTAATACCTAATCCCATATTTCTATGCAATTTTGAAAGGTAACATACAAAAGACTTAGATTTTTATGTGATAAGTTGTCGTGTAATTTTAAAAAACGAATATAAGTTCGGTTAATTCTCTACAAAACTTGTACATGTATCTAAATCGGGATATAATTTTCTAGAGGTATATAATTATGAATATAAAAGAGCAACTCAAAAAACTCCCTGAAAAACCGGGTGTTTACCTGATGAAAGATAAAAATCATCATATTATATATGTAGGAAAGTCAAAAAACCTTAAAAATCGTGTAAGTTCATACTTTAGAGGTTTTAATTCACATGCTGCAAAAGTTCAGACCATGGTTGTGAATATCACAGAGTTTGAATACATCATTACTGACACTGAAATGGAAGCTTTGATTCTTGAAGCCAACTTGATCAAGAAACATCAACCAAGATTTAATATCCTACTTAGAGATGATAAAACATATCCATATATTAAAGTTACTATCAATGAGAAGTTTCCAAGGGTGGTTAAAACTCGAAGACTCCTTAAAGACAAGGCGAAGTATTTTGGACCTTATACAGATGTGGATGCTGTTAATAAAACAATCGATACCATTAACCGGGTTTATCCTATACGAAAATGCAGTAGAAATCTAGAAAAGAACAACGAGAGACCCTGTCTTAACTTCCATATAGGCCAGTGTCTTGGCCCATGTAAAGGCGACGTGCACCACGATGAGTACTTGGAAGTTATTGACGAGATTATTCAGTTTTTAAGTGGTAAGTATGAAACCCTTATTCCTAATATAGAAAATAAAATGAAAGCTGCTGCTGAAATTCTTAATTTCGAGAAAGCTGCAATGTATAGAAATCAACTTGAAGCCATCCAAAGGTTACAGGTTAAACAAAAGGTGGTTACAACTTCTGATGTGAACCAGGATATTATATCTTGGGCACGGGGAATGGATCAAACATGTATTATGTTGTTCTTTGTTAGAAATGGAAAACTTCTTGGAAATGAGAAATTCATCTTAGAAGATACAGAATCAGATACCATTGGTGAGATATTATCCAGTTTCCTTATCCAACACTATAGTGGTACACCATTTATACCAAAAGAAGTCATTCTTTCTGATCCATCCGATGACATGCAGCTCATTGAAGACTGGATGTCTCAAAAATCAGATTACCGTGTAAAATTAATAGTACCTCAGCGAGGTGAAAAGAAAAAAGTAGCCAACATGGTGAAAAAGAATGCAGAAGAGTACATTGAAAAATTTAAAGAACAAATAGAAGTTGACAAGTATAAACGTAAATTGATTCGGGACGATTTAGAAGACCTCTTACAAACAGGAAAACCAATTAGACGTATAGAAGCTTATGACATATCAAATATATATGGCGTTTTGTCAGTTGGGTCTATGGTTGTTTATGAAGATGGCAAGAAAAAGCGGAGCGATTATAGACGTTTCAAAGTGAAGACCATTGAAGGGGCCAATGACTACGGGTCCATGATGGAAATATTGTTCCGCAGGTTTAGACGTGGACTTGAGGAATTAGAAGAAATGAAAAAAACAGGTGTGGACAATGGAAGATTTTCAGTCTTCCCTGACTTACTCCTGATTGATGGTGGTAAAGGCCACGTTAATAGTGTGCTGGAGGTCTTAAATGCCCTTAAAATTGACATACCTGTAGCGGGAATGGTCAAGGATGATAAACACAAAACCGACCGTCTGTATTATAATGGTCATATGGTCAACATTAAATCCAAACAAGAAGTTTATAGATATGTTGCATCCATACAAGAAGAAGTGCATAGATTCGCCATTGAATACCATAGGTCTTTAAGAAATAAACAAATGACTTATTCGGTATTAGATGATATTCCGGGGATAGGAAAGACCAGACGTACCAACTTAATGAAACACTTTAAGTCCATAGATAATATACGACAGGCCACTGTTGAGGAATTACTTGAAGTGAGTGGTATTAATCAAAAAGTTGCAGAAGCAATTCACGATTACTTTAACAATAAGATGGTACAACAAGAAACAACTTAAGAAAGTAGAGTCGAAACGTGAACCACTAACAGATGAAAGAGCTTAAAGATCGTTACGTTGTATAGTGACCAAAAAACAAAACGAACGATCTGTGAAAGGAGATCATATGTCAAACCTGTATCAGATGATGGAAAGGGGCTACTCCATGAGGGTCGTTAAAGTTGAACAAGTTATTAATGATCTCAATCTTGAAGTTGTAAATGATGTAAGTGTTGATTCTGAAATCAAAACACTTGAAGTTAACAGATGTGGTCTGCAGTTTGCAAACTTCTATGATCACTTTGTGTATGAGCGTATTCAAATTGTAGGTAAAAACGAATGGGCTTACTTTGATACACTAAGTGCAGAGCAGAAAAAAGACATTGCAGAGAAGTTTATGTCCTATGATATGCCAGTTGTTATTTTCACTAGGGACCAAGAAGTCTTCCCTGAAATGATTGAAGCCGCGAACAAACATGGTCGTCTGATTGCTAGAACACCAAAAGCAACGACTACATTTGTTAGTAAATTAATTGATTACTTAGAAGAAAAAATGGCACCAACCGTAACTTTACATGGTGTACTTGTTGATGTATTTGGTGTTGGTATTCTCATTCTTGGTAAATCTGGCATTGGTAAGTCAGAAACAGCACTAGAACTTGTTAAACGTGGTCATAGATTTGTTGCTGATGATGCAATAGAAATTGTAACCACACCAGATGGAACCTTAATTGGTAAGTCGCCAGCACTTATTAGAAACTTCCTAGAAATTAGGGGCATTGGTATTTTAGATGTTGCAAAACTCTATGGTCTAGCTTCTATCCGTCATAGCAAAATAATTGACATGGTTATTCAGCTAGAAGACTGGGTTGAAGGGAAAGCTTACGATCGCCTTGGACTGGAAGACAAACATGTCGAAATTCTGGATACGGAAGTGGCTGCAATACACATTCCCGTTAAGCCGGGGAGAAACTTGGCCGTTATCCTTGAAGCAGCTGCAACAAACCATAGACAAAAGTCTGAAGGATATAATGCAGCAAAAGAACTGGATAGACGTTTAAGAGAAAAGTACCAATAGATTATAATTAAAAATAATAGCGCCTTATGTTTTTCAGTTATATGTTTTAAAACTGAGAACATAAGGCGTTTTTTATGGATTGAAATTTTTATGAGTCACATGATGATTAAATGATCAAAATTCTGAGGTGGAAAAGAACAATAAATGCATAAATAATCATGATTATAAAAACGGATTTGATTAAATAATAAGGGTTTTCAGCATAAATGTGAAATTATTGTCGAATTTAATAGAAAGTATATTTACACAATTGCTTCTTATGATATAATAGGGCTTGTACCAGATTGTATAATTTTTAACTAACCTATAACTCGCCAATACGAACGGTTTCAGCCCTTTGTATTGGCGATCTTCATATTAAGGATACCCTACTAAGTTACTTGGGATTTTTCCATATGTAACCGAATATTGTATACAGTATCCCATTCTGGAAAATTATGAATAGCTATTAAAAGTTTACTCAAAGCCGAAAGGCTATTTTTGATGGCTGAGTTAGGCAAAAGTTGTCAAAAGGTATGTCGTTTGCGTGAATTTTCTGACAATTCTCCAAACACCAAAATAACTTAGATATTGAAGTGAAATAGCCTTTTTTAATGTTTGTTAAAGTTAAACTATTAACAAAAAGAGCCATTAAAAATGCAAGATTTCATTATATATATGTTATACATCTTCAATTAGTTAGGTAATTCTTGAAGTCCGCGCCTCAATAGCGACTGACGTTATTATCGGATTTCATAAGTTTAAATAAAGGGAGGAACGAAAGACCATGGCCAAAGATCTTCTATCACAAGAGAAATTTGCCAAGCTCGATGAAGCAATTGCTAAGCACAAGGGAACTAACGGTGCCCTAATGCCAGTACTTCACGAGGGCCAGCACATTTTCGGATTCCTACCACTGGAAGTTCAGAAACATATTTCTAACGGCTTGAACATTCCAATGGCAGAAATCTATGGTGTTGTTACATTCTACTCACAGTTTTCACTGGAGCCAAAAGGCGAGTACCATATCGGTGTTTGTCTAGGTACTGCTTGTTACGTTCGAGGTGCTCAAGCACTTATCGACATCATTAGCCGCGACCTGAGCGTTGAAGTTAACAAAACTTCTACTGACGGTAAATTTTCACTTGAAGCAACACGTTGCATCGGTGCATGCGGTCTAGCACCAGTACTTACAGTTAACGAAGACGTTTACGGCCGTCTTGTTGAAGCTGACATTCCAGGCATCCTGGAAAAATACCAAGGCTAACAAAGTGGATACTGAGGAGGTAACTGCATGAAATCACTAGCAGAACTCGCTAAAATTAGAGAAGAAGCTCTAAAAAAAGTTGATATTCGTAAAGATAGAAAAGGTACTCGTATCGTTGTTGGTATGGCAACTTGCGGTATCTCTGCAGGCGCTCGCCCTGTTCTTACTTCAATGGTTGAAGAAGTACAGAAGAGAAACCTTGCAGACGTAGAAGTAACTCAAACTGGTTGCGTCGGCGTATGTCGTCTTGAGCCTATCGTTGAAGTTTACAAAGAAGGCGAAGACAAAGTTACTTACGTTGAAATGGACGCTGAAAAAGCAAAGCGTGTTATCGCTGAGCATATCGTTAACGGCCAGGTTGTTTCTGAACTAACAATCGGTGCAGTTGAAAAATAAACCATAGTTTGAGGAGGAAAACACATGGATATCTTTAGATCACATGTCCTAGTCTGTGGTGGTACAGGATGTACATCATCAGGCGCATTAGATATTGAAGCAAAGTTCGGCGAAGAACTAGCTAAACATAATCTAGAAAAAGAAGTTAAAGTTGTACGTACAGGTTGCTTCGGTCTTTGTGAAGCTGGCCCAATCGTAATTGTATACCCAGAAGGTTCTTTCTACAGCCGTGTTGACGCGAAGGATATCGCGCGCATCACTGAAGAACACCTTCTAAAAGGTCGTATTGTAACTGATCTTCTATATGCTGAATCAGTTGAAGAAGACGAAATCAAGTCTATCGACCAAGTTGAGTTCTACAAAAAGCAAGACCGTATTGCCCTACGTAACTGTGGTGTTATCAACCCTGAAATCATTGACGAGTACATCGCAATGGACGGTTACAGAGCACTAGGTAAGGCTCTTACTGAAATGTCTCAAGAAGAAGTTATTGAAGAAATGAAGAAATCTGGTCTGCGCGGCCGTGGTGGCGGTGGCTTCCCAACGGGTCTAAAGTGGCAATTCACTTACCAGGCAGAAGGTGACCAGAAGTACGTTGCATGTAATGCTGATGAGGGTGACCCAGGCGCATTCATGGATCGTTCGGTTCTTGAAGGTGACCCACATGCACTAATCGAAGCAATGGCAATCGCTGCTTACGCTGTTGGTGCAGATCATGGTTACGTATATATCCGTGCTGAGTACCCAATCGCGGTTAACCGTCTTGAAATTGCAATCGAACAAGCTAAAGAATACGGCCTACTGGGCAATGGTATCTTTGGTACTGATTTCAACTTCGATATGGAAATCCGTCTAGGTGCTGGCGCATTCGTATGTGGTGAAGAGACTGCACTTATCGCTTCTATTGAAGGCGAAAGAGGTATGCCTCGTCCACGTCCTCCGTTCCCTGCACAAAAGGGTATTTGGGGTCAGCCTACTCTACTAAACAACGTAGAGACTTACGCAAACGTACCACAAATCATCTTAAACGGTGCTGACTGGTATGCGGGCATTGGTACTGAAAAATCAAAAGGTACTAAAGTATTTGCTCTAGGTGGCAAGATCAATAACACTGGTCTACTTGAAGTTGCTATGGGTACAACGCTACGCGAAGTTATCTTCGAAGTTGGCGGCGGTATTCCAAATGGTAAAGCATTCAAGGCTGTTCAAACAGGTGGTCCATCAGGTGGCTGTCTGACTGACGAGCACCTAGATACTCCAATCGATTACGATAACCTTGTAGCACTTGGCTCAATGATGGGTTCTGGTGGTATGATCGTAATGGATGAAGACAACTGTATGGTTGACGTTGCACGTTTCTTCCTTGACTTTACTGTTGACGAATCTTGTGGTAAATGTACACCTTGTCGTGAAGGTACTAAGCGTATGCTTGAAATCCTTGACAGAATCTGTGAAGGCAAAGGCACAATGGCTGATCTTGATAAGCTTGAGACACTATCTCACTCAATCAAAGATTCTGCACTATGTGGTCTAGGCCAAACAGCTCCAAACCCAGTATTATCTACTCTTGAGCACTTCAGAGATGAGTACATCACTCACGTTGAAGACAAGAAGTGTCCTGCTGGCGTTTGTTCAGATCTTCTACAAATCGTTATTGCTGACGGTTGTATCGGATGTACAGCTTGTACACGTGTTTGTCCTGTGGACGCTATCGAAGGTGAAAGAAAAGCACCTCATGTTATCCTACAAGACAAGTGTATCAAGTGTGGAGCTTGTATCGACAAGTGTCCAGTAAAAGTTATCGTTAAACAGTAATTAAGAGGAGAGGTGTAAACAGTGTCTATGGTTAAATTAACTATGAACGGCATGGAAATGGAAGTGCCGTCAAACTATACTGTACTGGAAGCTGCTAAAGAAGCAGGTATCCATATTCCTACACTATGTTTCCTAAAAGACCTTAACGAAGTGGGCGCTTGCCGTGTCTGTGTAGTTGAAGTTGAAGGAGCTCGTACACTTCAAGCATCATGTGTGCTTCCTGTACGTGAAGGCATGGTTGTTAAGACTAATACGAAGCGTGTTCGTGAATCTCAAAAGATGACGACTGAACTGCTTCTTGCTAACCACAATAGAGAGTGTCTAACTTGTAACCGTTCTAAGAACTGTGAACTTCAGAACCTTTCTGAAGAGCTAGGTATCGAAGAAGTTGCATTTGAAGGCGCTAAGCGCGAATCTGAAATTGATAACCTATCAGCTTCAATCATTCGTGACTCAAGCAAGTGTATCCTATGTGGCCGTTGTGTTGCTGCATGTAAGAAGACTCAAGGTCTTGGTATCCTAGATTTCCAAAACCGTGGCTTCGAAACAACAGTTGGTCCTGCATTTAATGTTTCAATGAATGATTCTCCATGTATCTACTGTGGTCAGTGTATGATCGTTTGTCCAGTAGCTGCTCTACGTGAGAAGTCTGACATTGAACGTGTATGGGACGCAATTGAAGATCCAGAAATTCACGTAATCGGTAACACTGCACCTGCAGTACGTGCTGCTTTAGGTGAAGAATTCGGTCTTCCAATCGGTACACGTGTAACAGGTAAAATGGCTGCTGCAATCCGTCGCTTAGGTGTTAACCGCATCTTCGATACAGATTTCGCTGCTGACCTTACAATCATGGAAGAGGGTCACGAATTACTTCACAGAGTGAAGAATGGTGGCAAATTACCAATGATTACATCATGTTCTCCAGGCTGGATCCGCCACGCGGAATTCAACCACCCAGACTTCCTAGAAAACCTATCTTCTTGTAAGTCTCCAATGCAAATGTTTGGTGCGATCACTAAGTCTTACTACGCAGAAATGCACGGTATTGACCCATCAAAGATCTTCGTAGTTGGTTTCATGCCTTGTACTTCTAAGAAGACAGAAGCTGCTCGTGAAGAGATGGAAGTAAACGGTCTAAGAGATATTGATGCAGTAATTACAACACGTGAACTTGGTAAGATGATCAAACAAGCGCGTCTTGACTTTGTTAACCTACCAGATGAAGATTTTGACCAAGATTACCTAGGCGACTACACAGGCGCTGGCGTTATCTTTGGTGCTACTGGTGGTGTTATGGAAGCGGCTCTACGTACAGTAGCTGACGTTTTAACTGGTGAAGATCTAGCAAACATCGACTACGAAGTAGTTCGTGGTATCCAAGGTATCAAAGAAGCTACAGTAAAGATTGGCGATCTAGACGTTAACGTTGCAATTGCTCACTCTACTGGTCAAGCAACTGAGTTACTTGAAATGGTTCGTTCAGGCGAAAAAGATTACCACTTCATCGAAATCATGGGCTGCTCTGGTGGCTGTGTATGCGGTGGTGGACAGCCTCAGCAACCTGCAGATGTTCTAAATAGCGGTATCGATATTCGTGTTGAACGTGCTAAGGCACTATACGAAGAAGACTCTGTACTAGCTATCAGAAAGTCTCACCAAAACCCAATGATCCAAGATCTATACAAGAACTTCCTTGGCGAGCCTAACAGCCACAAGGCACACGAACTTCTACACACGCACTACCATGCACGTGAGAAGTTCCCTCAAAAGTAATTTCGTATAGATTAATCATATAATCGGCCTTGATCGGCAATTTGATAGAACACAATTATGCGCTGTTATCTTTAGATGACAGCGCATTTTTTATTGGGCAAATATAAACTAGCCTATTCCAACACTTTGCTACGATTATGAAAATAAATTCCCCATTAAGTACCAAATGTACACTTTATAGACACATGAATTAATTATAATGACCTATATGATCTATAACGTATGGACTAGGAGGTGAGGACCATGTGTAGTGATAAAAGTATGGCGGACTATTTGTATGTAGACACAGAATTTTCACTTGATGAAAGATTAAACACATATTTTGATTTATATCCGGAAATGGATGACGACGGATTTCAACATATCCTTATTCCTACTCAAAATCTAACGTCGGTTGATCAAGTGAAAAAGCTAAGAGCTACAACACTTCCACTGGAAACATGGTTAACAAGTGACCTTTCAAATATGATAATTTTGAGTTTTAAAAGTAACAATGAGTTATCCATTACATGGCGTGATAATGATGTAACCCGTCTTGAAATAAAAAGTGCAAAGGTAAAAAGTTTTCGGTCAGCAAAAACACCTCATGAAGTTATAGAACTTATAATTGGTGAGTTTAGCAATGCCCTTCTATCAATTAAAGCAAATCCACAAATCTGTGTAGACATGAGTATTATTTGATTCATCTTGACATCGTTTTAATGTGTTTTTACGGGATATAAATAAAACGTAAAGACTCTTGAAAGGAGGGGTGTCATGAGTGAAAAAAGATTTAAGAAAATGATGGAAGCTAGACAAGAAGAACAGTGCTGTACAAATAGATTCCAGCCACCAATTGAGATTTGTGCAATACTTATCATTGCAATCAGTGCAATAACTTGGATTGGTTCAATCGGAGTTAAGAAGTCTGGGGGTAAACTTCCTTGGGAGTAGTTCCTAAACTTGAGGATTGAATCTAATATCAGGTAAAAGAGTTAAAATAACCAGAGCCTATAACTGTTCATTTAGTTGACGTGAGTTGTAGGTGCTAAATAAGAAGAACACTTCCTTAAGAAGTGTTCTTTTTTTCTTAGAAATGGTATAGTATTCAGGTGGGAGAATTAAAAATGCCCACATTATTAAACATTGATTTATTCTTAAATGTGATTTTGATATGGGGTCAGGAGACAACTATGACAATGACTATAACAGGCATCATACTTGCCTGTATCGCTGGATTCTTTGGTGCTGTGGTAGATGCAATTGTTGGGGGTGGGGGATTAATTACAACTCCAGCATTACTTGCTATTGGAATGCCGACCCACTTGGCTCTTGGAACCAATAAGTTTGCATCATCTATGGGGACTATTTCTAGTTCCTATCATTTTTATAAAAGTGGAAACATGAATCTAAAACTATTAAAATATCTGCTTCCGTTTTCTTTAGTAGGATCAGCCTTAGGTGTTCTGGCTGTCCTAGCAATTGAACCAGACTTTTTAAGAGTTTTAATTATAGGTTTAGTTATATGTATAGGTGCCTATACCCTACTAAAAAAGGACTTAGGCATACATAATACTTTTACAGGCCTCACACGCAAAAAGATAGCCTTGGGTGTTTTATTGGCTTTGGTCCTAGGTTTTTATGATGGATTTTTTGGTCCTGGTACAGGTTCATTTCTTATATTCGGACTCATTCATATATTCGGTTATGACTTTAAAAAGGCTTCAGCAAATTCAAAACTGATGAACCTTTTTAGCAACACAACTGCTTTTGTTTTATTCCTTATTAATGGAAAAGTTATGTTTTTAGTGGCTCTACCTATGAGTATTTCCATGATCATTGGAGCTAGAGTAGGTGCTAAACTTGCTATAACAAAAGGCGCAGCATTTATTAAACCAGTATTTATTACAGTGTCATTTGCACTTGTTGTTAAAATGATCACTGATTTGATGTAAGCATTATTGAGGGGTAACCCTGTGTTGGAGGGAGAACGTAATGGTTAGAAAAATGCCTGTCATCTCTATTGAAGGTGGCGACGGAACGGGAAAAACAACGATGTTAGAAAAGTTAAAAGCTTATCTAGATACGAAAGACATAGATTTTATGGTAACAAGAGAGCCTGGTGGTGTGAGAATTGCTGAACTTATTCGTGAGGTCATTCATGATCCAGACCACACTGAGATGGACCCTAAGACAGAAGCCCTTTTATATGCAGCAGCTAGGCGTCAGCACTTAGTTCAAAAAGTTGTACCAGCCGTTGAAGAAGGGAAACTTGTTATTTTTGATAGGTATGTAGATTCATCTATGGTATATCAGGGATATGTACGTGGACTTGGTGTAGAAGAAGTTTATGAAATGAACCGATTCGCCACAGAAGATTTTATGCCAGATAAAACCTTACTCTTTGACCTTGATCCTATTGTAGGTCAGGAACGTATTCATAGCTCAGGTGTACGTGAAGTAAACAGGCTGGATAACGAAGGTATGGAATTCCATTTAAAAGTGCGTGAAGGTTATCTAAAACTTGCTAAAGACAATGCTGAGCGAATTGCATTAATAGACGCATCAAAGTCTATGGATCATGTCTTTAATGATGTTAAAGACACAATTGATGCATTGTTAGACCAGTGGGTAAAATAAATTTAAGAAAATTTGTTCGAATACTGAAAAAAGGGGTGTATACATCCCTTTTTATTATGTAAAATAGGAATGATGAAAACATACGAATGTGTACATAACAAGGGGGTTCCATGTACAAGCAGGGCTTTGATAATGAAAAGTATTTAAATCAGCAGTTTGAAAGCATTTTGGAACGTGTTAACGATTATGATGGAAAACTATACCTAGAGTTTGGTGGCAAACTTATGTATGACTTCCACGCTGCACGTGTACTTCCGGGGTACGATCCAAATGTAAAAGTTAAACTACTTAGTCGTCTTAAAGATGAAGCTGACATCATTGTGGCAATATATGCAGGAGATATTGAACGCAAAAAGATGCGTGCTGATTTTGGTATTACTTATGATATGGAATGTCTAAAGTTAATTGATGATTTCAAAAGATGGGAACTGAATGTAGCAGGTGTTGTTATCACACGTTACGAAGGTCAACCCGCTGCAACGCAGTTTATGAATAAACTGAAACGTCGTGGTATTAAGACATATACCCACGGCTATACAAAAGGATATCCTACAGATATCAATAAAGTAGTAAGCGACGAAGGATATGGTGCCAACCCTTACATTGAAACAGAAAACAAACTGGTTATAGTAACAGCACCAGGTCCAGGGAGTGGTAAACTGGCAACGTGTTTAAATCAGTTATACCATGACTCGGTAAATGGAGAAAAATCAGGTTATGCAAAGTTTGAAACTTTCCCAATTTGGAATGTGCCTTTAAACCATCCTGTTAACATTGCTTACGAGTCTGCAACGGCAGACCTTAAAGATTTTAATGTAATAGACCCTTACCATCTTGAAGCTTATGACAAGACAACGGTGAACTATAATAGAGATGTAGATAGTTTCCCACTGCTTAAGCGTATTCTTGAAAAAATCACAGGTGAAGCATCTGTTTACAAATCACCTACGGACATGGGTGTAAACATGGTTGGTTATGGTATTGTTGACGATGAAGCTGTAAGAAATGCTGCACAACAAGAGATCATCAGAAGATGTTACGTTTATGAGTGTGAATACATGAAAGGTCTTGTAGACAAAGAGACTGTTGAACGTGCTGAACTCATCATGGAGAACTTAGGTCTTGCTAAGGAAGATAGAATTGTTGTTACTCCAGCAAGAGAAGCTGCTAAAGAGTGTAAACATGACAACTTAGATATTATATCTTGTGGTGCTTCAATCCTACTTAAAGATGGAAAGATCATTACAGGTAAAAATTCTGAAATAATGAATGCCGCGTCGAGTGTGGTGCTGAATGCAATTAAACATATGGCTGGTATACCAGATAATATTCACCTCTTATCTCCAAGTGTTATTGAATCAATTATTGACCTTAAGAAGCGACTAAAAGAGAATTTCGAAGCACTTAGTCTACAAGAAACTTTAATCGCATTAAGTATTAGTGCAACAAACAATCATACTGCAAAAGTTGCTTTAGAAACACTAGAAGAACTTTCGGGTTGTGAGTTCCACTGTACACATATGCTTATTCCAGGGGATGAATCTGAAATCAGAAAAATTGGTATTAGACTCACGTCTGACCCACTGTTCCCAAGTAACGATTTATACATGAAGTAAATAATATAAATGCGTTAAGTATTTAAAATGAAATAAGAAATATAAAGAGAGGCCTAATGAGTGAAACTCCATAGAATTTCATTCATTAGGCCTCTCTTTTAGAGTGGATTGTACATGTTTCTTATATTATATCGTCGTTGATGACTTCGATTATAAGTTGGTCTATAGTTTGTCCATCTTTTGAAACAGGTGTAAAGTATAAATCGTCTTTTACAAATCGACCTTGTGTCGTTTCATCGGCTGCATAGCCAAAGTCCTCAAGGGTTTGTGAGACAGTTTCGATTTTATCGCCAACTTGAATGGTATAAATAGAGTCGTGTGTGTTACGAACCGTTACACGTCTTACCGTATTTTGGTCTAATCGAAAACCAATGTTTAGACCAGAATTTTCAAAGAAATACTCATAGCCATAAACACACATTTCTTCATCTGGTTGGTCATCAAGAAGCTCGAAGACCTTGTTAACTTCTAGACCAAGTTGAACACCTTGAGCTTTAATATGGCTGTTCACCTCACTGTAGTCAGGTGCGCCTGAACAGCCAGCAGTGACAATGAGTGTTATCAAGGTCAGTAATAATAACTTAGTAAGTTTCATCTTTAAATCCTACTTTTCTTCAGCAAGGCCTGCATCTCTCCAGCCAATAATGCCACCTGGATATCTATATACATTTTCATAACCAAGTTCTACAGCGTAAGAGGCTCCAGCATCACTACGACCACATGCGGTAAAACCACAGTAAATAACAATTGTCTTTGTCTTGTCTTCACCTAATAGGGCTGCAAAAGCTTCTTTTTCAGCATCAGTAGCGTCTGCCAGACCTGTTTTAGGCATAACAGCATTTAAAGCGTTTGGCACGTGTCCTTTAGCATAGAAGTCACCAGGCATTGTATCAATAATGATCATGTCATCGCCTGACTCAATCATTGTGTTTAAGTCTTCAGTATTTACTAGATTATAGCCGCCTTTATTAACTGCGTTAACCAGTTTGATAGCTGCTTTTTCAATCTTCACTTCATTTCCATCTTTAGCAGTTCCCACACTGCTTGTAGCTGCTTTAGCTGTACAGCCAGTCATCAAAACTAGTGAAAGTGTAAGTGTTAAACATGCAATTAGCTTTTTATTCATTTTCTGATCCCCCGATCATTTTTTACAAATGAACAGACTACCCTGAACGAGGTAGTCTGTCTGCATTAATATATGCACTTTTTAACTATTTGAACGATGTCATATACAGTGTACAAAAGAAAGTTAAAGTGAATCAATAAAAATAGAAAACTTCAATTTCACAAATTTTACTATAAATTTCACAAATACATACAAATCAAGTCTGAATTGGATAAAATGAGGGGTTTGACCTGAAAAATATTGCTAAAATAAAGGAAACTACTTGCAAAATTGACCGGGAAAATAGGGTTTTATGATATAATAAATTGATTGAATTGTTAAAATAATAACCAGAGTCAATGGATGAAAGTTGTTATTAAAACTGATAAAATGAATATTTAAGGAGGTACACATGGTTATCAGAGATATCGCTGAGTTAATTGGTGGTGAAATACTTGTTGGCCATGAGTATCTGGAGCGGGATGTTAAAGCAGCGTTTGGATCGGATCTAATGAGTGACGTACTGGCATATGTTGGAGATGAGACGGTTTTATTAACGGGTCTTACTAACCATCAAGTTGTGCGTACAGCAGAAATGTTAGATTTGAAAGCCATCGTATTTGTCAGAGGAAAGTATCCGCCTGAGGATGTTGTTTCTCTTGCCAAAGAACAAGGGATCGTATTGATCGCCACAACGCACACACTTTATACCGCATCCGGTATACTTTACTGTAACGGATTGCAAGGCATTAGCAAGTAAGGGGTAATAAAATGGAGCATGCGATTGAAAAAAGCGCTGTTGGTGCCGCGATGACGCTAGAGTATGATATTGAGCAAGATGATTTTTCCAGAGCTGGGGAAGCTTCTAGTAAAATCAAAAAACTATTGAAGCAATTGGGTATTGATTCAGGTATTATCAGAAGAATTGCAATCGCCAGCTACGAGGCGGAAATAAACGTTGTTATCCACTCTAATGGAGGGAAAATAACTGTTTTTGTTAAGTCAGATTGCATTGAAGTCTTTGTTGAAGATGAAGGGCCAGGTATAGAAAACGTAGAAATGGCCATGACAGAAGGCTTCTCCACTGCAACAAGTGCAATTCGTGAACTCGGCTTCGGCGCAGGTATGGGTTTACCGAATATGAAACGATGCAGTGATAACTTTTTTATAGAATCAAAATTGGGAGAATCCACTAGATTAAAGATGGTTTGGAGCATATAGCTTAGCTATAAACTGACCCCTTGTACTCAAATGGCAAGAGTGCATGGGGCCAAACGTAGAAAAAATCGGGGGAGCAATTGATGAAAGAGTATTGGCATTCCGTCATACTTGAAAAAGACTTTTGCAATGGCTGCACCTACTGCCTGGATCGATGTCCGACTCAGGCCATACGTGTCAAAGACGGTAAGGCACAAATAATAAATGAAAGGTGTATCGATTGTGGTGAATGCCTGAAGGTTTGCCCATTCCATGCGAAGGGTGCACAAACGGATTCACTGGAAATGCTCAACAATTATAAGTTTAATATTGCCCTGCCAGCCATATCGCTGTATGGACAATTTGAATTTGACTATGACATGAATACGATCATGAATGGTTTATATGAACTGGGATTTGACTACGTTTACGACGTAGCATATGCAGCTGATATTTTAACGGCCTATCAGTTAGATAAGATAAAAGAATCTCAGCGTCCAAAGCCACTCATATCTACATACTGTCCTGCGGTCACCAGACTGATTCAAATTAGGTACCCATCCCTAATTGACCATATTATTCGTTTAGAGTCACCCATGCAAGTTTCTGCGTGGATGGCAAAACAAAAAATTATGGAAACAACCGGTTTGGCATCGGAGGATATTGGTGTGTTTTACATCACACAGTGTCCAGCAAAGATAACAAGCATAAAAAATCCTATTGGTATTGAAGACTCACACATTAATGGAGCAATATCCATTGAAACAATCTACTCTAAACTCATCAGAATCTATAATGATATCGAGGTGAAGACACAAATCCAAAAAGCGTCAGCCGGAGGAATTGTATGGGGAATGGTTGGTGGACAGAGTTTTGCTATGGGTATTGAAAATTATATGGCAGTAGATGGCATTGAAGAAGTCATCAAAGTGCTTGACCGTCTGGAAATGGGTAAGTTATCAGACGTTGATTTTCTAGAAGCTTATGCCTGTGTAACGGGATGTGTTGGTGGACCACTAAATGTTGAAAACCCATTCATCGCTAAAACGCGTATACGTATGCGTTCTAAACAAACGCCTCGAATCGATGACCTCGATTCTTTAAAAGTATACGATAAGAGTTTGATTGAGTGGGACCAAGATATAAAACCGTTTCCAGTACTTAAACTCGATACGGATATTAGAAAAGCGTTAGAAAAAATGTCTAAGATAGAGGAGTTGTTCCAAAGCTTACCGGGCATTGATTGTGGTGCCTGTGGTGCACCAACATGTCGTGCACTCGCTGAAGATATTGTGCTTGGAAAAGCCGATATTAAAAGCTGTTTGGTTAAGAATAACTCTGAGGATAAATAGGAGGGTACAGCATGAAAGTACAAAACTTAATTGATGAACATGGATTTAAACTTTTAAGTAAAGTGGACACAGATCGAGACATAACTGGTCTGCAGTGTTGTGACTTACTAAGCTGGGTTATGGCCAATGGCAAAGCTGATAATGCTTGGATAACAGTTCAGACCCACAATAACATTATTGCAGTGGCATCACTACTTGATTTTGCCTGTGTAATCGTTCCTGAAGGTATTGACGTGCCAGCCAATGTACTAGAAAAGGCTACGGAAGAAGACGTATTACTTCTTGGAACTGAAATGGGATCTTACGACATATTTAAATGCCTGTATGAAGCAGGTTTAAAGTAATGAAAATCTATTATGATTTGCACATCCATACCTGTTTGTCCCCTTGTGGACATGAGGATATGACACCCAACAATATTGTTGGGATGAGCCAAATCAAAGGATTAAATATTATTGCAATTACTGACCATAATACAACGGCTAACTGTGAAGCCGTAATGAAAGCAGCTGAAGGTACAGGTCTTATTGTTATTCCTGGAATGGAACTGGAGACCCTTGAAGGGGTGCATTTAGTATGTTTGTTCCCTGACCTGAAGTTGGCAAAATCTTTTAAACGGATTGTAGACCTACATCGTCTTCCAGTAAGAAATAGGGTAGATCGGTTTGGTGAACAGTTCATTTTAGATGAAGAAGATGAAGTGATCGGTTCAGAACCTAACTCGCTAATGGCTTCAACCTATTTAGATATTGATACGGCAATAGAACGTGTTAATGAATTAGGTGGACTTGCTTATCCAGCCCATATTGATAGGCCGTCATACAGTGTAATTTCTAACCTTGGTTTTATTCCACCATTTTGGGATATCACAACAGTCGAAATATCAACGTACCCATCGGCAGAAGGTTTTGAAGATGATCCACAGTATACAGAAAAATACCATGTGCTTAGAAACTCAGATGCACACGACCTTATACGGATATCTGAGAGAGAGCATTATTTAGAACTAGAGACTTGCAGCGCAAGAGCACTCTTTAAGTATTTAAAGAGTCGAAAATAGAAAGCAGAGAGAAAGGGAATTAACATGAGAGAATTGTCTTTGCACATTCTGGATATAGCGCACAATTCTATCGCTGCGAAAGCAGAAACACTTCGAATTGCAATCATAGAGGATATCGAAAACGATCAGCTAACAATTCGAATTAAGGACGATGGTAGAGGTATGGATGAAACGACATTAAAACGTGTGGTGGATCCTTTTTATACAACTCGTACAACGAGAAAAGTAGGCCTTGGTATTCCAATGTTCAAAGCTGCAGCAGAACAGTGTGGTGGGGAGTTTGAGATAAAATCAGCCCTTGGGGTTGGCACGGAGATTGATGCAATTTTCCAGCACAGTCATATTGATAGAGTCCCACTTGGCAACATGACTGAAACCATCATAACGATTATTATGGCTAATATTGATATGGACTTGATCTATACACATGATATTAATGGACACAAGTTCACACTGAACACTAAAGACATCAAGAAAACACTAGGGGACCTTCCAATAAATAATATGGATGTTGTTATATGGCTGAAAAGTTATATTAACGAAAACCTTCTTGAACTGTCGAAAGCTCAAGGGATTGGAGCTGAGTCACAGTGAATATGAAACGAACAGGTCAACAGCTTCTTATAGGGACACTTTTGCTTCTTTTTATAACAAGTTGGTTTGGCATAACAGGTATGTGGAAGTTAACATTAGGTGCCTTTGGTTTAGGTGCAGCCTTTGTTCTAATCTTTTTCGGTGGCATTCAACCCCCAACAGAATAGGAATGTGTGCAAATTTCGATTTAGTTAAGACCCGAAGAATTCTTTGGGTCTACTTTTATGTTGTTTTATAGATAAATAACTTGTAGTAACAAGGTAAATGGTATATAATTCCAGTTAAATAATGGAATTATATACCATTTATTATATTACAAGCGAGGTTTGTATGTTGTTTAAAAGTTTTATAAGCACTTTAAAAAACATCACTATAAAAAGTCTAAAGTCTGAAAGAGGGAGTTTTACCGTTGAAGCGTC
>Ga0209272_10000837_pt1 | contig 21588 bp, 18 predicted proteins | sample tdDd002_FD_187125 | JGI IMG/M metagenome (GOLD analysis project Ga0209272, IMG submission 187125) | Marine sediment microbial communities from the Atlantic coast under amendment with organic carbon and nitrate - tdDd00.2 (SPAdes)... | ecosystem: Environmental > Aquatic > Marine > Coastal >... | reverse complement strand
CAGTGAGCGTTTTATAAGTGTCTGCTATTGTAGATTTAACATCAAGAAGAATAAGGTCTGTGTTTTGCAAAACACTGTCTACACGGTCAGCAGAAGCCACACCGGAGGTATCGAGAGCAGTGTGTAAACCATAATTTTTAGCCTTCTTGAATAAATCAGCAACAAACTCCGCCTGCATAAGCGGCTCGCCGCCAGAAATGGTCAATCCGCCACCTGTATTTCTCATAAATGCTTCATATCTATGGATCTTATCAATTAAGTCATCTGAGTCGATCTCATGACCTGTGTTTGGTGCCCAAGTGTCTGGATTGTGACAATATTTGCATCTGAGAGGACAACCTTGTGTAAACACAACAAACCGAATGCCTGGACCATCAACAGCTCCGCAGGTTTCATATGAATGTATAAAGCCTTCCATGTATCATCACTCCTTCAACTTAGTCAATAAGGTTCCATCCATGATTGTTTTCTATTTAACGCGTGTGGAATGTTCTATTTATAACATCAAGTTGTTGTTCTCTTGTCAGTTTAACGAAGTTCACAGCGTAACCAGATACGCGAATGGTCAGCTGAGGGTACAGCTCTGGATGTTCCATAGCATCTTCAAGCGTTTCGCGATCAAATACGTTTACGTTGATGTGGTGTCCTTCACTTTCAAAGTAGCCATCAAGAAGGCCTGATAAGTTCTTGATACGTGCATCTTCCTCTTTTCCAAGTGCGCCCGGAATGATAGAGAATGTATAAGAAATACCATCTTCTGAATGCTCATATGGAAGTTTTGCAACAGAAGCCATTGATGCAAGTGCGCCATTTTGATCACGGCCATGCATCGGATTTGCACCTGGAGCAAAAGGCTCGCCAGCTTTACGTCCGTCAGGTGTGTTGCCTGTCTTTTTACCATAAACAACATTAGATGTGATCGTTAAGATAGAAAGTGTTGGCACTGAACTTCTGTAAGTTTTATGTTTTCTAAGCTTGTTCATGAAACGTTCGACAAGTTCATTTGCCAGTGAATCAACACGATCTTCATCGTTACCAAAGCAAGGGAAGTCGCCTTCGATTTCATAGTCGACAACAAGACCCTGATCATTTCTAATCGCTTTTACTTTTGCGTGTTTAATGGCTGAAAGTGAATCAGCTACAACAGAAAGACCGGCGATACCGCATGCAGATGTACGTAGTACGTCTTTATCATGAAGTGACATTTGAAGACGCTCATATGAGTACTTATCATGCATGTAGTGGATGATGTTCAACGTGTTGATGTAAAGTTGAGCCAACCAGTCCATGATAAGGTCGAAGCGTGCCATGATATCGTCGTAATCTAATATATCGCTTGTAATCGGTGCGTAAAGAGGTGCGATTTGTTCGCCTGTTTTTTCATCACGCCCACCATTGATCGCGTAAAGCAGCGCTTTCGCAAGGTTGGCACGTGCGCCGAAGAATTGCATTTGCTTACCAATTTTCATTGCAGAAACACAACATGCGATGCCGTAATCATCTCCATAATCTGCAAGCATTAGGTCATCATTTTCATATTGTATTGAACTCGTTTCGATAGAAACCTTGCTTGAGAAGTTTTTGAATCCTTCTGGAAGGCGAGGTGACCAAAGAACAGTTAGGTTTGGTTCTGGAGCCGGACCTAAGTTTGTGAGTGTATGAAGGACACGGAAACTACTCTTTGTAACAAGTGTTCGTCCGTCAAGTCCCATACCGCCAATTGACTCAGTTACCCAAGTTGGATCGCCAGAGAATAGCTCATTGTAAGAAGGTGTTCTTAGGAAACGAACCATACGAAGTTTGATAACAAAATCATCAACAAGCTCTTGAGCTTGCTCTTCTGTTAATGTGCCTTCGGCTAAATCACGTTCAATATATACATCTAAGAATGTAGAGACACGTCCAAGAGACATCGCCGCGCCATTTTGCTCTTTAATAGCACCGAGGTAACCAAAGTAAGTCCATTGGATGGCTTCTTTAGAATTAAGTGCAGGCTTTGAAATATCAATGCCATAAGCTTGAGCCATTTCTTTTAGTTCATTAAGAGCGTAGATTTGCTCAGCAACTTCCTCGCGTTGACGAATCAGTTTACTTTCCATAACGTCAAGCGTTAGAAGCTTTCGCTCATTTTCTTTATCTTCAATAAGACGGTCAACACCATATAGTGCAACACGTCTGTAGTCGCCGATTATACGACCGCGACCATAAGCATCTGGAAGGCCAGTGATGATGCCAGTTTTTCTAGCAAGACGCATGTCGTCAGTATATGCATCAAAAACACCATCGTTATGTGTTTTTCTGTATTTAAGGTCAAACATCTCTTTCGTGTTCGGATCCATTTTATAGCCATATGACTCTAGAGCGTTATTTGCAACACGGATACCGCCGAAAGGCATAAGAGCTCTTTTTAAGGGTTTTTCAGTTTGAAGACCAACAATGAGTTCAAGAGACTCATCTATGTAACCTGCACCATGAGAGGATACTGTTGAGATGATTTTTGTGTCTGCATCTAAGATCCCTTTTTTAGTTTCCTCTTTCATAAGTTCTGCGACTTGAGTCCAAAGTGCAGTTGTTCTTGAAGTTGGACCAGCTAAAAAGCTGTCATCACCTTCATAAGGTGTATAGTTGCGTTGTATAAAATCACGAACATTAACGTTTGATGTCCAAGTGCCTTTTTTAAATGATCTCCACGGCTTCATATTAATGACCTCCCAGTAAAATCGTTGAAATAGTAATATTAATTGATTTTCAAAAACAATAACATATCAAATTGATCGTTTCAATATATATAGCTAATGTTACGAATTATTTTTTAACAATGCTAAAAAATATTCATATATTCATTATGAAAACGTAACAGTTATGAACATATACCATGTATACAATATACAGTACACATGAACAAAAGAAATGTCAACACTTTTGATGGACTTCTTGCAGAATTCTTACGAAAATAGTGGGGATTCGTGAATATATACAATTATTATGGTGCATATTGAAAAAAACCACTCACTGAATGGTTTACGGTGAGTGGTATTAGAAGAAATAGCTTTAGTGGTAATTAAATTGTTAAACCTTCTAGTTCGATTTTTAACAGCTCAATATAATTTCTAACTTCTGCTTTCATAGGTCGGTTGATGCCATGAATATAGCCGATACTTGCGTATACATCAGGAATTGGAATTCTAACCCAGTCATAGTATTTTGAGAAATTAGGGTGAAGTTTCGTTCCAATGCCAAATGCATCGGTTTCACTGACAATTTTGAATTTAACATCTCTATCGAAGACATAGATCGTTTTATCCTTATTGATGAAATCAAAAGGATCAGCAAGGAAGGAATCATCAGATTGGATATATGTGCTTTCACGATAGAGGACGACTGGATATTTCTTGAGCTCAATAAATAGATTCTCTTTAGATTCTAAAACAGGATGTCCTTGACGAACATTGACATAAAAGGAAAGGCAACCGAGTTTTGAAAACTCAAGATTACGGTCCTTTAAATGATCTCTAAAATGATCAAGTTTGTCTTCTAAGAGGATAATAATACCAAGATCAGCTTCCTGTTTATAAACCTTATCTACCACTTCGAATCCTTGAGCATTTAGGAGCTCGTAGTTCATTTTTTCAGTATTGGAGTTTTGTTTAACGTATTTTACAAATGCCTCCATAATCGGAGAGTAGTTTTGAGCGATTAAACGGAACTTTGAAGATTGGGTTTCGGTAGAAAGGTGCTTCATTTCTTCACATTGGTGAAGAACGGATCGTGCATAAATAAGGAATGTGGCTCCTTTTTCTGTAACTTGAACCCCGCGATTGTTTCTTTTAAATATGGAGAATCCATGCTCGACTTCAAGTTCTTTTACTGCGTTGCTTAAATTTGGTTGTGAAACAAATAGTTTTTTCGCTGCTTTTGAAAGTGAACCGCATTTTTCGATCTCTACAGCGTATCTCAATTGTTGAAGCGTCATAGTGACCTCTCTTTTCTTATGAAAAACCCTAGGTATAAACAAAACATTATATCCGTATAGGTATTCTATATTAACAGAATATTATATTCAAGTGATATGATTTTGACAACAAAGGCCGACACATGTGAAAGGCAGTCTAGAACTATCGCTATATAAAACTTCATATTGAAATTACAAGAAACATTATCAGAAAATTCCAAACTAAAACGTGCATATAAGTTTTTATTAATATCTAAGGAGTGGGGCATATGCAATTCAAACAGAGAATAACAGAGCTTGTAGATTCAAAATCCAATCAGTTTATGGAGATCAACGATAAAATTTGGGAATTTGCTGAGATACGATTCCAAGAGCATAAGTCAGCAAACTTGCAGATGGAACTTCTTGAAAAAGAGGGATTCAAAGTTGAAAAGAACCTAGGCGGAATGGACACTGCATTCTCGGGCAGTTTTGGTGAAGGAAAGCCGGTCATCGGCTTGTTGGGTGAATTTGATGCTCTGTCTGATTTGAGTCAAGTTGCTGATCAAACAACCAAAGAAGCGATCATTGAAGATGGGAGTGGTCACGGTTGTGGACATCATACATTGGGGACATCATCTCTTGCAAGTGCTGTGGCGTTGAAGGACTACATGGAAGAACACAATATAAAGGGCACTGTCCGGTATTATGGTTGTCCTGCTGAAGAAAGTGGCGGTGGAAAGACATTCATGGTTCGTGATGGACATTTTGAAGATGTTGACTTAGCGTTGACATGGCATCCAAGCTCGGTGAACTGTGTACTGGGTAGTGGATTTCTTGCTAACGTGAAAGTTCTGTATGACTTTGAAGGGGTATCATCCCATGCAGCGGCGTCTCCTGAACTGGGAAGAAGCGCACTGGATGCACTTGAACTTATGAATATTGGTGTGAACTTTTTAAGAGAACATATGATTGATGAAGCAAGAATTCATTATGCAATTACAGATGCAGGCGGAAATGCGCCGAATGTGGTTCAGGCAAAATCACAAGTGTTTTATACAATAAGAGCGCCTAAGTCGCCACAGGTTCAGGATCTATTCAAACGAGTAAACGACATTGCAAAAGGTGCCGCGTTGATGACTGGCACAAAAGTTGTTACGAGAGTTACAGCCGGATACTCAGATTACCTAGCCAATGATACGTTATCAGATATGATGAAAAGTCACGCTCGGGATGTGATCAGTGACATAGCATATACAGATGAAGAGCACACATATGCAAAACAGTTCCAAACAACACTTGATGCTGAGTTGAAAGCAATGCAGAATATGATGAATCTCAGTAATGAGGTTATGAGTCAGCCAATAATGAATGGACTAGCGCCTTCACCAAGAAAACTGCCGGGATCATCAGATGTTGGGGATGTCAGTTGGGTGGTTCCAATGGCTCAGTTTATGGGCAATTGCTATGCGTTCGGAACACCGGCACACAGTTGGCAAATGGTCGCTCAAGGCAAGTCGTCGATTACACATAAGGGCATGGTTGCAGCTGCGAAGGTTATGGCTTTAACTGCTGCGGAAGTCCTTGAAAACCCAGCAATCATTGAGAAAATCAAAGAAGATCACGTCAAAGTTCTTGACGGAAATGAGTATATTTGTCCATTGCCAGAGAATTCTATTCCAAATTTGATCTAGGGGAGGTCTATAATGCACAGTAATTTTTCGTATATATCTAATAGTACAGTTATGTTGTTTCTTTGCGCCATTGCAATTATTGGTGTTCTATGCCAAGCGATCTACTTCATGAGAATTGGTTTTAAACGTGGAGCCGAACTGGGAATTGACTCGGATGCAATGAAACAGGTTGTCATCTCAAGTGGTATTTTTTCCATTGTTCCTTCACTACCTATTCTTATCAGTTATATGATATTGGTTCCGGCACTTGGAAAATTCTTGCCATGGGTTCGTCTGAGTGTCATTGGTTCGGCGGCTTACGAAACAATGGCTGCAGATATGGCTGTGAAGGCTTATGGTTACTCAAGTCTTTCTGATGCATTTTCACCAGAAGCTTATGTAAGTATTGCATGGACTGTAACAGGTGCAATCCTTTTATCTGCTTTAAGTACATTTCTACTCAAGCCATATGATAAAAAGATGAAGAGCATGCAAGGAAAGGGCAGTAAGTTTATGCCAATTCTTATTAGTGCTATGTTCCTTGGACTTTTAGGTTCCATGTCAGCTCCGTATTTAGTCGATTTTGGTAATATAACGGGTATTTTAACAATCGTTGTTGCTGGAGCCACTGTTATTATTCTCAACAACATCGGAAAAAAGGTGAAGATTGTTAAAGAGTTCGCTTTCGCAGGCAGCATGATAACGGGTATGGTATTTGCGGCAGCATTCAGTGCTTTTCTAGGATAGGGATAGAGGTGATCACATGACTGAGAGTAAAACAAAAAATAATGCACTATTTAATGAAAAAATCCATCGAGTAGGCCGGATTAGTACAGCGATAGTTCTTATGTTATTCATCGCTATCCCAGTTGGAATTACAATGTATTCAGGGGTAGAGGTCAACTATGGCATGATTTTATCAAGCACGTTACCATTAGCGGTTATGATGGGTGTAGCGGGCGCCGTTGAGAAAATGTCTATGACACCGATCATGGGTCCAGGCGCTGTTTATGTTTCATCTTCAACGGGCAATGTGTCCAATATGAAATTCCCTGCGGCGATCAATGCAATGACTATTACAGGACATCCTCAAGGGTCTGAAAAAGGCGAAGCGGTTGCACTTGTTGCAGTCTGTGCTTCGGCGCTGGTAACAACATTTATCGTATTTCTTGGTATAATTTTCTTAGCGCCTTTGGTAGAGCCGCTATTGTCAAATCCATATGTAACACCTGCATTTGACAATATGTTCCCAGCTCTTCTTGGTGCAATGGCAACACCATTCATCGTAAAGTCTCCCAAGCTAGCAGTGACGCCGATTCTTGCAAGCTGTATTGCAGCTTTCGTTTTGGGATCTAAATTTGCTTTGTTAAAAGGATTCCTTCTGCCGGTGTTTATTCTTCTATCTGTCGGTGCTGCATATATTTTCTACCGCAGTGACGAGAAGAAGGCTGCACAGAATAATAAAGATATGAAAAAGACAGCTTAGATTAGTGTTTGAATTTAGTTAATAGAAAAGAACCTTGAGGGTGGACGCTCAATTCAGTTGAGACCATACTCAAGGTTCTTATTTTATTTGATCATTGTTTTATAGATTTGATTGGCCTCTTTATATCTCCGTTTGCTTTCTAGATATTCAGCGAGTTTTAAGTTGAGAATTCTAGCGAGATTCAGATATCCAATTTGAGTATAGTAGGGCAGAATAACATCTGTCATTTCAGTATAAAACAAGTCCTCTTGAAAGTGATAAATCAAGAGGTTGTAGTACATCAACATTAGGTAGTACCGTTCATTCTTATTATCATCCACAAGGTGCAAGGCAAGAAGCTCTTTGCATTTTGGAAGTTGACCAAGTGCTAGGTAGGCTTCAATTTGATACATGACTCCTATTAGACGTTCATCATGAATGCGCCAGGAGGCTTGTCTCCATGGATCTGTATTTGAAGTAGAGTCCACGCTGGATTGTTGGATGGCTTGTGCGCTCCATTTCAAACTTTCTTCGTACCTTCCGGATTGGATATCAATTTGTGCCATTTGATTGAAAACGCCCCAGATATTCTTATTCATGCTAAATAGCTCTGATCCGTCGAGGATTGTTATGCAATGATACCGAGCAGTGTCGAAATTCTCTAGCGCTGTGTGACAACGCGCTAGGAATGTATGGCATGATAGAGCATTGTAATATCGTCCGGTGCTTTCATAAGCATTAAGTGCCCGTTCAAGATGCTCAATTCCCTTTAATGGCTTGTTGTCATGTGTGTAAGCGACACCAAGGCGATACTCAATCCATGCAGTCTGGCGAAGCTGGTATGCATCTCGTAATCTATCAAGCCCGCTCTTTCGTGAATGGTGATCATAAATCAATTTGCCCGTTGTAAGTAAGTAGGTGAACTTGAGCGCGTCGGGAAAAGTTGTGTAGAGTTTATCGAGGAAGATCACTTCATCTTCAAGATCATGATACAGCTCATGACAAACCATAATCTTGTATGCGAGTGTATGAACCTGATACTCAATTTCATAGGGGGAATGTTGAATATGTTCACTGAGACTTACGATCTCTTCATAGCGCTCATGTGCTTGAATGAACTCGAAGCCTTCAATTCTGGTTAAGAATTTATGGAAGGTGTGTCGCAGGTGTTTAAAATGTTCTGGATGTTGGGAAATGTCCAACTGAAGTTTGTTTAAAAGAGCTTCGATGATCTCGGGTCGAAGAGGCTTTTTTCCGTTTTCAAAATAGCTTAGGTGGCTAGTTGAACAAATACCATGCGCCAATGCATCTTGACTGATTTCTTGCTTTAGTCGATTATATTTGATCCAACTCGATAGAAAATCTTGCTCGAATTTTTGTCCATGTAATACGATCGTGTACGTCATATTATTCTCCTAAGTTGTTATTAAACGCTGAATGGAATAAGTGTTTTCTTTAAGTTGGTTTTTAAGATAAAATTCACGAATTTGAGTGAAAGCTTGTATAAATAGTATCATTAAAGCGCGTGTAAACTAAAGTATTATTCAAACAAATTGAATTGTAATCGTCTTAAGATCAGCGTAAACTTGTATTATCACTTCGAAGTGTGACACGCATGCGGCAAGTAGACTTAAAAGGAGAAGTGACAATGACCATCAATCAAAGCCATAATTCAGTGGCAAAATTATACGAGGAAATCCGACCATCTTATCCAGCTGAGCTTATTAAAGATCTGATGACGCTCACAAGTTTAAAAGTGGAAAGTCGTTTGCTTGAAATTGGTGCAGGGACGGGAAAAGCCACTAGGCTAATTGCAGGTGATGTCAAATCAATCCATTGCATTGAACCAGGTGTTGATTTAGCTCAAATTTTAAAGGAAAAGTGTCAAGAATTTAGAGGAATAGATGTGACGACAGAACCATTCGAAATGTGGCAACCAGAGAAATATGAAGTCTATGACATGATATATTCTGCTCAAGCGTTTCACTGGATCGATTCTGAAATCAAATATGAAAAATGCCATAACTTACTGGAGTCAGAAGGGTATTTGGCACTCTTTTGGTATCAGCCAGTGAGTGTGACATCGAAATTAAATCAAGCACTTCAGACGATCATAAATACTTATGTTTCAGATTGTGAACAGACTCAAGACTCTGACCAAACGACTGAAAATATGATTGATTTGAGAAAACAAGAAATTGATAAGTCCGGGTATTTTAAAACGGAGACAGTGAAACAGTATAAGGTGAAGGGTACGCTTACGAATGAGGCGTATTTGAAAGCCTTGAATTCACAGGCAAATATTATTGATTTAGAAACGTCCGTTAGAATGACGCTGAATGAAAGGATCAATGCGTGTTTATGTCAGTTTGGTGTAAAGAGTGTTCCCACGGAACTGAAGTACACATTGTATATTGCAAAACGGCTCTAATGATTAGAAGTCCAAATAATCGCAAATAAAAAAAGCCATCCCATTCCAACCAAAAAAGTTGGAGTGAGGATGGCTTTACTTTTAATAAATATTATCCACGAAGATCATCAAGAATTTCTGTCTTCTCAGCTGTCTTAGCGTCAACCTGCTTAATGACTTTAGCAGGAGCACCGGCAACAACTGAACCAGCAGGAACATCTTCAGTTACGATTGAACCAGCAGCTACAACAGCGCCTTTACCAATACGTACACCTTCAAGAACAACAGCATTTGCACCGATAAGAACGTCATCTTCAACGATTACAGGTGTTGCTGATGGCGGCTCAAGTACGCCGGCGATAACAGCGCCTGCACCAACGTGAGCATTTTTACCAATCGTTGCACGAGCACCAAGAACGGCGTTCATATCGATCATTGTGCCTGAGCCGACTTCAGAACCGATGTTAATAACAGCACCCATCATAATAACGGCATTGTCACCAATCGCTACACGGTCACGAATCATAGCGCCTGGCTCGATTCTAGCATTTTGGTATTTAAGATCAAGAAGAGGGATCGCAGAATTACGGCGGTCATTCTCTAACTCGTAGTCATTGATTTTTTCTTTGTTTGCTTCAACGAACTCAAGTACCTGAGTGGCTTCACCGAATAGAACATAAAATTGGCCTTCGCCAAAAATGCGGACTTCTTCAGAAGAAACGCCAGAAAGGTCGCCCTTAACATAAGCTTTAACCGGTGTGCTCTTCGTAGCGTCTTTAATAAATTTTGCGATTTCATATGGATTCGTTAAATCGTATTGCTGTGACATTGTTGCCTCCTATAGTATATCGTTCATATCATATAACCCTGGTGTGCGTCCGGCCATGAAACGAGCGGCTTCTAGAGCACCTTGGGCGAAAACTTTCTTTGATGCGGCGGTATGTTTGATTTCAATGACTTCATCAATACCGGCAAAGATAACATCATGTTCTCCGACTATTGTACCACCACGAACGGCATGAATGCCAATTTCGTTTTGTTCACGTTTTGCTTCATTGCCTGAACGGCCATAAACAAATCGTGGATCAGATTCAACAGCCTCTTTCATGGCATTTGCAATCATTTTTGCAGTGCCACTAGGAGCGTCCACTTTTTTATTGTGGTGTTTTTCAATGATCTCCATATCAAAGCTCCCCTGAAGAACAGAGGCTGCCTTTTTTACAAGATCAATGAGCAGGTTGATTCCGAGTGACATGTTTCCAGAGCGGAATAATGCCGTCTTCTTTGAAACGTCGTCAATTCGTGTGATGATATCTTCTGTAAGACCCGTTGTACAAATAACGGCTGGAATCCCTGATTTCTCAGAAAAATCAAGAAGGGCAGGAACCACAGAAAAATGAGAGAAGTCAATGATCACATCGCCTTTAACTTCATCCGTAAAACTCGTAAATTGTGGGAAGCTGTATTGATCGTTTATAGAACGGTCAACACCTGCGCTAATTTGCATGTCAGAAGATTCTTCAATCATCTCAACCAAGCATTTTCCCATAGCGCCTGAAGAACCTGTAAGAATAATATTCAACATATGAGCCTCCTAAAGCAGGTTCATAGCAGAAAGTTCATTTTTAAGACGCGCTTTATTTTGCTCAAGCATTCCAACTAGTGGAAGTCTTAAATCGCCAACCTTGTGGCCCATGAGGTTCATTGCTTCTTTTACAGGGACAGGGTTTGTTTCACAGAAAAGTGCATCGATGACTGGTTTCATGTCAAGTTGTAGTTTCAAAGATTCTTTAACTCGACCTTCAAGGTAGTGCATAACCATATCATGAGTTTCTGTCGGCATAATATTTGCGACAACAGAGATAACACCGTGTCCGCCTACAGAAAGCAGAGGAACGATCATATCATCATTACCTGACCAAAGACCAAAGTCTTCAGGCATAATTCGAGCGATTTCAACAACTTGTGATATATTGCCACTTGCTTCTTTAACGCCCACGATATTTGGATGTTTAGCAAGTGCGCCAATTGTTTCAGGATTGATATTAATACCAGTACGTCCTGGAACATTATAAAGGACACAAGGAATCTTTATACTATCAGCAATGGCTTCAAAATGTTTGATTAAACCATGCTGTGTTGATTTATTGTAATAAGGGGATACTAGGAGTACACCGTCTGCACCAGCTTCTTCTGCATGTTTGCTCATCATAATAGCATGTGCAGTAGAGTTAGAACCAGTACCAGCGATTACAGGGATCTTACCTGCAATACGTTCTACAGTAAACCTAACAACCTCTTTATGTTCTTCGTCATCTAAAGTAGGAGCTTCACCTGTCGTGCCAACAATGATAATGGCGTCAGTACCCATTTTCACGTGCCAGTCCAGAAGTTCGCCCAACTTGTCATAATTAACCTGATTCTCATCAGTAAATGGTGTGACTACAGCTACGCCTGATCCTTTAAATAAAGACATATGCTCACCCTTTCATTCATATACACATCTTATTCAATTTTAAAAAGCAAATTTGAACACATCAAAAAAACTTATAATATTAGTGTAGCATAGTTTCGTGAATCAGTTGTAACCACATGGTTACATCTTTTCGATCAGAACCTCTGCTATTTGTACAGCATTTGTTGCTGCACCTTTTCTAATATTATCTGCAACGCACCAGAAGTTTAGACCATTGTCTAGAGATTCATCACGACGAATTCGTCCAATGTAAACTTCGTCTAGACCAGCTGCTGTATCTGCTAATGGATATAGATTTTTAGCTGGATCATCTTGAACAACGATGCCTGGGAATTCATTAAAGAGTGCGAAAACATCTTTTAACTCGAATGGTTTGTTAAATTCCACGTTGATTGATTCACTGTGACTATCAAAAATAGGCACACGAACACAAGTTGCAGTCACCTTAATAGAATCATCTTTAAGGATTTTCTTTGTCTCGTTGATCATTTTCATTTCTTCTTTTGTGTAACCATTGTCCATGAAAACATCAATGTGAGGCAAACAGTTCTTTGATATTGGATGTGGATATGCTTCCATCAATTGATTGCCTTTAATACCTTCTTCAAGGTCGCGTACACCTTTAACGCCAGAGCCTGAAACAGCTTGGTAAGTAGAGAAAACAACGCGTTTGATGCCGTAAGCATCTTGAAGTGGTTTTAGTGCAACCATTGCTTGGATGGTAGAGCAGTTTGGATTGGCAATAATGCCTTTGTGATTGAAAATCTCTTCCGGGTTAACCTCAGGAACAACCAGAGGAACGTCTTTAACCATTCGGAATGTGCTGCTGTTGTCAACCACGACAACACCTTTTTCAGCTGCGATAGGTGCGAACTTTTCGCTTACACCACCGCCGGCAGAGAATAAAGCGATATCGATGTCACGGTCAAACGAGTTTTCTGTCAGTTCTTCAACAACAATCTTCTGGCCTTTACATGTTACAACTTCACCAGCAGACTTTGCCGAAGAAAAGCAATAGAGATTTTCGTAAGGAAAGTCGCGCTCTTCTAGAACTTTTAAGAAAGTACGACCGACTTTACCAGTTGCGCCAACTATGGCTACATTAACTTTTTTCATAAGATGAACCTCCAAAGCGTATTATTATACTGTCACTCGACTTTACATTCCCTCAAATGCAAGACATCATATCAAATATTCTAAGTATTCGCACAATTTATCAACAAGTGCCTGTTGATAATGTGTATAACTTATTCAACACCGTGCATAATTACAACAAGAGATCGACATATCTTATTTTTAGATGCTCAAGAATCATGAATTCAAAGAATAAGATATGCCGAACTTTTAAAGTTCATTTATGCATGATGCCTACTTAAATTATTTTATATCTTAACATCTATCCACACACATAGCAATATAAAGTCTCACTATAGTGTGAAAGAGTTTGGTTACAAGTTGAATAGATGTTTGAAGGGGGTTGTGTATTCCTATATAATAGGGGTGCAGAATTGACGGCTGAATTGACATTCACGTTGGAACACACAATGTTTAAAAATGCAATTTGTATGTATAAAAATTAGAGAAATGAATCCTTAAAAATACATATGACATAGAAGCAGTTTCAAGAAAAGAGGCCACCGATGAAAATTGATCAGAGTATTAAACATTATAAAGAAGAGATAACAAATCATCGCCGCACACTTCATCAAATACCTGAGGCTGGGTTTGAAGAGTTGAAAACAGCTAAATACATAGCTGATCAGTTGACTGAGTATGGAATATCTGTTGAAACTGGTGTGGCAAAAACAGGCGTGCTTGGATTTATTGAAGTATCGGCTGAGTTACCAACTATTGCATTTAGAAGTGACATGGATGCGTTAAGCATGAAAGAAGAAACGGGCTTGCCGTTTCTCTCGAAACATGAAGGTTTCATGCATGGCTGTGGTCACGATGGACACATGGCAACGCTTCTTGTATTTGCGAAACACATTTCTGAAAATAAAAATGATTTAGCAGCCAATATACTGTTCATTTTCCAACCGGCTGAAGAAGGCCCGGGCGGTGCTGAACCGATGGTTGCTGAGGGTGTGCTGACTAGATACAATGTTAAAGAAATTTATGGACTTCACTTATATCCTGAAGTGGAAGATGGTCGACTTGCAGTTCGTTCTGGCGGCATGATGGCAAAGCCTGGCGAATTTGACATTACGATTCGTGGAAAAAGTGGCCACGGAGCACTTCCGCACAAATCAGTGGATAGTATTATTATTGCAGCTGATTTAATCCAGCGACTCCAAACGATTATAAGTCGTGAAATATGCCCCATTGACCCTGCCGTTTTAACGATAGGTACAATTGAAGGGGGCGAACGTAGAAACATCATTGCAGACAGTGTTCGTCTTGAAGGGACGATAAGAGCTTTTGATGAAGATGTATTCAATTCGATATTTGATTCAATGCAGAGACACTGTAAAGCGACAGAGAGTATTTATAATTGTAAAGTGGAATACGACTTTAGAGGTATGTATGCTCCAATTATAAATGATGAAGTTTTAACAGAGAGTTTTATACTGGCAAACTCTGAAGCAACAGATATTATTGCGCCGCAAATGATTGCAGAAGATTTTTCTTTATTCCAAAAAGAAGTTCCGGGTGTATTTTTCTTTGTAGGGACAAGAAGTGAAGGAAAAGGATATTTATTCCCACTGCATAATGCGAGGTTTAATTTTGATGAAGAAACACTATTAAATGGTGTTCAGGCCTATAAAAATATTTTGACCCATAGAGGGTATTTGAAAGGGGATAAAGCATGAAACGTCAAAGCTATTCAGTTCTAGGTGCGAATATAACCTATATGATTATGGCATTTGTCCTAATAACGGTCGGAGCTTATTTTCAGAGTCAGTCATTCGTGAGTGGAATTTTCATTACTGAGTACGTTTTAGTGTTGGCCCCAGTACTACTTCTTGCTTTTATTAGAAAGATTGACATGAAGGCTGCACTCAGACTCAATCGATTGTCACTGAAGCAGGTGGGAATCATCATGGGGATAGCTCTTGCACTTCTTCCAACCGTCGCTTTTGCCAATACCATTACGATATATTTTTTAAGTCTTATAGATAAAGTGATGATCCCACCCATTCCGACAGCTACAAATACAGGTGAACTTTCACTTTATTTCTTCCTTATAGCAATTTCACCTGGAATCTGTGAAGAGTTTTTCTTTAGAGGAATGATGTTGAATGCTTTTGAAAATAGGTTTAATCGAAAATGGGGCGTCATAATTTCAGCTGTGTTATTTGGAGTGTTCCATTTTAATATGCAAAACCTATTTGGCCCTATTGTATTAGGTCTGGTATTCGGATATATCGTACAACTCACCGATTCTATCTGGGCAGGTGTTGTGGCTCATGCAACGAACAATGGTTTTGCTGTGATTATGGGGTACTTGGCGAGCAAAGCAGCTGATACTGCGATGGTCGCAGAGACCCAAGCAGAACAACTCAATGACTCACCCCAATTGTTGCTCACCGTTTTAGTGCTTGGTATTGTAGCAGCAGGATTTTGGTTTGTCATATTAATATTACTTAAAACACTCCGTAATGATGTGAATCAATATGAAGAGAATTCGAAATTTAGAATTCGAGGTGTTGATTATTTAGTACTCAGCCAATATAATGATTCAGTGACTGCGGTTCGAGTGGACGCACTTCAACATGATGGAGCAATGAAAGATGTTAAAAACATCGAAATGTCAAAGCTCAAAAGACTGAATCCGCAAAGTCTTAATAAGCTATGGTCTGATCCAATAAAACGGCAAGTTGTTTGGTATCATTTCCTGCCATGGTTGGGTGTTGTACTTATTTACGGCAGGTATATACAACTGCATTTAAACTATGTTGGATAATTTGAAGATGATGTTATTATGACGGAATCTTTCTTACTGATAGAAGGATGTGTAAAAATGGATAAATATTCTGGTTTGGCATACGTATACGATCAGATTATGGATCATGTCCCATATGATAAGTGGGTACATGACCTAAAAGACATATTTAAAGAGTATGATCATAATCCAGTAAGGGTTCTTGACTGTGCATGTGGTACAGGTGCTATGTCGAATCGACTAGCATCAATGGGTTATGTTGTGACAGGAATAGATCTATCTGAAGATATGTTGGTTCGCGCACAAGAAAATGCGATGGAAGATGAACTGAGAGTTCGTTATCTGTTAATGGATATGACAAAGATCGTAATGAAAGAGAAATTTGATGCAGTGGTAAGCTACTTTGATGGTGTTAATTATCTACTTGAAAAATCCGATTTATCCGATTTCTTTACAGGTATTGAACGTGTTCTTAATCCAGGTGGTATTTTTGTCTTCGATATAAGCACTGCCTTTAAAATGGAAGACACACTGGGGAAAAATACGTTTGCTGAATCTCATGAAGATCTTGCATTTATATGGGAGAATTTTTACGATCAAGCAAGCAGGACACTTCAATTTGATATGACAATGTTCCTTGAAGAGGAAAATGGATTATTTGAAAGACATTATGAGTCTCATCATTTAAAAGCGCATAGTGTTGAAGAAATCAAAGCTGCAATGCCAGAAGGTTTAGAATTCCTCAAAGTCATTGATGGCGATGACATGGGGGAAATTAAGGACAATTCAGAACGGGTTCTTTTCATTATTAAAAAGAAAAAATAAGAGTATAAAATATAAAAGTTAACATGTATGCGCGGTAACGTGCGTCAGTGAATTTCAGGAGGAACGTATGAACGGTAAAATATATTCAGGAATTACAAGTGATTATTCTACAAGAATTTTCGTAGCAATTACAACAGATATGGTTGAAGACGCACGTGTTAGACACAATGCAACACCGCTAGCAACTGCAGGTCTTGGTCGTGTATTAACTGCGGGTTCAATTATGGGTAAAATGTTGAAAAATGAAACAGACAAGCTGACACTTTCATTTAAAGGTGATGGTATTGTAGAGAATATCCTTGCGGTTTCTTGGAGCAATGGAAATGTAAAAGCCTACACAAGCAATCCCGATGCGGTTCTACCATCAAGAGCAGATGGTAAAATTGATGTTGGTGGTTCAATTGGTAAAGGTGGCGTGACAGTTATTCGCGATATGGGTTTAAAAGAGCCATTTGTAGGGCGATCAGAGCTTGTGACTGGTGAAATTGCAGAAGATCTAGCTGTTTACTATATGACATCAGAGCAACAACCATCTGTTATATCTTTAGGAGTGTCTTTTGATAAAAACAATGGAAGTGTTGCAGCAGCAGGTGGTATTTTCATTCAGCCACTTCCAAATGCCTCTGATGAAGTGCTTGATAAAATCGAAACATCGATTCGTGTGCTTCTTCCAGTTTCTCAATTGATTGAAGATGGATTAACAGGACAAGAGATTATGGAAATGGCCTTAAATCAATTCGAAGTTCAAATAACTGAAGAGAGTGATATTGCATATAAGTGTGATTGTTCTCGTGAAAGAATTGAGCAGGCTCTTATTAGTGTTGGTCGTGACGACTTGAAGCTAATGATTGAAGAAGATGGTAAAGCGGAATTGCATTGTCACTTCTGTAATACATTCTACAATTTTGATAAACCGGAGCTTGAAAAAATATTGGCAGAATTATAGAACAATTTATGTTTTTAAACGTGTACAATGTTGTGGTGCCAACGGTTTCGTCTGCTGTTGGCATTTTGATTTTAATGGATTGTTAAAAAAGTGTTGACTTGGATTTCTGATCTGTTTATAATGAATCTTGTCCGGTAGATCCGGCGCATTAAACGCAGACTAGCCCAGATAGCTCAGTCGGTAGAGCAGGGGATTGAAGATCCCCGTGTCCGCGGTTCGATTCCGTGTCTGGGCACCATTTGTTTTTTCAAGTCATTCGCGTTTAATAGATTCTTTTTGGCAGATGAGTGTTTCACCATTTGACCTGATGGATCTTTAATTATATAGATTTTGCACCGTTAGCTCAGCTGGATAGAGTGTCTGACTACGAATCAGAAGGCCAGGGGTTCGAATCCCTTACGGTGCACCATATTAAGCACAGGGCCCCGTTGGTGAATACACCGGCGGGGTTTTGTCGTTTTTGTTTTTTAAGGGTGATATTTTCCGTCATACTGCGTTGCATCTTAAAGCTGAAATCCTCACGTACTTTAGTACGTTCCGGTATTCAGATTTAATATGCGCCTTGTCTGACAAAAAAATATTCCTCCTTAAAAATCCAAATTTTTTTTAGTAAGAGAAAATTCTAAACCTACCTGAGTGGAATATTTATACGCGAGAACTTTACAGCCTCATTGGTGAATACGCCAATGGGGCTTTTGTCATTTTCATATTCCAGCGGAGTTCTTAATCCTATTGTTCAATTTTCATTAAGAAGTTGCCGAGCTAGGTGATGAAATTGGGTTATGGTGAACATTCTTCTCGGGATAGGCATTCGTGCCTCCACTCTTATAAACAGCGCAATCGTTCATCTGGATATGATGAGTGGTTATCTTAAAATACGTCACACCAGGAATCGAAAGATGTTACGCATATCACTGTCATTGACACTCTTTAAATATTCCGCAAATATAATGAATATCAGGTAAGCGAAATCTGAACAGGACCTGCTATTACCGAATATCTATGGAAAGGAGCTTGAGAAGGACTTTGATAAGTTCAGTGTGTTGGAGTGGTTTTCTAGTTGTAAGGAACAGTTTAAGATGAAATGTTGATTTTCTCCCATGAGGTTGAATTACAATTCTAATTAGTATATCCTGATATTGCCACTTTATTTTGTGGTAATGATAAATATTGTAGGTGATGATATGCCAGTACCAATGCAAGACATTGAAGAAGCTTTATCAGTTTCATATGTAAGTGCCATTGTGGCAATGTCAGGTTATACATTTAATACAATAGATAGAGATTTTGGTGTAGACTGTGAAGTTCGTCGGGTCATGACATATGGAAGTAAAAGGATTGACTGCGGAGCATGCTATGATCTTCAGTTGAAAGCTACTGTGAATTGGGAGCTTAAAGATGACCATATCATTTATGATATGAGGGCTGAGGCTTATAATAAGATTGTTATTCGGAATCGGAATAGCTCAACGTCTTGCTTCTTAGTTCTTATGTGCTTGCCGAAAGAAGAATCAGAGTGGATGAGTATTTCTGAACAAGAGCTAAAGCTGAGGAAATGTTGTTACTTTTATTATTTAAAGGGTGATGAAACGAGTAATTCATCTGGAATTAGGATAAGAATACCTATATCGAACATACTTTCGCCAGAAGCAATTGAGCAGTTAGATATTGATGTAAGAAAGGGGGTCTATGCTCATGAGATTTCCTGATAAGCAGCTAGCGTTACTAACTGTAGAGAATATGGTCCAATATTTCTATAGCATTCAGTGGAGTGTTGATGCTGAATCAAACCAAAAAGTCGTTGAGCTTTTAAGTCCTCCTGATGAAAACGGAAAAAGTATTCAACTTTATTTGCCAGCAAGAAATGACTACTTAGATTATGAGCGGAAATTGAAAGATACTATCATGGTATTATCAACTGTTTTCGAAAAATCGATAGATGAAGTAGTTAATGATGTGCTTGGTTCATCTGTAGATGTATTTCGTGCAGCGATTAGTCCGTTTGAGATTAATTTAGGAGAAGCCTACACTAACATCAGGGCATTGAAAAACATGTTCCTATTTGCTGCGACATCAATTACTGAGCCTAAGAAGAATTACAAAAATGCCAGCAGCCATGCTAATACATTGTTACAGCGATTTAATTTTGGACATACGTATGCTGGAAGTTTTGGCTTTATAATTAGCTCAAATGTTGCATACGAACTGAAGCAAATCCCTTTGGTTGAAGAAGAGAAAAGACCTGAGGAGCGTATTGTAATAGAGAAAGTGATAACAGGCTTAAATGATATTATGCTTGCTGCAAAAGAACGAGATAGTGATATCATAGTACGTAATTTTGAAAAAGGTTTGAATTCAAAAATGTGTGATGCAATAATGGAATTCTCTGCTGGTGGACTTCATGAAACAAAGTATTCAATAGCCTGGGGTAAAAATGTTAAACCGAAGGATGGGCTAGATGATAATTTCATATGGACTTTCAATAGAGAGCATTACGAAGTGTTGGATGATGCTACCCGAAAGTTAAAAGAATTTGAGCCAATGACGACTGTCCTTCGAGGGAGGGTTGTTACGCTGCACTCGCTCCAAGTACCAGACGGTGATAAGGAGTTTTCAGGGATTGTTTATATGAAGACAGAAATTGATAGCTACAAAACGGATGTTAAACTTACCCTTAACAGATTCAATTATAACAAAGCAATTAAAGCGCACAAGTCAGGCCATGAAATCCTTGCAACGGGTATTTTAAGTAAGAAAGGCAATACGTATTCAATGGATATACAAAGTGTTAAACTAGTGTAAATGAAGAAACCCTTCGACTAAACGAATAGTCGGAGGGATTTCTTTTATCCTTGTTTCTTGGAATAGGTATTCAGTTCTTTATATAAAATGGCTTTGGGCAACCTGATGAACTGAAATAAAAGGAGATGACAAAAATGGATACTCCAAATTCGGATTTACTGCTTTATCAAACAGAAGATGGTGAAACAAAACTCGAAGTCAGTTTGTCTGGTGAGACAGTTTGGCTGACTCAGGCTCAAATGTGCGAGCTTTTTCAAAGGGATAAATCGGTAATCTCTCGGCACATTAACAACGTATTCAAAGAAGGTGAACTGAGTGAAGAAGCAACTGTTGCATTTTTTGCAACAGTTCAGAACGAAGGTAACAGAACTGTTAGCAGAGATGTAAAGTATTATAATCTTGATGTTACTATTTCCGTTGGCTATCGAGTTAAATCTCATCGCGGCACACAATTCAGAATTTGGGCCACACAGCGACTGAAAGAATACATAATCAAAGGCTTTACAATGAATGATGATCTGTTGAAAGAAGCAGGTGGCGGTAATTACTTTGATGAATTGTTGGCTCGTATCAGAGACATTCGCTCTTCTGAGAAAGTGTTCTGGCGCAAAGTATTGGACATTTATGCAACCAGCATCGATTATGACCCCAAAATCGAAGTGACAATGAGGTTCTTTAAGACTATTCAAAATAAAATGCACTGGGCTGCTCATGGTCATACTGCTGCTGAGGTGATTCATGAAAGAGCAGATGCAGATAAACCTAATATGGGATTGATGACATTCAAAGGAGACAAGCCGAAGAAAGCAGATATAATGACGGCTAAGAATTATCTTAAAGAAGATGAGTTGAATATCCTGAATCGTATCGTAACAGCCTATCTTGAATTTGCAGAACTCCAAGCGTTAAGGAAACGTCCGATGTACATGGAAGACTGGACTGTGAAATTGGATGACTTTCTGAAAATGACTGATAATGAGATTTTAAGTCATGCAGGAAAAATAAGTCATGATTCAGCAAAGGAAAAGACAGAGTTGGAATACAGGAAATTTAAAGAAAAAAATAAGAAAGAGCTGTCTATAGTGGAAAAGCATTTCATTGAAAATATAGATAAAGCTGAGAAAGAGTTAAAGCAATTGAAAGGCAAATAGCCTCAAATATTTTCGATGAGGTG
>Ga0209272_10000836_pt1 | contig 21634 bp, 19 predicted proteins | sample tdDd002_FD_187125 | JGI IMG/M metagenome (GOLD analysis project Ga0209272, IMG submission 187125) | Marine sediment microbial communities from the Atlantic coast under amendment with organic carbon and nitrate - tdDd00.2 (SPAdes)... | ecosystem: Environmental > Aquatic > Marine > Coastal >... | reverse complement strand
TAAAACTCTTAAGTTTGTAATGGCTCCATTCCTACACTGGCCTGATTCTATGTACACATATATTCCAGAGGATAAGACACTGGTTACATGTGATTCATTTGGTTCACACTACAGCTTTGATGAGGTACTTATCTCTAAACTTCCAGAGGATAAGAGAGAGGACTATATGTCAGCACTACTATACTATTACACAGCAATCTTCGGACCATTTAAGGGGTATGTACTGGAAGCTCTTGATAAGATAGAGGACTTTGATATAGAGTCTGTACTACCAGGACACGGACCTGTACTGGATGAAAATCCTCAGGAGATAATGGATATCTACAGAAAGTGGTCTGTGGAGGAAAATCCCAATAAAAATAAGGTAGTAGTAATACCATATGTGGCAGCTTATGGATATACAGAGCAGCTGGCTATGGAGATGGAGAAGGGGATAAAGGAATTTGACCCTAGTATAGAGGTAAAAAAATATAATATTAATATAGCTAACTACGGAGGTCTGAAAACAGATATCATGAATGATATATACTGGGCAGACGGAATCCTAATGGGAACATCTACAATAAACGGAGATGCTCTTCCTCTTATTTGGGATATAGCTATCTCACTAAATCCAATTGTTCACGGAGGTAAGTATGTATCGGCCTTTGGATCATATGGATGGAGCGGAGAGGGAGTACCAAATATCATAAACAGGTTAGATCAGCTGAGAATGAATGTATTAGACGGATATAACGTAAAGTTTAAGCCATCTAAGGATCAGCTTGAGGGAGCTTATGAGTATGGTAAATTATTTGCTGATACCATGGTAAATAAAAAGACTCCGGTAAGGGAAAATGCGAATGAAGAGCTGTCGTTAGAGGAACTAAACCCAACTGGTGAAATGAAAAAGTGGAAGTGCCTGGTATGCGGAGAAGTATTTGAGGGAGTATATCCGCCAAATATCTGCCCTGCATGCGGAGTAGGACAGGAGTTATTTGAGATGGTAGAGGAAGAGGTAATAACTCACCACTCGGATATAGAGGAAAAGATAATCATCGTAGGAAATGGTGCAGCAGGAATAGGTGCAGCAGAAGCAGCAAGAGTAAGAAATCCTAAGGCACACATAGAGATATTAACCAGAGAAAACATCCATGCATACTACAGACCAATAGTATCTGACTGTCTCAGTGAAGAGGTATCAGACGCAGACTTCTACCTGAAGCCTGAGATGTGGTATGAGGATATGGGTATAAAGGTAGAGCTTGGAAAAGTAGTAAGTCATATAGATGTAAACAATAAAAAGATTACTTTACTTGATGGTGAGGTAAAGGAGTATACAAAGCTTATAATGGCCACTGGAGCAAGATCGTTTGTACCTCCAATCGCCAATGTAAATATGGCGGGATCATTCTCTATAAGAACAAAAAAGAATGTGGAGATCATAAAAGAGTATGCTAAAAAGAGTAAAAAAGCTGTAGTAGTAGGTGGAGGAGTACTAGGTCTTGAAACTGCATGGGAGCTAAAACTTATGGGTCTTGATGTGGAGATCATCGAAACTAAACCCAGAATATTCCCAAGACAGCTGGATGAGCAGGGGTCTACAGTGCTGGAAGAAGCCATCATAAAAGCCGGAGTAAAGGTACATAAAAACAGATATGTGGTAGCTATCGAGGGTGAAACTGAAGTAAGAGGAGTAAAACTGGATAACGATCATAAGATAAGTGCAGATATCGTAATAATGAATACAGGTATCACACCAAATAAAGAGATGGTGGAAAACAAACTAAGAACAAACAGAGGAATCGTAGTAAATGACAGGATGGAAACAAATATAGAGGGAATCTATGCGTGTGGAGACTGTGCTGAGTATGAAGGTAAGGTAGTAGGACTATGGCAGGTAGCTGTGGAGCAAGGGAAGATAGCCGGAGCAAATGCTGTGGGAGATACGCTGACTTATAAGGATGAAATTCAGCCTGTAACATTTAGCGGAATGAATCTGGATGTATTCTCTATGGGAGAGATAGATGACGATATGGGAGATAACCAGGTGATGACTCAGCTAGACAGAAGGGAGTCTCAATATAAGAAACTATACTTTGACAGAGATGAACTGGTAGGAGGAATCTTAATCGGACAGGTAGATAAAGCCAATGTACTGATAAAGGGAGTAAGAGGAAAGCACAACACAGTAAGGTAATGAAAAAGCTGTACAGATAATATAAAGGGATAAAAAAATGGGAAAGCAAAACAGCTTTCCCATTTTGATATCCAGGTGTTTAATATGAAAAAAAATGGTGCTATACTTATGGGTGTATAAAGCGATTAAGGAGGAAGTAAATGGAAAAATTTATCTATAAAAAAGTGGAAAAAGACTTTATTGAGGTACTGAAGAAGAGGCTGAAGGAAGCACAGGGGAGTATAGAGGATCTTCTGAAGACAGGCGGGAAGACCTATGAGAACTTCTTTAATGAGATGGAGATAATAGATGAAGAGATATCTAAGTTTATACAGCCGATATTAAATGAAAACTCTACATATATAACTGATCTTGGGAAGGAACTATATAAGGAGTTTATCCCTGTAATGAATGAATATACATCTAAGATAAACCAAAATGAGGATATAGCAAAGGCTGTAATGGATATATATGAAAATGAGGAGCTGGATGCAGTAAAGAGGAGAATCCTTGAACAGAGGATACTGGAGCTGAAATCAAGCGGGATAGGAATAGAGGATGAGAAGAAAAAAAGGATAAAGGAGATAAACCTGGAGCTGGCAAAACTATCCAATGATTTTTCACAAAATATAACCGATGCTACAAATGCCTATGAGATGATAGTAGATGATGGAAGAGTAATAGAGGAGATGCCTGAAACAGATAAGGCTACAGCAGTAACCGAAGACGGAAAGTGGAAGTTTACCCTTCATGCACCTTCCTATATCTCATTTATGACCTACTGCATGGACAGAGAGATGAGAGGGGGGCTCTACAGGGCCTATGTAACAAGAGCACCACAAAATGAAGAGATAGCAGAAAAAGTACTGAAACTAAGAGGGGAAAAAGCTGAGATACTGGGATACAGAAACTACAGAGAGTTCTCTGTAGCCAGTAAAACAGCGGATTCCGGAGAGGAAGTAATAGAGTTTCTTAAAAAACTGGGAGAGGATGCTCTGCCTACAGCTAAAAAAGAGGCAAAAGAGCTCTTGGAAGTAGCAAGGGAACTGGGATATGAGGGGATAGAGTATTATGACACAGCCTATCTTGGAAGAAAACTGAGGGAAAAAAAGTATAATTTTGATCCCAGTGAGGTGAAACCATACTTTGAAATGAAAAAAGTATTAAACGGAATGTTTGACTTCCTGGGAGACCTGTTTAATATGGAGTTTATACTACAGGAGGATGCTGAGCTGTGGAGTGATAAGGCATACTCCTATGAGGTAAGAAAGGACGGCATACTGCTGGGGTGCCTTTTACTGGACCTGGAAACGGGAGAGACCAAGAGGGGAGGAGCCTGGGCAAACTCATGCCAGAGAAGCTACCTGAAACCAGATGGAACAAGGGAGTATAGTATAGGAAAGATAACATGTAACTTCCCTAAAAGTGTAGGAGAGGTACCGTCACTATTATCGCAAAGTGATGTAGTAACTCTTTTCCATGAGATGGGGCATGCTCTGCACAATATAACGTCGTCGGTAGATGAGGTATCGGTAGCAGGCTTTGCAGGAACAGAGTGGGATGTAGTGGAATATCCGTCACAGTGGTTCCAGGAGTTTGCTAATAATAAGAATATACTAAAAAGATTTGCAAAGCATCATATCACAGGGGAAGTAGTACCAGATGAGCTTTTAGACAGGATGTTTGAATCACAGAAGTTTGGCGAGGGGATGGCGATAAACAGACAGATAGAGTTTGGTTTATTTGACATGCTCATCCACGATACCACAGAAACAGCAAAAGAGATCCAGAGGGAGTTAGACCAGGTAAGAGACCTGGTAAATCCCTTAACGACTCCAGAATACAATAGGTTTCAGAATCAGTTCAGTCATATATTTGCAGGGGGATATGCTGCAGGATATTATTCGTATAAATGGGCAGAGGTCCTATCTGCAGACAGCTATATGGAGATGACAAGAGGGGATAAGGTAGATAAAGAGCTAGCCAATATATTTTATGAGAAGCTCCTGTCAAAGGGCGGCTCTAAGAATATGAAGGAGAGTTTTGTAGAGGTACATAAAAGACAGCCAGACGGTAAGGCTCTTTTGAAATTAGTAGGAATCCTATAGGAAGAATATAAAGGTCTGGAAAAGGTATAAATAAAGTGGCGCCTGAAAGGGCGCCACTTTATATGCAGAGGTAGTATCTCTTATTTTAAGTAGTTTAATATTTTTCATACCAGTGAGCAAACTTTTTAATGGCAGAATCCTCTTTCTTGAGCTGGTGAAGAGTAAAGTCTTCCTCTGAGAATTCAGCAAGAGTTTTATGGAAGTGGTCCGGAATAAATATATACCACAGATCGGACCATTTTTTATGGGAGTGGATACCTCTAACCTTCTCTGAAAGGGTCCCGTGAGAACTACTCTCAAAAAACTCCATATGAGTACCATCGTAGTAGGCAAGACAGGATCTGAATTCACACTCTCTGTTATCCTTGTCTTCCATAAGCTTTAGTATACCTTCGATACCGATGGTATCTAGAGCATGGTTCACATAAGCTCTGGGGAATCCTTTTAACTCCTTTATAAAAAATCCGGCATCAAGGGCTATACAGGGACTTTTTACTATATTATATGCCTGGATAACCTTCTCCCTTGCAATTTCCTTTATATCGTCGCTCCTTGGTTCTATGAGTTCAGCTTCACAGGGAATAAGCTTTGTGGTTTTGAGATACTCCTGAGCTGATGCAATCTTTCCTTTATTAGTTGTAACAAAAATAATTTCCTTCATAAACATCCTCCTGACAACTCGACATCACTGATAATTATAACAGTAATGGGGTGTAAAAGATATATACTGAAGAAACCTTAAATTCATTGTGGGGATTGACAAAACATGTTAATGATGATAAACTATTTTAGTTACGCATGGCATGGGTCTTCAGCAACCCTAAAGTCAGCGATTTTAAATCTTTTGGAGGTGTTTAAATGTACGCAGTAATTAAAACTGGTGGTAAGCAGTACAAAGTTGCAGAAGGTGATGTATTAAGAGTAGAGAAGCTAAATGCTGAAGCTAATACAACTGTAGAATTAACAGAGGTTCTTTTAGTAGCAAACGGAGGAGATGTAAAAATCGGAACTCCAGTTGTTGAAGGTGCTAAAGTAGTTGCAGAAGTAATAGCTCAAGCGAGAGGTAAAAAAGTTATCAACTTCAAATACAAGCCAAAAACTGGATATCACAAGAAAAAAGGTCACAGACAATCATACACTGAGATCAAAATAACTTCAATCAACGCATAGTCACATGACTAAAGTTGAAATCTTTAGAAAAAACAAAAAAGTAGTTCATTATAGAGCTACAGGCCATTCTGAATTTGCCGATCACGGTGAAGATATAGTTTGTGCCGCACTTTCTATGGCTTTGCAGCTACCATTAGGTGGAATGCAGGTAGTACTGAAAGTTGTACCTTTATTTGACATCAATCCAGACGGCTTCCTAGAAGTGGATCTGAGAGAGATGGATTGTAAAGGAAAAGAGAAGGAAATAGATACTTTGTTAGAAAGTATGTACCTAATGATAAGAGAATTATCAAAGGAATATCCAAAAAACATTAAGCTTGTAGAGAAGGAGGACATATAAATGTTATTTAACTTAAATATACAATTATTCGCAAAGAAAAAAGGTCAAGGTTCTGTAAAGAACGGAAGAGACTCAAACCCTAACTACCTTGGAGTTAAAAAGTATGATGGAGAGGCTGTAGTAGCTGGAAACATCGTAGTAAGACAAAGAGGAAACAAGTTCCACTGTGGAACTAACATGGGACAAGGTAAGGATCATACTCTTTTCGCACTTGTTGACGGATTTGTAAAGTTCGAAAGACATGGAAAAGGTAAGAAAAAAGTTTCTATCTACGCTGAAAGAGCATAGTAACTGCTTACTAAACCTAGCCTTATTGGGGCTAGGTTTTTTTTGTTTTTTGTAAAATTTTAATAATATCTTTCCTAAGGGAGAAGTATATCAAAAGAGAAGTGGAGCCGGGAGGCTCATTTTTTATACTTTAAGAAACTATAAAAATTTAATGTATATCTTGAAGCTCAGTTAATGAATTAACTGAGTACCATAAATCATAATCATTAATATCATTGATTTATGGCAAAGTGAGGCGAAGCCTCTTTTCTTGTTGGGGAAAATTTAATGATTTCCAAAAAATAGAGAGGAAGAAAAAGTAAACAGGAAGCCTTCTGTAAGGAAGGCTCCCTGTGAGGGGAAACTATTCATCTGTAATGGAGACGGTACCTAAAAATCCGTCTACCACAATGAGATCTCCTGTGGAGATATAGGTGGTAGCTCCCTCTATACCAGTAACACAGGGGATACCATACTCCCTGGCTATAATAGCTCCATGAATGAGCATACCACCCCTTCTCTCGATAATGGCTGATGCCATGGGAACGATAAAGGTCATATTTGGATCTATGGCATCACAGACAAGGATCTCATCCTTCTGGAAGGTGAAAAGTTCTTCAGGGGATGTGATCACCCTGGCTCTGCCACTGCCTATACCAGGACTGGCAGGCTGTCCTGTAAATCTACGCATCCCCAGATGGAAGGGGGAGGTGTCATCTGGAACTTCTTCTTTTTTGAAAGTAGTACAGAGTGATTCTTCACCCCTAAGAAGACATAGAACCTCATCTTCTGTGAGTTCTGAATAGTTGCCACTTTTCATAAGTCTGGTTCTTCCCAGGGCAAATGTATCTAAAAGGGTGGCTTCTATCCTTCCCAGGTAGAGGTTGTCGTCATCTCTCATCTTCCAACTGACTCTGGCAAGGCCAAGTACCTTTAATATCTCCTCTCGGTTGGCAGGATCAAATTTTTCTAAAAAGGTTTTTTCAAGCTCAATGGGAGTTGAAAATACTCTTTCTCTGAGACCTGAGGATGCATTTAACAAAAGAGGGATGAGGCTAGAGGTATCTGTAAATATTCTTTCTCCCTTGAAAACAGAAGCACTAAACAGACCGAGGAATTCATCCAGACTTTTTTTGAAATCAGGTTCTAAGCTATGAAGCTGTCCCTTTAGAAGGAATTCTCTGGTATCAGGAGATCTTCTGATCGTATCTGCTATGTCAGCAAGAGCTGCATTACGTTTGATACAGACCATATCATCTGTGGATAGAAGCCTTGTAAATTCATAGGGGTCTGCAGGTTTTATCGTATCGTTATAAAGCTTGCCAAAGAGTCTCACCCCATGAGCAAAGGGAATCAGGTCCTTCCAGTAGACATCCTTCCAGTGGGAGTAGGCAGTTCTCCTCTCCTCTATCTCGGTGGCGAGATCTTTGTCTGAAAGGTTTTTAAAGGGTCTTCCTTCAATGACAGAAGCGGCTTTATCCATCTGAGGGAGTACAGATTCTGTAATATGCTTTTCTAACCTCTCAAGGGAGGTAAAGGTCAGAGTAAGGCTCCTATACCACGGTCTCTTATCATCCTTTTCCCAGGGCTTTTCATCATCATCTGTCAGAGTGGTGATGGGTCTCACCTGGAGAAGGTAGAGTTGACCATCTTTTATAGTCCACTCCATATCAAAGGGGTAATCCAGATCTCTTTCAAGGAGTCCGATGGTGTCCATAAGAAGTCTTAGGATATCGCTGCTAAGAGGTGGTTCAGTGTACTCTCCTGTGGTGATATCTACAGGTTTACTGCTGCTCTTATCTATGATATACCTACATGGGTCGGCTGCGCCGTCAACAAGCTTTTGATTGAGCCCTCTCACAGTCTCTATAACTATCTGATCTTTACCGTTAGCAGGGTTTTTACTAAATGCCACCCCTGAAAAATCGCCCTCGATCATCTCCTGGACAACTACTGCCATGGAGGAACTTTCTACCTGAAGGTTAAGCTCTCTTCTGTAGAGGAGAGCACTGTCAGACCAGAGGGATGACCATACCAGCTTTACAGATTCTATGGAATTTTCACATCCTGTAACCCCTGTAAAAGATTCGTGGAGCCCTGCAAAGGATGTAGATGCAGAGTCTTCTCCCGGTGCAGAGGAGCGTATGGCAAGGGAGACATCTTTTAAACCCTTAAAGGCATCTGCAAGAGTATCCCTAAGTTGCTTAGGAAGCTCCGTTACCGAAAAAAGATTTCTTATTCTAAGGGAAGCATCCCACAGCTCCTCCCATCTCATATCTTTCATATCCCTTCTGGCAAGTTCGCCAGATATGGATGAACTCACAGTGGTTCCCTTTAGAAATTCAAGGTAGGCTGAGGTGGTAATACAAAACCCTTTGGGGACTTCGTATCCAAGATTTATTAGTTTTGAAAGATTTAAAGCCTTGCTTCCTACAACAGAGGCATCCTTAGAAGTGATGTTTTCAAGAGAGATAATCATAATTTTTCCTCCTGGTTGTCTATCTTTAAAACAGTAACATTTTGAAAGCGCTCCACAATATCATACCTGCTTATTTTAACAGCGATAAAGGCGGTATTTTCTAGAGTAGTAAACTCCTTTAGCTGGGGGTGTTTATCAAGAAACATCTTTAATGGTATAGCAGCAGAGGGTTTTGAAAGTTCTGCAGCTTTCCCTGAGATAGTGACTCCCACAGCTTCAGAAGTATCCTCTGGTTTATTGGAGCTGTTGTGTATTAAAAGTGAGACAGCCCCATTTGAAGAGAGGTGACCGAACTTCCTGGTATCTCTGGGTGTTACAAAATAAAGGGTTTTAAGGTCGTCGTCTAAAAGAAAGGCGACAAGGGTGGTATAGGGATTATTATCCTTACTAGTGGCTAAAACTCCGAAAAACTGTGTATGAGATATCTGATTTAATAGTTGAGTGATTCTGCTCATATCTTTCATATGCTGCTCCTTTATAAAAAAGTAATCTGATTCAAAAACATACATCATCTTCAAAGATGTATATTTAGCTATAATAACTCTTTATTCCATAAAAAGTTCATTCCTTTTCTGAGAAGATGGTGATTGTCAAAATAAATAGTGTGGGTGTATAATATAGAAAAATGAACGTAAAAGGAGGCAAAAAAAGTGTTTAAAAGTTTAATTATATTAATGCAGACATTTATAATATTATTTCTTACAAATCCAGAGGAGGAAAAATTTATAAATTACTATGAAAAAAAGATAGAGAAGGTACAGGGAGAGAGCCAGGGGGACTGGAAGGATGAACTCGTACTCACAGGGAAAAAGCTGAACCTAAAGATGAATGTAAAAAGGGACAATAAGGTGATCTACAGTATCTATTCAATAAACTTTTTGGGAGAGCAGGAGAGATACCTAGGGGTAGCCACACTATTTTTTAGTATAGATAAGGCAGAAAAGATGGTGAAAGATATAAAGGAAGAAGTAAAACAATAGTTACGTAGATAAAAAAAGAGTTTAAAGGTAAAAACTTATAAAAATGATCCTGAAAATAAGGTTAAATTAAAATACAAATATTGCAAAAAAACAGATAATATAGTATAATTTTTAGGTTATAGTCATAGGATGGATTATTTATATTTCATTCGATGCGGCTAATTATTATTATTAACGATGGTTTATTCATTTATCAATATTTTCAAAGGTAAAGTATAAATTGGGAATTTGTGTGGACTTGGTAATATATAGACCCTAGAAGGAGGGAAGCTTTAATGTTTATAGATGAGGCAATAATAACGGTAAAAGCAGGAAACGGTGGAGACGGTGCGGCTACCTTTAGAAGAGAGAAAGCAGTACAGTTTGGAGGACCAGACGGTGGAGACGGTGGACACGGTGGTGGCATCATATTCAAAGCAGATAACAATATCAATACCCTTGTAGACTTTAAGTATAGAAAAAAATATGAAGGTCAAAGAGGAATAGACGGTGCAAAGAAGCAGATGCATGGTAAAAGAGGAGAACCTCTTGTAATAAAAGTACCTATCGGAACTCAGGTAAGAGATCTTGAAACTGGACATCTATTATTAGATCTTCAGACAAACCACGAGGAGAGAGCACTACTTACTGGTGGAAGAGGTGGACTTGGAAACGTTCACTTTAAAAACTCAATAAGAAAGGCTCCTAAGATAGCTGGTAAGGGTAAGGAAGGGGTAGAACTAAAGGTAAAACTTGAGCTTAAACTTATTGCAGATGTAGCTCTTGTGGGATATCCTTCAGTTGGAAAGTCAAGCTTTATCAACAAGGTATCAGCAGCAAAATCAAAGGTAGCTAACTACCACTTTACAACTCTTTCACCAAAACTAGGAGTAGTAAGAGTAGAGGCAGGAAAGTCATTCCTTATGGCAGATATTCCTGGACTAATCGAAGGTGCTCACGAAGGTGTAGGACTGGGGGATAAATTCCTAAAGCATATCGAAAGATGTAAGATGATCTACCATATCGTAGATGTGGCAGCTCTAGAGGGAAGAAGTCCTATTGAAGACTTTGAAAAGATAAATGAGGAACTACAAAAGTTTAGTCCAAAGCTGGCTGCAAAGAAGCAGATAGTACTGGCTAACAAGATGGATCTTCTGTGGGAACCTGAAAAGTATGATGAATTTAAAAACTATATAGAAGGTAAGGGTCTGTCTATCTATCCTATCTCAGTAATGCTTAATGATAACCTGAGACCGGTAATCTACAAGACATGGGATATGCTGGGAACTCTTGAAAGAGAGGTACTGGAAGAAGAAGTTGATGTAGCAGATGTACTGAAGCAACTTAAGGGAGAACAGGAGGACTTTATCGTTACTCAGGACCCTGAAGATGAGGAAGTATTTATCCTTGAAGGTAGAATCGTGGATCAGGTACTGGCTAAGTATGTAATCCAGATTGCAGATGAAGATGCTCTTATTAACTTCCTGCATATGATGAAAAACCTTGGAATGGAAGAAGCCCTTGAAGAGGCTGGAATCCAGGATGGAGATACAGTAAGAATTGCAAACGTTGAATTTGAATACTGGTCTTAATTCTTAATCTACTCTTCTATATAAGGTAGGAGTTGTAGAAAAAAGATATCTCTGTGAAAAAACTATTAAAATAATCGAAGAAGCCTGAAAGATCCTAAAAATACTGTGCTCAGACGGTACAGGATCTTTCAAGGCTTCTTTTTATATCCGAATAAACTAGAAGATATTCAGGAGTCGGGAGTGGTTTTTTCGATATTTTTTCAGTAAAAGACAAGGCTGAGAAGACAAAAGCAGAGAACCTATGGTAAAATATAGGTGTGAATTTACAGGAGGTATTAAGATGAAAGGACTAGTTATAGCAGGACCTACAGCTGTGGGAAAAACAAGCCTATCTATAAAGCTGGCAAAAGCTATGGATGCAGAGATAATATCAGCAGACTCAGCACAGATCTATATAGACCTTGATATAGGAACAGCAAAGGTAACTGAGGGCGAGATGGCAGGAGTAGAGCACCATATGCTGGATGTAACTGAACCTGTAAAAAAATACAGTGTAGGAGAATATCAAAGAGCTGTAGACACTATACTTGCTGGTATGGAAGCAGAAAAAAAGGCTGTAATCCTCACAGGAGGAACAGGACTGTATATAGGTTCTGTAACTGAGGGACTTGCAAACCTTCCTGAGTCAGACAGTGAATTAAGAAGTAAACTGATGAAAAGAAGCAACGAAAGTCTCTATGATGAGCTGAAGGTTCTGGACCCAGAGGGAGCTGAGATGATTCACCCTAATAATAAAAGAAGGGTGGAGAGAGCTCTGGAAGTGTGTCTTCTCACAGGGCGAAAGTTTTCTGAAGTTTCCAGGGAAAATATTAAAGGAAATAACTATGACTTTTTGAAGATAGCACTGGAAAGAGACAGAGATGTATTATATGAAAGAATAAACCTCAGAGTGGAGCTTATGATGAAAGCAGGTCTCTTAGAGGAGGTAGAAAGAACCTATAAAAAATACGGAGAAGGGTTGAAAAAAGTAAACATAATAGGATACGCAGAGATTATCAGATATTTAGAGGGAGAGACAGAACTTTCTCAGGCTGTGGAAGATATAAAACAAAACTCCAGAAGATATGCAAAAAGACAGTTTACCTGGTTTAAAAATAAACATGATTATATCTGGTACAACCTGGATGAAATGAGTGAAGATGAGATCGTAAAAGACATAATAAAACGGTTAAAATCTTCTTAAATCCCCCTAAAATATAAACTTGATAATTTCAAAGTGGTGTGCTATCATTGTAATGTTAACCCATAGGAGAATGTAATGGTAAAAAAAATAATTGTTATGCTTATAATAGCAATCGTAAGTTTATCTTGTTCAAGGCTACAGGTTAAAGATGATAAACCTCAGGATCCGGAGTTTTTAAAACACTATAATTCCTGGGAAATTGAAGAAATGGAAAAAGTTATTCAGGAGTATGTCATAATAGATGGATATACACCAGAAACACTGAGATACAAGAGTATGTTTGAAGACAGGAAAATAGCCAAACAAGAGCTGGAAATTCTTATTTCTAAGGTAAGAAGTGAGATGCTGGAAAACAATTTAGCTACCCTTCAGGATAACATGTCAACAAGTGTTAGGAATAAAGCAACTATAAGAGAGCTCAGAAAGGTTGATTTTAGAGGATTTAGGATATATACTTCTAAGGTAAGCTTTGATAGTAATAGAGCGGCAAATATAGTGGCACTGAACCTGGGTGAGGAAACTTTTTATTATGATGTAAACTATGAATACAAAAAAGAAAAATGGGAAATAGTTGATTTTAAGGAAAGAAGGTGACGCTCTTTTGGAAAAAAAGAATGAAATTAAGTTAGTAGTACCTTCTTCTTTACACAATCTTACGCTAATCCGAGCTCTTGCAAAAACCTATATGGAGGCTCAAAACTTACAAAAGCAGGATATAATGAAACTTTTGTCGGTAATAGATGAACTTGCTACAAATGTGGTAGAACATGCCTATAGGTATGAAACAGGAGAGATGACTATCTTCCTCAGTAAAGAGGGAAATACAGTACATCTAAGTGTTGAAGACTATGGACACGGTTACGACGAAGGTAGGATGAGTAAAGATGAAGGTGGAATGGGTCTCTTCATCGTCAAAGGCATGGTAGATGAGTTTGAGATAGAAAAAAAAGAAACAGGTACAAAATTCAATGTATTAAAGGAAGTTAAGGAGGCTAAGTAATGGTAACAAATTTCGAGATAGTAGAGAAAAATCTTGGAGATGTAAAGGTTATAAAGGTTGTGGGGGAGTTAGACGCCCTTGTAGCTCCTAAACTTAAAGAAAGACTGATTAAGCTGATAGAAGCTGACACTACAAAATTTATTATTGATTTTGAAGAGCTTGTACACATAAACAGTCTGGCTATGGGAATATTAAGAGGAAAACTAAGAAGTGTAAAAGAAATAGGTGGAGATATAAAGTTAATTAAGTTAAACGACCATATAAAGACAATTTTTGAAATGGTTGGACTTGACGAAGTATTTGAAATCTATGAGACTGAAGACGAGGCAGCTTCACACTTCTAAAAAATAATTTTAGGAAGGAAGTATGATAATGAACCCTACTGTAATAACAGCAACAGCAGTAATAGGACTGAGCCTGGTAATATCTATGGTATACAAGAAATCTATAATAGACAAAAAAATAGATGAATTAAATAACCTTGAAGATGAAGTAGCAAAGGCGAAACTAAAAGCTGATAAAGTGATCGAAAATGCAAAAAAAGATGCAAGTGCCAAAGGTAAAGAGATAGAACTTAAGGCAAAAGAAAGAGTATACAACATGAAGGAAGAGGCAGAGAAGGATATAAGAGCTGCCAAGCAGGATATACAGCAAAAAGAAGTGAGAATCACTAAAAAAGAGGAAACTCTGGATAAAAAGATAGACAGAGCGGAAGCTAAGTCTACTGAACTTGAAAAAGTTCAGGACAAGTTAGAGGAAAAGAATAAAGAAGTAGAGGTAGTAAAAGCTAAGCAGGAGGAGGAGCTAGAAAGAATCGCATGTCTTTCTAAGACTGAGGCTAAGGATATGTTAATATCTAAGCTAAAGGATGAGCTTACTCATGAATCTGCTGTGGCAATAAAGGAATTTGAAGGAAGAGTCAAGGAAGAAAAAGATAGAATCTCTAAGAGAATCATCTCCACAGCAATTGGAAAAGCTTCTGCAGACTTTGTAGTAGATGCTACTGTGTCAGTAGTAAACCTGCCTAACGATGAGATGAAGGGTAGAATCATCGGAAGAGAAGGTAGAAACATAAGAGCTATCGAAGCAATAACTGGTGTAGATGTAATCATCGACGATACTCCAGAAGCAGTGGTAATCTCAAGTTTTGATGGTGTTAAAAGAGAAATCGCAAGAAATGCCATTGAAAAGCTGGTAACAGACGGAAGAATCCACCCTGCCAAGATAGAAGAAGCAGTAAGTAAAGCTAAAAAAGAGATAAATAAAGAGATCTTAGAGGCTGGAGAGCACGCTATTCTTGAGATGGGAATCCCTGGAATGCATCAGGAAGTAGTAAAAACTCTAGGTAGATTAAAGTTTAGAACAAGTTATGGTCAGAATGTACTTGTACACTCTATAGAAGTGGCAAAATTAGCTGGTAACCTGGCTGCTGAAATCGGCGCAGATACAACTCTTGCTAAAAGAGCTGGACTGCTACATGATGTAGGTAAGGTACTAGATCACGATATCGAGGCTTCTCATGCAATAATCGGAGGAGAATATCTGAAGAAGTTTGGAGAGAAGCCAAATGTACTAAACGCAGTAATGGCTCACCACAATGAGGTAGAGTTTGAAAGTGTAGAGGCTATCCTTGTACAGGCAGCAGATGCTATATCAGCATCAAGACCAGGTGCAAGAAGAGAGACTCTTTCTACATACTTAAAGAGACTAGAGGACCTTGAAGAGATTGCAAATTCATTTGAAGGTGTAGACTCATCATTTGCTATACAGGCAGGAAGAGAAGTAAGAATCATCATCAATCCAGAAGCGATAAATGATGACGCTGCTACTAAGATGTCTAGAGAGGTAGCAAAGAAGGTAGAGGAAACTATGCAGTATCCAGGACAGATTAAGGTTACTGTAATAAGAGAAACAAGAGCAACTGAATACGCAAAGTAATTAAATTATAGACGGCAGAGATGCCGTCTTTTTATTATTACTCAAGAAAGACTTCGTCTGACTATGAGTAATAATACTCAGATGACCGAAGGAAGTTCTGAGTTACCTAAAGTGGGGCTTTAAAGTATATTTACCAGTACTTAGACGAACGGAAGGAGTTCTGAATTTCATCCAGTTGATTTTTATTTCCCTATTATTAATACCCCCCAGAGGACCAAAGAGAGTTCTGGGTTACATTCAGTTGATTCAAAAAAATCTAAGTATAATCATAAAATAATTCTCTAACTTTATAGTTTTATTGTAGATGATGGGAGAAGATAGAAAAAAGGATATATTGAAATGTTAAGAATAATCAAGCTAAGGAAACCACAATGAAGATTGTGGTTTTTTTATTATTAAGGAAAGTATAAAATTTTTTAGTAGTGACAACTATTAAATAATCCAGAGTTTTGTTAATAACATGGATGCAACGTCACGTTGCTTTTTAGTAAAAGAAGAAAATAAGTAAAGTGGGGTGGGGAAATTGAAGGAAAAAATCTTAATAACAGCTCTATGTATCGCTTTAAATATAAGTTCCTATGGAGGGACTCAGGCAGAATCACAAACAGAAGATTACAAGAAGATTCAAAATGAAACTGAAACGAAGGAAGATAAAGGGAATTATGCTGAAAAGTACGAAAGAGAAGAGTATGGCAGTATGAGTAGCGGCAAAAAAATCTTCTATGGAGGAATGGGAATCGCCACAGCTGTGGGAATAGTCCTTGCAGCAGACAGTATAAGTACCGACAGTGACGGGACTAAGGTAGAGATAGGAGACCCACCCCCTGAAGAAGAAAACCTGATGATAAGATCCGCTGTATATTCGGTGGAAAGTAACAATGATATAAACAGAGACCTCGGACGAACCACACTGCAACTGAAGGATATATCCACAACCTTCAGGGAGATAGGCAGGGAAGCAGGAGGCAGAGAGAGTATAAATGTCTTTGTGAGACCTCTGGACCGTAGAGGGGAGTATAACGGGGTTATAGCAGGAGTGTATCTGCTAAATGATATCTGGTCCTATGGAGATCTGGATATAAGAGGAAGCCTTGCTTACGGGCATTCCACGGCAGACTATGAAGATGGAAGCGATGGGAGCTCAGAGACTCTTCACTGTGCCCTTCATCTGAACTATGAAAGGGACAGGATCAGAAGCTATACATGGCTGGCTAATGAATATTCCTACAACAGGTTTGAGGACGGGGAAACAGCCAGGTATAAAAGCAGCAGCTACTCACTGGGAAGCGAGGGAGGATATGTCTTTGGAAGGAAGTCCCTTGAAGTAGTTCCTTTTTTCTTTGTGGAAGGGGGGTATATAAAAAGAGAGGGGATAGATCTAAAGGGTATCCAGGCTGAAAGTGATGACTATAACTCCTTTGAGTGGGGACCGGGAGTAGAAGTGAAAAGTAAGGGAGTAAGAGGACTCTACTCTCTTTCTGGTAGTGTAAGAGCAGTGTATAGGATGCAGGAAGGAAATATATATGATGAAGTAAAAACCAGTAGCGGAAGTGTAGAGAAGATATCAGAGGATGATACCTTAGAGCTCTCTGTTACAGGGGATGCAGGAAGGGATGGAATTTTTATATCCATAGGAGGATCCTATTATATTCAGGACGGGGATAACTATTTTTCAGGGAGAGTGGGAGCAGGATATGATCTCTAGGAATCATATAGAGGAGTTTAAAGTGTAAAAACTTTAAAAAAATTGTTAAAAATGATATAATAATTAGGTTATATATAAAATTATAAAGTTCATATTGAAAATCAGAGTAATCATAAGAAAGTATTTTTTAATTAGAAAGTAGGAAGAAAATGAGAATATTAGTAGTAGGTGACATAGTAGGAAAACCAGGAAGAAACACTTTAAAGGCATTTTTAAGTAAAAGGAAATCAGATTATGATTTCATTATAGTAAATGGTGAAAACGCAGCAGCAGGATTTGGAATAACAGAAAAACTAGCTGAAGAACTCCTAAGCTGGGGAGTAAATGTTATAACAAGCGGAAACCATATCTGGGATAAGAGGGATATATATGAGTACTTATCATGGAATGATAACCTTATAAGACCACTGAACTACCCTAAGGGAGTTCCTGGAGAGGGCTATACAATAAAGACAGCTAAAAACGGAGAAAAGGTAGCAGTAATATCTATGCAGGGTAGAGTATTTATGCCGCCAATCGACTGTCCATTCCAGAGGATAGAAGATGTAATAGACGAGATAAGAAAGGAAACTAAGTATGTCATCGTTGATATGCATGCAGAAGCCAGCTCGGAAAAGGTAGCTATAGGATGGTACCTAGACGGTAGAGTATCAGCAGTATACGGAACACATACTCACATCCAGACAGCAGATGAAAGGATCCTTCATGAGGGAACTGGATACATCACAGATGTAGGTATGACAGGATCAACCAACGGAATAATAGGTATGACAAAGGAATCGATAATACCTAAGTTCCTTACGGCTCTTCCTCAGAAGTTTGAGATAGCAACCGGAGCAGAGAAGATGAATGGACTGGATATCACACTGAACTCTGAAACAGGTATGTGTGATAAGATAGAGAGAATCAACCTTGCTGTTGAGGATATGTAATTCGTTACTTCTGTCTTGAAACAGAAAGTAACCAAGAGTTCAAGACCTTCGGCAATTGACTTTTGAGGTATTTCAAATTCTACGCTCCTTATAGGGGCTCTAGATAGAACCTGCATAGTTCAACGGAACGAAGTTAAGATATACTGCGGAGTAAAAACGTCTGCCTTCGGTCAGATTTATAAAAATTAGAATTTAATTGGCATTTTGGAAATATCGTGAACGTAGTATGAAAGAGAAGGCTAGAAAGATACTCGATTGTCTGAAGATTAAAATTAATGAAATTTAAATTTTAAAAATTTAAGTAGTAAAAGTGATACTTAAAGATTTTATTAATTTTAACAAGTTTCGATTCTTTCAGCCTTCTTTAATTACAGAGTAGAGATTTTCAAACAGCCTTGACCTTCTTGATTCGTTCTTGTGTCAAGACAAGAATGAATGAAAAAAGGGAAAGAGGAGAATATATGAATTTAATAGAAGTAAAGGTAATATTTGATGCAGACAATATAAAGGATGTACAGACTGAGATGATTAATCTTCTGTATGAGTTCGGAATACAGGGAGTAAAGATAGAGGAGCCGATGACAAAGAAGAATGCTCTGGACTTCTACAAGGATGAAAGACAGTTTCTTATGAAGGAATACTCTCTTTCTGCTTACTTCCCAAACAATGCTTATGCAGACAGAAAGAAGGAGCTATTTACAGCAGCTTTCAGTGAAAAGTTTGATGAAAGAGAGGATATAATCTATAACCTTGATTTCTATGAGCACGATGATGAAGATTATCAGAATGCATGGAAGAAGTATCTCTACCCTGAAAAGGTAAGTGAAAGGTTTGTAGTAAAGCCAACATGGAGAGAGTATGAAGCAGATGAAGATGAGATGATAATAGAGTTAGATCCCGGAAGAGCCTTTGGAACGGGTTCACACCCTACAACATCTCTATGCCTGAAGCTTATGGAGGAGAATATCAAGGAGGGGGAAACAGTCATCGATGTAGGTACTGGTTCGGGGATCCTTATGGTAGCAGCAGATAAGCTGAATGCCGGAGATATCTGGGGAGTAGATATAGATGAACTGGCTGTGGAATCAGCTAAGGAAAACCTTGAGCTAAACAAGGTATCTCCTGAAAAGTCCCATGTGTTCAAGGGAGATCTTGTAAAGGTAGTAGAGGACAGAAAGTTTGATGTGGTAGTAGCCAATATACTAGCTGACGTAATCCTTCTTCTTCTTGAAGATATGAGCAGAGTAATAAAAAAAGATGGTCTTATGATACTGTCTGGAATAATCGAGGATAAACTACCAGAGATAGAGAGAAAGATAGTAGAGTTAGGATTTGAAATAACAGAAGTAAAAGCAGATAAAGAGTGGAGAGCTATCGCAGCCAAAGCTTAATAATAAAAATAAAAATAAAAATTGCCACTAAACCACACAATTTCATCACATAGATTTCATAGAATAGACTATCAGTCTGCTCATGAAGTGTATCTGATATCAGGTGTGGTATGGTGGCAACTTTGATATGGATAAGGAGTTGGATAATAGTGGAAAATTTTATTGTAGCAGTAGACGGACCAGCAGGAAGTGGTAAGAGTACAATATCCAAGATAGTAGCTAAGGAGTATGGTCTTACATACCTTGATACAGGAGCGATGTACAGGATGGTAGCTTTATCTTCCCTTGAAAATAATATAGATTTAGCCGATACTGCAGCAGTAGCAGCCATGCTAAAAGATCTGAAGATAGATATCATCGGAAATAACTTTATATTAAACGGAACAGATGTATCTGAAGCTATAAGAACTCCAAGAGTAACTGCTATCGTATCTGATGTGGCAGCAATAAGAGAAGTAAGGGTAAAACTTGTGGATCTTCAAAGGGAGATAAGCAAGGGGAAAAAGGTAATACTTGATGGAAGAGATATAGGAACTGTAGTATTTCCAAATGCTCACCTTAAGGTGTTTTTAGTGGCAAGCAGTGAAGAGAGAGCCAACAGAAGACTGAAGGAGTATAGGGAAAAGGGGATAGATATAAGCTTTGAAGAAGTTAAAAAATCTATCGAAAACAGAGATCATATCGACTCCACAAGAAAGGAAAGTCCACTAAAGAAGGCAGAGGATGCCACTGAGGTGGATACAAGCTCAAAAACGATAGAGGAAGTGTGTAAGAAGATATCGGACTTAATCGAAGAGAGATTCTAAGGAGATACGTAAAATGGATAAAAAAAAGATATTACTTGTAGCAGTGGCAGTGATAGTGGTAATACTGGGATCACTATACTCATCAAGTACAAAGAAGAATAAGTATAAGAATTTTGTGAAAGAACAGACAGAAGCAGAATTAACTGTGATATCCCAGGTTATGGATCAGCTGGAAGAAAACAGATGGATCAGCGTGGAAAAGGGTGACGACACCTATGGTATAAAGGCTGAAAGAGAGGAAAAGATAGATCTCCCTGAAACTGAATACCTCACAAAGGAAGTCCTGCGTGACGGAGATATGGAAACAATCATCTACCTTGATGGTGATGGAGTAGAGAGAAGAAGAGTCGGAATAGAATACTATGATGCTCCAAAGCTTGCTATTCTTATAGATGATGTGGGAATGAATCTGGGAGCAGTGGATTCCTTTGGTGAAATAGAGGAAGCTCTTACCTTTGCTACTATTCCGTTTCTGCCAAAAAGCAGAGAGGGTACTGAAAAATTAAAGGGTTACGGATTTGAGGTAATGCTTCATATGCCCATGGCAGGATCTAGTGATTCTCTAAACGGAAGAACAAAGGGAATACTTCTTCCTACAATGTCTAAAACCGAGATATATGATACCTTTGACAGAGCCCTTGAGGATGTAGGAGAGGTAGACGGCTTCAACAACCATATGGGATCAAGATTTACTTCAGACGGTGTAAAGATGAAGGAACTTCTTACATATGCCAAGAAGAAGGAGCTGTACTTTGTAGACAGTAATACAGCTATAAAAAACATGGGATATCCTATATCAAAAGAGATAGGAGTACCAACATACTACTGTTCACACTTTTTAGATAACAGCAGAGACATGAATGATATGAAAAAAGAGATAGAAACTGCAGTGAAGATGTCTAAGTCCAAGGGAGAGGTTCTTGTAATAGGACACTACCACAAGGGGTTGGCTGTAGCTATAAAGGAGATGCTTCCATATATAGCTGATTCAGGAGTAAAGCTAGTCTTTGCAAGTGAACTATTAGAGTCTAATTAAATTAGATTCTAATAACTAATTATTTTGATTCGACACCTTTGTCTTGCACCCTAAGGGTATTTCCTCCTTTTCGGTCACAGCATACAAATATGTCCGAAAGATCAAGACTTCTGTCAATTGTCTTTATAAGTGAACCGTAGTATTCGACTCTTCTTACAGGTGCTGGATAGAACCTAAATAGCCTGACGAGTCGAAGTAAAATGTTCTGTGGAGTTCGGCGACTGACGCCAGTCATAAACTAAATCTTTGGATGTATTGACTAAAGGCAGGAAATATCCTCGTTATCCAAGTGAAGAAGGAACAAAATTATAAAAGGTTTATATAATTTTTCTAGAGAAAATTATATAAAAATAAGATATAATAAAAACATACCCTTAAATGGGTATGTTTTTTTGAAAAAAATTAGCTGCAAGGGAGAAATCATGATATATAACCTGGTAAGGATATTACTATATATTGTAATAGCTGTAGTTTCGCTATTTAACAAAAAGATAAAAGGGTTTGTGGGAAAGAGGCTGTTTCAGGACTATGATCTCAGAAGAGGGAACTACTACTGGGTACACTGTGCTT
>Ga0209272_10000835_pt1 | contig 21672 bp, 20 predicted proteins | sample tdDd002_FD_187125 | JGI IMG/M metagenome (GOLD analysis project Ga0209272, IMG submission 187125) | Marine sediment microbial communities from the Atlantic coast under amendment with organic carbon and nitrate - tdDd00.2 (SPAdes)... | ecosystem: Environmental > Aquatic > Marine > Coastal >... | reverse complement strand
ATTAGTAATTGCAATTAATGCAACAAGGATGTGACCATTTCATGAACATTAAATGTCTGCAGTTGTTCATTCATCTGTGTGATAGTAAAAGCTTTGCCAAGACCGCTTCTGCAATGCATATCAGCCCCTCCGCTCTCAGCCGTCAGATTCAAAAGTTGGAAAACGACACCAACCAAGTGCTGTTTGTGCGTGACAATCGGAGTGTGGATCTCACACCGGCAGCAAAAAAACTTCTGCCCGTGGCAATGAAGATTTTGGGGGAATGGCAAAACTACAATGCACAACTAAAAGGCCATGAAGAAGAACTCAAAGGCGAAATTCGCCTGTTTTGTTCTGTCACCGCTAGCTATAGTCACCTGCCTGAGTTGTTGTCTGAGTTTCGTCTTCAACACCCTTTTATTGAGTTCAAGCTTTCAACCGGTGACCCCGCTCAAGCCATTGGTAAAGTACTCGCCGATGAAGCTGACATCGCAATTTCGGCACAACCAGAACAGCTGCCTGCTCGAATTGAATTTGAAACCATCAGTGAGATTCCTCTCTCGGTAATCGCTCCAGTCGGAGTCAGCAACTTCGCTGAAGAACTACAAAAAGATAAGCCAGATTGGACTTCGATTCCTTTTATTGTTCCAGAGTCAGGTACCGCCAGAGACCGCGCCAATGCTTGGTTCAAGACTATGAAGATCAAACCAACCATCTACGCACAAGTATCCGGTCACGAGGCAATTGTTAGTATGGTGGCACTTGGGTGCGGCGTAGGCATTGCGCCTGATGTGGTGATCAATAACAGCCCAGTAAAAGAAAAGATTCAACGCCTTAAAGTGGCATCCATTAAGCCCTTTAAGCTTGGGGTCTGCTGTAAGCGTTCGCAACTAGAGAACCCATTAATAAATGCGCTATGGGAAATGGCTCACGACACCTATATCGCGCCCTAGCTTACCTCCAGATACAACAACGCCACCGTTTTCAGATAAAAGAAAGACGGTGGCTTTTGATATAGGCAACTTTCTAAAACTCAGTCGCCATTTCCGAGAAGGAGGAAAGACTGAGTTGGAAACCTCTAATCGCTTGATGAGATTCCCGACTACACGACTTCGTAGCTATCGGCAATGACGTAGAAATTAGATCACTCTAGAGAACTGCTGCTGCCTAGCCTTAGCCCTTAAATACTTATCGAAACACATACAGATGTTACGAATCAGTAGGCGACCACGTAAAGTCACGCGAATTTCTTTCTCATCGACTTCAACCAGTTCATCGTTAATGAACGTTTGTAGCAGGCCTAAATCTTCTTTGAAGTAACCATTAAAGTCGACACTGAATTCCGACTCAATCATGGTTTTATCTAGCTTAAAGTTACAAATCAGCTGCTTGATCACTTCACGGCGCAGTAAGTCATCACTATCTAGTGCAACCCCTTTCCACAAGGCATGACGCTGGTCATTCACCTGAGCATAGTACTTTTTCAGCTCTTTCTGGTTTTGCGCATACGCGTCACCAATCATCGAAATCGCGGATACACCAAAACCAACCAAATCCGCTTCACCTTGTGTGGTATAGCCTTGGAAATTTCGATGCAGTACGCCTTCACGTTGCGCCACAGCCAGTTCATCATCAGGTAGAGCAAAATGGTCCATACCGATAAACTGATACTCAGCATCAGTCAGCGTTGCAATGGTATCTTGTAAGATCGCCATTTTCTCTTCAGCAATCGGCAAATCTTCATCTTTAATCTTACGCTGCGCAGCAAACAGTTGAGGCATATGAGCATAGTTAAATACAGACAAGCGACCTGGCTTCATTTCCAATACTTGCTTAAGCGTTGCTGCAAATGAATCTTTAGTTTGTTTTGGTAGGCCGTAAATCAAATCGAGATTGGTAGAACGGAAACCAAGCTGTTTCGCTCGCTCAACCATCGCGAAGATAAACTCTTCATCTTGTTCACGGTTTACTAGTTTCTGAACTTCTTTGTTGAAGTCCTGAACACCAATACTTAAACGGTTAAACCCTTCGCCACGTAAGTGATCCAACATATCGAGCTCAATCTCACGAGGGTCAACTTCGATACTGATTTCAGCGTCACCAGTAAAGAAAAACTCTCCACGAAGAATCGCCATTAATCGGCTAATCTGTGCTTTGGTCAAAAACGTTGGTGTACCGCCACCAAAGTGAAGTTGGGTCACTTCACGACCTTGTAGCAGTGCTGCTCGCGTGCGGATCTCTTGCTCTAGTACATCCAAGTACTCGTCCGCTTTATGCGCATGACGGGTGATCACTTTATTACAACCACAGTAATAGCAAAGCTTATGGCAGAAAGGGATGTGGATATAAAGAGAGAGTGGACGCTCTGGATACTGAGTACAAGCCATATCATAGTCGGCCACCGTAAACGCCTCATGAAACTCTAAGGCTGTTGGATACGAGGTGTAGCGAGGACCTGAATAGTTGTACTTATCAAGAACGGCTTGATCCCAGACAATTTGTTGGCTTGCGACGACAGGCTGCGACATGATGGTATTTCCGTTTAGGCTTTAGTACTTATTTGACTCAACGAGCCATTGAAATTAGCAGGCTATTTTGCCACACCTAAGTAATACAAGGCGGAGGGCAAGCTGCTTTTTGAGCAGTAATACTCAGAATTGATAACTCGATCACTTACCCTAAAGTGTAAGCGATCGAGTTATAAAAGTATCAATCTAGATCATTTGAATATTGATCTGATTGTTAAGAGGCTGAACTTTCTTTTTTAGACGCTTCAATTCTTCAACAATCGAATCTTGAAGGCGAGATTCTGCCTTGTGGCGCTCAAGATTCTGCTTCATGCGATCTTTCTTCGCGAGTGTTTGACGCTCTTCACCGCGAGCCATATCTTTTACAATATGAAAAAGCTCTGCGGTTGCCGGGTATTCTGCATCGAAATCAACACGCTCTTCACCTTGAACATGATCCATGATGTTATAGACACGAATGCTGATCTCAGAGAGGTCACACTGACCCTGAATACCCGCCATACAAAGAATATGAACGTTCTCATAGATATTAGCATTGCGTTTTTCAATCGCTAATTTCTTATGCTGCAGCTGCAATTCCTTTTGCTTCTTGAGTTGGAGCAGAAGGTAACCCGCATATGACGCTAAGCCGAGAATAATTACTCCACCTGCAATGGCTAACAAGGTTACATTCATCTGCTCATCTACCCTTTAAACTGGTCGAGGTCTAAATCTTCAAACTGAGAAAGAAGTTCATCATCTGAACCGGCTTTCTTACGAGATTCACTCTCTACTGGCATTGCTTCTTCAAACTCTTCGTCATCTTCATAGATGCCAAGTTGCTTCATCAGAACCTCAATGCGCGCTAGCTTCTCATCTACGTATTTCTGTAGACCTGCACCTAGGTTTTCACCTTCATCGATACGATCTAGCAACACGTTAAGTTGCGCGTCATTTTCCAGCATCTCAAGTTCTTTTTCAGCACTGATACGGCGCTCAGCTTTGTTTAGCTTCTTCGCTGGTTCAACAATCAAAGGAATCTTTTTCTTGCTGCCTAAACGTGGATCACGCTGTTGGCCATTACCTTGATGTTTATTCTGCTTTTCGTCTGAATTGCGGTTACCCGTCTTCAAACCTTTGCGCTTTTTGTCTTTTTTACGTAGACGGCCTTCAACGTCTGATTGCGTACGATTACGTACAACGACCACGTCGCTATTACCACCTGAACGGACTTTTTTATTACGGCTCATTACTGGGCTTTCCTCAGTAAAATTACATCATTACCAATAAATTCAAGCTCGAGCTGATCCCGCTCTGCCAAATATTGAAACGTTTTTTGGCTAAAAAAGATCACATGCGTTTGATCATTTTTATAGTGCCAACAAGCGAACGCTTCAACATCGATAACCATCTTGGTCATAAGACCAATCCAGCCACCGGGCTTAACTAAATTCAACCATTGCTGCCACACAGTGTTAGGGTCATAAAGATGTTCTATCACTTCTGTAGCTGTCATAAAGTCATACGATTGCTCTAACACCGACTTATCTGGGTGATAGTAAATATCATATAAACTCATGGTGTGCCCCTGCTCTTGCAACATTAAAGATAACGTTGGTCCAGGGCCACAACCAAAATCGATCCCGTGAGATGCAGGTGCAATACGCGCTAATATCGGATCAGCAACCCGAGATAAGAAGCGTCGATAGCCTTCATCAGTTGGATTATTTTCGTGTAAATCATAGTGTGCTTTTTCTGCTTGTGCATCGAGACGTTGATCTGGATGAACAAAAACCAATTCACACTGCTGACACTGAAGATATTCGCGTCGCTTGTCAGCAAAGTAATGCTGAGTATCCAAGCTGTGACAAAGGGGACAAGTGTGCATCATTACATCCTCAAACAGGGATGCGAAACATACCAGAAAGTCAGGTTAGAGTGGAGTACTATTGTGCAAATATTCAGCGATTTTGAAAAATATTCCTCAATACGCGGTGAATTCGACCAATATAAAAAAAGCGATAGGGTTAACTATCGCTTTCTAAATGCCTTACGGCCAAACTGTGTTGCACTGATTTGAGTGCATCAAGTATCCATTTGTTTTTGGCGCTTTCCCTGCAAAAGGTGTTTTTTTTCACCATCCTAGTGAATTTTGGCTTTCCTTTTACTTCCCGTAACTGGGCTATTCCTTAGCCTGATCCATTCCGCTGTCTTAAACCATTAGACAAGTCGACCATCCATATCAAGTGAGTATCCTACTCACCTAGTATCCTTACTCCGACAACCAAGCGTCCTTCGCTTGCATCCGTGGAGACCTTCCTAGTCTGAAATCCTTCATCAGCACCCTGCCGATAACTACACTTTACTGGTTTGAGCTTTTTGGACAATCTACTCTTCAAAAAAATCGCGACTAATTTTTTACCATTTTTTTCCTGCTTTGTTTTTCAACAACTTAAAAGAGAGCGCAAGATATACTCACCTGCAAGTATGGCAAATATCTCACACAAGTTCGGGAGAGATAGAGAGTTGGGGCATAAAAGCCAATGTGATCTTTGTCATACGAAAAAGCCCAGAGAATTCTCTGGGCTTTTTCAATACAACTTTATGCTCGAACGAATAAGTAGGGCTTAGTGCAGGCCACCAACGTATTTAGAAAGTGTATCGATATCTTCATCCGTTAGCTTCTTCGCGATATCACGCATCATAGCGTTCATATCATTACCACGAGAACCGTCACGGAATTTTTCTAGCTGAGCTTTGATGTAGTCAGCATGCTGACCAGAAATTTTAGGGAAACCTGAAAGCTCAGTACCATCACCACGAGGACCATGACAAGCAATACATGCTGTTAGACCACGCTCTGCATCGCCAGCAGAGTAAAGAACCTTACCTTGCTCTACGACATTTTCAGGAGTGGTGTTGTTCGAAATCGGTAATGACGCATAGTAAGCAGAGATATCTTTCATATCTTGTTCTGTTAGTGGCATAGCCATACCACTCATTACTGGGTCGTAACGACCTTGCTTACCACCGCTGGTCATACCCAACTTGAGGTCTTTCAGCTGCTTTTCAATATACTTAGCATGCTGACCTGCAATTTTAGGGTACATAGCGAGTTGACTGTTGCCGTCAGCACCGTGGCAGGCAACACAGGTTTGGGATTTTGCTTTACCAGCTTCGATGCTGCCTTGGGCCCACACAGAGCAGCTGGCTAAAAGACTCAAGATTAGCGCTAATTTCTTCATGACATTCCATTATAATTATCAAGCTTCCGGTACCACTCTGCGTTGCCACTCATGGTACAATAGGCGACCTTATGCCGAGCACGGTTATTTTACACAATTTCACAAAAAAGTAATCAATCGACTACACAAAGTCGAGATGGAGTTAACAGTGAGCGTAAAAATTCATTATCAAAACACGCATTTCATCACCAGCGCACCTGATATTCGTGCACTGCCAGAAGATGAAGGTATCGAAGTTGCGTTTGCAGGGCGCTCCAACGCGGGTAAGTCAAGCTCTCTAAATCGCCTGACAAATCAACGTAGTCTAGCAAAAACCAGTAAAACCCCTGGTCGTACGCAGCTTATTAACTTATTTAAAGTCACGGACGGTTGTCACATCGTCGATTTGCCAGGATACGGCTTTGCTCAAGTTCCATTAGAACTAAAGAAAAAGTGGCAAAAATCGTTGGGTGAATACCTACAAAAACGCCAGAGCCTAAAAGGTTTGGTGGTGCTTATGGATATTCGCCACCCAATGAAAGACTTAGACCAACAGCTTATCTTTTGGGCCGTTGACAGTGGTATTCCAGTACAAGTATTGCTGACCAAAGCTGACAAACTAAAAAGTGGGGCGCGCAAAGCTCAAGTACTAAAAATCCAAAAAGATTCTGTTGGATTTGGTGGTGATGTCAAAGTAGCCGCTTTCTCTTCGTTGAAAGGCATTGGTGTTGATACATTACGCAACCGCCTAGATGAATGGTTTGCACCCGCTTTAGCCGATTCTGTGATCGAAGAGATCGCTGAAGAAGAGCAACTAAATAACGACCAAGAGTAAGTTACCCACTTCTCATATGTTAATTTAATGTATAAATGCCCTGCTCTATGAGTGGGGCTTTTTTATAGCTGTGCTTTTATTACAAACATAAAAAACCCCACCGATATAGTGGGGTAACGGGAGAGAAATAGGAGGTAATAGTTATTATTCGCTCAAGGTGAACGATCTATGACTGCAATGCAACTCCCTCTCGTTTCAGCTCTCTACGTAAAAAGAACCTCACAACACACAGGTAAACACTTGAATTGATAGATATTTTAACACTAACAAATGAAAGGAATGCTTATACAAGGCACTTTCATTCTCAAGAAAAATAACCAAACTGTGAATGGTGTAAATTTACATATCACAACAAGCGCAGATAAAAGAATCAGCTGGAGAAGATCAGAGCTAGAAAAGAGAAAGGAAAGGGTTGGACAGGGAAAAACCAACAATAAATGGTAAATTATTGAGCAGAAAAACTTTTCTTTCGCCCAATAAAAAACGCCCCAGTCAAAAGCTGACTGGGGCGGCTGAATCAGCCTAATCCAATAACGTGAAACAAAAGGTCTGAAAGATAGAACATCTTACCTCTGTACCCTACGCAGAATAATGTACAACAATTAGTCAGAAATGGAAACTATTTTTGTAACTTTTTTTCATTAAAGTTTTATTAAGCAACATACAAACCGATTTTGAAATAACTTTTTTAGCGACAAAAAAAAGCCAGTGTTTGTGCACTGGCTCATGTTATATCGCTATATTTGGTTGCTTTTTGACTAGTGGGCTTGATCCCAGTTGTCACCATGACCAGATTCAGCCACGAGCGGAACATCTAACTGAGCTGCAGACTCCATCAATTCCTGTACTTTACTTTCAATTTCGGTCAAAGCTGACTCTTGAACTTCAAATACCAATTCATCGTGTACTTGCATCAAAAGCTTCACTCGACCATCACCTTCAGCCTGGATCCATTCATCCACCAGCAGCATAGCTTTCTTGATGATATCTGCCGCAGTGCCCTGCATTGGCGCATTAATAGCGGCACGCTCTGCCGCTTTACGACGCATACCATTGCGAGATTGAATTTCAGGAAGGTGTAGACGGCGACCAAAAATGGTTTCTACGTAACCTTGCTCAGACGCTATGCTGCGAGTGTCTTCCATGTACTGCATAACACCAGGGTAACGTTCAAAATACTTATTCATGTAATCTTGAGCTTCACCACGCGGAATACCTAACTGCTTAGCCAAACCAAACGCACTCATCCCGTAGATCAGACCGAAGTTAACGGCTTTAGCGCGGCGACGCTGCTCTGAACTGACTTGGTCAATCGTCGTACCCATGATTTCAGCCGCTGTTGCTGAGTGAATATCTTTACCTTGCTGGAAAGCTTCCAACAGTGCTTTATCACCAGATAAGTGCGCCATAATACGCAGTTCAATCTGTGAGTAATCGACTGCCATGATCTTGTAACCGTGCGGAGCAATAAATGCTTGACGAATACGACGGCCTTCATCATTACGAATTGGAATGTTCTGTAGGTTTGGATCCGTTGAAGATAGACGCCCCGTTGCTGTCACTGCCTGGTGATATGAAGTATGTACTCGACCCGTTTCCGCGTTGATCATCTTCGGCAGCTTATCTGTATAAGTAGATTTGAGCTTAGCAAGACCACGATACTCAAGAATCAGTTTCGGCAGCGGGTAATCCAGCGCCAATTCCTGCAGTACTTCTTCGTTAGTCGAAGGCGTGCCTGATGGTGTCTTCTTAATCACAGGTAGGCCCATCTTCTCAAACAGAAGCGCTTGCAGTTGCTTTGGCGAATTCATGTTGAACTCTTGCTCTGCGATCTCATAGGCTTTCTGTTCAAGTTCATCAAGGCGTAGAGCAATTTCCTGAGATTGTGCCGCAAGCTTCATGTCGTCAATCAGCACACCTGTACGTTCAATACGGGATAGGACAGGAACAAGGGGAACTTCGATCTCTTGGTAAATCGATTTTAGTTTCTCATCCTGTTCGATATTCTCCATCAAACGATTGTGCAATCGAAGCGTCACATCTGCATCTTCAGCCGCATAAGGCGACGCTTCATCTAATTCAATTTGGTTAAAGGTTAGTTGCTTTTTACCTTTACCCGCGATCTGCTCAAATGAGATGCAGCTGTGCTGTAGGAAGCGCAATGCCAAGCTATCCATATCATGCTTACCACCCACGCTGTTATACACGTATGAAGCCAGCATAGTATCGTGCTTAATACCCTTCATCTCAATGCCATAGCGCGCTAATACGCTCGCATCGTATTTCAGGTTTTGACCCACTTTCGCTTGCGAATCGTCTTCTAAAATAGGTTTAAGTTGTGCCAGCACCCAATCTCGATCAAGCTGTTCTGGTGCATCTAAGTAATCATGAGCAACAGGAACATAAGCAGCAATGCCCTCTTCTGTTGCAAATGAAAGACCAACTAGGTTTGCCACCATGTAATCAAGACTGTCTGTTTCGGTATCAAAGGCAAACACGTCGGTGGCTTTGAGCTTTTCTAGCCAAGCGTTAAAAGACGCTTCATCTAAAACGGTTTCGTACTGGCTACGGTCGATAGTGACCGCTGATGTATTCATCTCAATAGCACTTGATGACCCAGAGTTTGCAACAGAGCCTGATTTTTCATCGGCTTCAACCACGCCAGTACCGCCATCAAGTAGCTCGTTGAGCCAAGACTTAAACACCAACTGACCATACAGTTTGATCAGCTCATCTTTATTCGGTTCAGCTTTAAGAAGTGAATCTGGTGTTTCTTCCAGTTCAACATCAAGCTTAATCGTTGCCAATTCATACGATAATTTTGCGTTGTCTTTATTATCGACAAGCTTTTTCGCCATAGTCTTTGAGCCACGGAAACCAAGCGCTGCGATATCATCAAGATGCTCATACAACTTGTCGATACCACCAATGCCTTGTAGTAAAGCTGTTGCGGTTTTATCACCCACCCCAGGTACACCTGGAATGTTATCAACTTTATCGCCCATCAAAGCTAAGTAATCGATGATAAGTTCCGGCGGAATACCAAACTTCTCAACAACACCTTCGCGATCCATCACTACGTTGGTCATGGTGTTGATCAAGGTAACATTCTCATCCACCAGCTGGGCCATATCTTTATCACCAGTACTAATAAGCACAGGCATGCCCGCTTGTGAAGCTTGATGAGCTAACGTCCCAATCACGTCGTCGGCTTCAACGCCAGGAATACAGATCAGAGGTAAACCCATCGCACGGATAACATTGTGTAAAGGTTCAATTTGGCAGCGAAGATCATCAGGCATCGGAGGACGATTCGCTTTGTACTCTGGATACATGTCATCGCGGAAAGTTTTGCCTTTCGCATCAAAAACCACAGCAATACGATCAGAAGCAAACTGACGCATCATACTGCGCAGCATGTTCACGACACCATACACAGCGTTTGTCGGAATATCTCCGTTGCTCATTGTGCCTGGGTAGGCATGAAATGCACGATAGAGGTAAGAAGAACCATCGATTAAAATCAACGGATTATCAGGAATATTAGCCATAGTCTTTACGTATCCAAAGAAAATGCATGAAAGATCTGCTTAGGATGCCATGACTGCGTCAGTGAATCCATTTTAACTCCTTGAACTCTACTCACACATTTGGCGATTCTTTTACCACCCCGGCAAGCAATCTGTGGATAACTCTGTTTATAGTATTTATCCACAAGATATAAAACGGACCTAATAAAGACCACTTTTCAAAATAAGACCATGTAATAAAAGAACAAATTATCAAATCGACGATCGAAAGATCGATCTAATAATGATCCTTAGCTGTGGAAAAGACTATTGGTGCCCTTTTGTCCATCAATATTCTTCAGGCATAAAAAAAGCGACATCTTATCGATGTCGCCTAGCAAAAAGGGGTCAAAGCGAATTCAGGTGAATAAAGTGCTTTGCCATAAAGCTATAAATTACACTGGAAGCAATGTGAGCAATGTCGTGTCAAAAAGAACTAGTGCAAGTTCGTTTAAGTTCAGTGTCATCACCGGCTCCAAGTTGAATCTGGTAACTCCACGTCCTTGTGAACTTCTCTCATTCCCTAAGACGAGACAAATAATAACCATTCTCATTTAAATCGTCAACACCTAAATGAGAAAAAATCTCATTTAATGTTTTTAGGCGTCTAGAATTGCTTTAAAAAATGCACCCTACTTTCAATCAACGCTTCTCTTTCTTCAAATTTTTCAATCATATAATCATTACGAAGAAGAAGCCTTAGCATCGCTGGAAATTCATTTCTCGATTTCACTTTTAGCTGTTTATAGCCCCGATTAGTAACCCACTCTTCCTGCTTATCCAATAATTTTTGCGCCACACCTTTGTTTCTTGCCGCGTGTGAAACTCCACCAAACCAACTATAGAAAGTTAGCTCATCCAATTGATAGCCTATTTTAAAACCAAGTAAGGTTCCCGACTCTTCGGCAACCAGAATCAAATACTCAGTTTTATCTTCCAAACGCGCTGCTAAAGTTTGTACCGTTTCTTTATGAGAAAATTCCGTGATCTGTTCCACCACCTGAATACACTCTTCCAGACTACCTTCGCGATATACAATGCTCATCCACGATCACCAAAACTAAAAAAGGCTGACAATCGCCAGCCTTTTACATTCATCTAATTAAGCAGTAACGCTTACTCACCTTTCAAAAAGGTTGCAGCTTGCGCATTCTCTTCAGCTAACCACTCAGCTACATCTTTTGCAAAGTAAGTTAAGATGCCATCAGCCCCAGCGCGCTTAAAGCAAAGCAGAGATTCCATGACAGTTTCACGCTCTTTCAACCAACCATTGGCAAAAGCAGCTTTGTGCATCGCATACTCACCTGAAACCTGATAAGCAAAAGTTGGGACTTGAAGCTCTGTTTTGACACGACGAACCACATCTAGATATGGCATACCTGGCTTCACCATCACCATGTCAGCACCTTCACTCACGTCTAACGCCACTTCATGGATCGCTTCATCACTGTTTGCCGGATCCATTTGGTAGTTTTTTTTGTTACCGCCTTTCAAGTTACTAGCACTACCAACCGCATCACGGAAAGGACCATAGTAACAAGAAGCATATTTAGCAGAGTACGCCATGATCTGAGTGTTCACGTGGCCAGCATTTTCTAGCGCTTCACGAATAGCGCCAATACGACCATCCATCATATCTGATGGCGCAACAACGTCTGCACCTGCTTCAGCATGAGAGAGCGCCTGCTTGACGAGTACCTTGGTCGTTTCATCATTCAGAACATAACCATCTTCATCAATGATGCCATCTTGGCCATGCGTCGTGAATGGATCTAACGCGATATCGGTAATAACGCCAATTTCCGGGATATGCTCTTTTAGTGAACGTACCGCTCGTTGAACTAGGCCTTCTGGGTTGTACGCTTCAGCAGCACACAAGCTTTTTGCATCTTGATTCACCACAGGGAACAGAGCAATCGCTGGCACACCCAGTTGCGCCAAATATTGCGCTTCCTCTAGCATCAGGTCGATAGACAAACGCTCAACACCTGGCATAGATTCAACCGTTTCACGACGATCTTTACCCATAAGGATAAACATTGGATAAATAAGGTCGTTTACAGACAACTGATTTTCAGCCATTAGGCGACGGCTAAAGTCATGCTTACGCATACGGCGCATGCGACGGCCAGGGAATTGGCCTTGAATAGAAACTGACACTCTGTTCTCCTTGTGTGGTGAAAGTGCTTGTCCCGCATCATATCACTCCAAGATTCAGACGCCAGCGGCTAAAAGGAAAAATGCAGAAAATGACCAAATGCTCACACTGCCGTATACTGAGCCAAAGACCAATCAAGCTAACCACTCAAGAGAACAACCATGATCGATAGCCACGCCCATATCTACGCCAGTGAATTTGACCAAGACCGCGACCAGGTCGTCCATCGCGCACTTGAGCAAGGCGTAGAGAAAATTTTAATGCCGAATATCGATCTAGACTCCATTCAACCTATGCTCAAAACTCAAGCGGCATACCCACAAATATGCCACTCAATGATGGGCCTTCATCCTTGTTATGTTGATAGCAACGTCAAACAGACACTCGATATTATCCACTCTTGGTTCGACAAGCATAACTTCGTTGCTGTAGGTGAAATTGGCATCGACCTATATTGGGATAAAACTTATAAAGCAGAGCAAGAGATGGCATTTATCACTCAATTAAATTGGGCGAAAGAGATGAAGTTACCGGTCGTAATTCATACTCGAGATTCTATTGAAGAAACGTTAGCACTACTCCGAAAAGAGCAAGACGGCTCACTGTCAGGGGTTTTTCATTGCTTCGGTGGTAGCGTAGAAGAAGCAAAAGCGATCAATGACCTTGGATTCCATTTAGGTTTAGGTGGCGTTTCTACTTTTAAAAATGGTGGGATGGATAAAGTCATTCCGCACCTCGATATGAATTACGTCATTCTTGAAACAGATTGCCCTTATTTAGCGCCAGTCCCTCATCGAGGGAAACGAAATGAGCCAGCTTACGTATCATTGGTTGCACAAAGAATCGCCGATCTAACCAATCAAGCAGTCAATAATGTCATCCAAAAAACCAACAAAAATGTTAAGCAACTGTTTTTATTGTGAAAAAACACAATAGTTAGTGATAAATTTCCAACCAAAACTTGATCTGTGCCACATTTTTGCCTTTAAAGTTAAATGCGACTGGTTTAATATTGCGCCTCAACAATGAGAAGAGAAGGCGTCTTGTATGTGCAACCACAGTATTCACTTACAAAGACAGCACCGTACGTTTTGGCAAAAGTTGTTAGGTATTAAAGAAATCTATATTTGCTCACAATGTGGGCATACGATTAAGGTTAAGTAAATACTTATCGACAGTATGAGACGTATCGATACTGTCAGAAAATAAAAAAGGCTTGCCGTATGGCAAGCCTTTTTTATTTAGCATAAGCAATAATCTATGCTTCTTCTTGTTCTTCTTCTGACTCATCTTTGCGGACATAAAAACGCGCAAAGAACAGACCAACTTCGAATAGCAAACACATTGGAATAGCGAGTAAGGTTTGAGAAATCATGTCTGGTGGTGTCAGCATCATACCGACAATAAACGCCCCCACAACAATGTATGGACGCTTTTCACTTAAACTCTTCGGCGTTGTCGCTCCTGTCCAGCACAATAAGATAATTGCGACAGGGACTTCAAACGCAATACCAAAAGCTAAAAACAGTGCTAATACAAAATCAAGATAACTTGAAATGTCAGTAGCAAACTCGACACCACCCAGTGAAATTGCGGTAAAGAACCCGAACACTAATGGGAAGACGACGAAATAAGCAAATGCGACACCACAATAGAAAAGCAATGAACTTGAAAACATCAATGGCATTATTAAACGGCGCTCATGCTTATATAACCCTGGAGCAACGAAGGCCCAGACTTGATACAAGATAAAAGGCACCGCTATAAATATTGCGGCAACAAGTGTCAGCTTTAGTGGTGTAAAGAAAGGTGACGCCACATCAGTAGCAATCATTGTTGCACCCTCAGGTAAACGCTCTACCAAAGGTGCTGAGACAAACTCATAGATATCATTCGAAAAATAGATCAGTCCAATGAACACCACCAATACTGCAAGAATCGCTCGCAACAGTCGGTTACGGAGTTCCAGTAAATGGCTAATCAAAGGCTGTGTCTGCTGCGCAGAAGACATGGAAACCTCTACTATAAAAGATCGAAAAGGAGCTACTGTTTAGTAGCTCCTCCTAATGCGAGACTATTCGGCTTTCTTACCTGCCTGTGATGACGTTGGAGTGCTTAAGCTCTCGACGGCATCCACTGAGTCATTAGCACTCTGAATAGATTCAACATTCTTATTCAAAGCCTCGGCATTGTTATCTGCTGAGTCGCTTTTGCTCGCGTATGGGCGTTGCACCTCTTGGGCAGCTTGCTTCAATTCTTCTACTGAAGATCTCAGCTCTGGAGATAAATCTTCCATCCCCATCTGCTCCGCCTTGCGCAGGTTATCTTGTAATTCCTGAACCTTAAGTTCGTGAGAAAGTTCATCTTTCACACTGTTTGCCATACTTTTCGCAGAGCTAATAAACTTAGAAACACTACGAATTGCATGTGGCAAGCGCTCAGGACCAAGAACCACCAGCCCAACGACAGATATTAATACCAGTTCCCAGAAACCGATATCAAACACGTGTTATGCCTGCTCTTTGTCTTTCTTTACTTCAGCAGAAGCGTCTGTCTTCTGCTGCTCTAAGTTCTTTTGCTCTTCAGCAGATTTTGGCTCAAAGTCAGCGTCTTTTTTCGCTGGCTCATCTTCGCTCATCGCTTTTTTAAAGCCTTTCACGGCACCACCTAAGTCACCACCAATACCGCGCAGCTTCTTAGTTCCGAATAGTAGAACGACGATGACAGCAATAATCAGAAGTTGCCAAATACTAATACCACCCATTCTTTTTACCTCGGGTCTTTTATAAACAAATTTATTTCAAGAGTTTAACGTCTATTGACGGTAAGCTCGCCAACTAAGCAACCAAAATGTGACACCACCTAGGGCGCTGACCATAGAAAGTTGCTCATAAGTACTGTTTACCAATATTGCCGAGCATACGACTAATGTGGCACCAACACCAAATAAAAATTTTCCTGTCGCTTGCTGACGCTTGCTCGAACGGTAACCTTGGTATAGCTGGTCCATTCGTTGGTTCATCATTTTACCTTGGCGCAAGCTGTCATACAGAAGCTCTGGCAGCTCTGGTAATTTCTCTGCCCAGAACGGCGCACGATCTTTCACCGCGTTGATCACCGCTTGCGGCCCAACTTGGTTCATCATCCACTCTTCAAGGAATGGTTTTGCCGTTTCCCACAAATCCAGTTGCGGATAAAGCTGTCGACCCAGTCCTTCAACGTAAAGCAATGTCTTTTGCAGCAACACGAGTTGTGGCTGCACTTCCATATTAAAGCGACGTGCTGTGTTAAACAGGTTCAGCAGTACATGACCAAATGATATTTCACACAATGGTTTCGCGAAAATCGGTTCACAAACAATGCGAATCGCAAACTCGAACTCATCAATATTGGTTTCACGTGGAACCCAACCTGAATCCACATGCAGCTCAGCGACTCGACGGTAATCTCGGTTAAAAAACGCTAAGAAGTTTTCCGCTAAGTAACGCTTATCTTCACTGTTAAGCGTTCCGACGATTCCGCAATCCAAGCCAATCCAGCGTGGATTCTCCGGATGCTGAGGTTCAACAAACACATTACCTGGATGCATATCCGCATGGAAAAAGCTGTCTCTAAACACTTGGGTAAAAAAGACGCTTACACCACGCTCCGCGAGCAGCTTCATATTAGTGCCGTTCGCTTTAAGGCCTTCTATGTCAGAGACTTGAATGCCGTATATTCGCTCAGAAACCATGACAGTTTCATTACTAAAGTCAGTAATAACTTCAGGAACGTATAATTCTTCGCTGTTTTCGAAGTTGCGACGCAGTTGAATCGCATTCGCCGCTTCACGACGTAAGTCGAGTTCATCCAGTAACGTTTTCTCGTACTCACGTACTACTTCAACGGGTTTTAAACGACGTGCTTCAGGAAGAGCCTTGGCGACTATACGCGCCATTCGGTACATCAGTTTTAGATCTGCATCAATGACTGGGCGAATATCTGGCCTGATGACCTTTAATACCACTTCTTGGTTAGTCGACTTCAGTTTGGCGGTATGGACCTGAGCAATCGACGCTGAAGCAAGAGGTTCAAGTTCAAAGTCATCAAACCAAGTCTCAACAGGGCCGCCTAATGCACGTTCAATACACTCTTTTGCTAGCTTGCCATCAAATGGAGATACCTGATCTTGCAATAGGGCCAATGGGTCCGCGATATGAGCGGGAAACAGATCTCGACGGGTCGACATCATCTGACCAAACTTAATCCATACTGGCCCAAGCTCTTGTAATGCCAAACGAAGTCGCTCACCCAACTCTTTGTCTGCGTGCTGGTTTTTAATCCAGAATAACCCTTTACGGGCCAATAAAGGTGCTTTAGTCAGCTGATGATTAGGTAGTAGTTCATCCAAGCCATACTCAAGCTGTACTTTAATGATGCGATATAAACGTCTTAGCTCTGCAGGAGTCATGCACGCTCCAACAGTTGATTCAGTTTAGCTTCAACACGGGCAGCTTGGCTTTTTATGTCATCCACTTGATCGCAGAAATGCGCAACTTCTAACGGTGCAGGTGCAACACGCCACTCTTCAGTCAACACTTGGCCAATATGGCGTTGATGTTTCGATGCTTGACTTGTCACCAACTGACCTAAATTAGATACCCCTTTGACTACGGTATGTGCCACCACATCCCCAGTCACACGTGATAACCACTCTTCGATGTCAGGCTTGCAATCGGTCATCAATTGAGAGAACTTTTGCGCCAACTGAATATCGCCTTCCAAAATCAGCTTGTCTTGCTTAATCAGCTTAGTGATATTGGATTGGTCACGTAATTCCGGTAACACTGCTAGATTCAATGAAAGATAACAATCCGGCTTGCCTTCATAATTAGCTAGCACATCTATTTGCTGGCAAAAGATAAAGGTCAGCGTTTTATTGATCTCTTTTAAATGAACTTGAATCACCTTCCCTTTCAAACGACCAAGACGACGACCCAATTCCGGATCATCTTTAATCAGGGTGTTTAATGTGGTTTCAATGACCGCTGTTACCAATGGTTCAAATGGCATAACGCACCCTTAGAATTTGTAGCCACGGTGTAGTGCAACGATTCCACCGGTTAGATTGTAATAGCCGGTTTGATCAAAGCCTGCCTCATCCATCATGCCTTTCAAAGTCTCTTGATCTGGGTGCATGCGAATGGATTCCGCTAGGTAACGGTAGCTCTCGGCATCATTCGCCACTAACTCGCCCATTTTTGGCAAAAGGTGGAATGAATACGCGTCATAAATCTTTGAAAGTGGATCTAGAATTGGTTTGGAGAATTCTAATACTAATAGACGACCACCAGGCTTAAGCACGCGATACATTGAACGTAACGCTTTGTCTTTGTCTGTTACGTTACGTAGACAGAAGCTAATTGTAATCGCATCAAAATAGTCATCTGGAAATGGCAGCTCTTCAGCATTTGCTTGCACGTAATGAACGTTACCAACAACGCCGTTGTCACGCAGCTTGTCGCGGCCTACATTAAGCATAGAGTTGTTGATATCAGCCAAAATAACATGGCCTTTCTCGCCCACAATACGCGAAAACTTTGCCGTCAGGTCGCCAGTACCACCGCCAAGGTCAAGGACACGGTGACCAGGACGAACACCACTACAATCGATCGTAAAACGCTTCCAAAGACGATGTACGCCACCCGACATTAAGTCGTTCATGATGTCGTATTTTGCCGCTACAGAGTGAAATACTTCTGCCACTTTTTCGACTTTCTGTTCTTTTGCTACGGTGGTGAAACCAAAGTGGGTTGTTTCACTCGATTCTAAAGCTGTATTCGATTGCACGCTTGTATCCGTCATGATGATTCCTCTTCGAGCAGTACTTCTTAATTAATACGACCTGAGTACTGCGGGCGATTAGTTTACTTTATCCTCAGCCGGATGTCTTTGTACGAAAGAATCATTTTCATTCAATGCACTATTTTCTGTGAGCCCATCATATTGGGCCATTTGCGTTAAGCTTGTTGAGATTGGTCTTTTTACCTCAACACCTAACTCTTTAAAGCTCTCAGCCTGACGAATCACGTTTCCTCGCCCACTGGCCAGTTTATTCATCGCACCTTGATAGTTCTGGTTCGCTTTGTCTAACGCGCCGCCTAAACTTTCCATGTCATCCACAAATAGACGCAGCTTGTCGTACAATTTGCTGGCACGTTCAGCAATAATTTGAGCATTCTGATTTTGTCGTTCATTGCGCCACAAATTATCAATGGTACGCAGTGCTACAAGTAAGGTCGTTGGACTAACGACGATGATGTTTTGCTCCAATGCATCTTTCACTAAGCTTGGGTCTGCTTGAATGGCTACTTGGAATGCAGGCTCGACTGGAATAAACATCAACACATAATCGAGGCTCTGAATGCCTTTAAGTTGATGATAATCTTTATTGGATAAACCTTTAATATGAGCCCGCAATGCAAGTAAGTGGTCACTTAGGGCAGTTTCCCGATCAACGTCATTACTCGCGTTGAAGTAACGCTCATACGCCACCAAAGCCACTTTTGAATCCACCACCACTTGTTTATCTTGAGGTAAGTGAACAATCACATCCGGTTGATAGCGTTTACCCACTTCATTTTGCAGGCTCACTTGAGTTTGGTACTCATGCCCTTCACGCAAGCCAGACTCTGCCAAAACGCGAGCAAGAACTACTTCTCCCCAGTTACCTTGCTGCTTATTGTCCCCTTTCAACGCGAGCGTTAGGTTCACGGCTTCTCTGGTCATCTGTTCATTAAGGCGCTGAAGATTTTTAAGTTCATGGGTTAAGGTGTGACGCTCTTTGGCTTCAAGGTTAAAGCTGTCATTCACTTGCTTCTTAAAGCCCTCTAGCTGCTCTTTTAATGGCGAAAGTAGCCCTTCTAAGCTTTGCCTATTTTGCTGATCGACCTTAGCGGTTTTAGTTTCGAAGAGTTGGTTGGCTAGGTGCTCAAACTGCTGCTTAAGGCGATCTTCCGCTTTTTCCAGCAGCTGCAGTTTCTCTTGATTGGCTTTATTTTCTTGCTCATGACGCGCTTCTTGCTCTCTCAATTGAGCATCAAGCTGTGACTTTTGCTCACGAATCAAGTTCAGATCATCAGCGTACTGTTGGCGCTCTTGCTTTACGGCTTCAAAGTAGCGCAGCTTCTCCATCACCGCCATTAACTTGCCATGTGCCTGTTTCAATTCATACGCTGATTTATCACGTTCACTATCCAACTCATCAAGCTCGATTTGAGACTGCTGCAATTCACGCTGTAGTTGGCTAATTTGGCTATTCGCCAGTTGCTGATTGGACTCTAATTGTTGCTCCAAAAGCTGACTGTGAAACTGCATTTTCTGTTTTATCCACCAGCCGACTCCGACTCCAGATAAAACGGCGCTGCTGATCGCGGTTAACAGTAAACTTTGATTGTCGAGAATCCATTGCATAGTAAAGCTTTAACTCACTCTTTTAGTCTTATTTCCATGGTATTTTACCACTGGATAAATGTCCAGTTTGTCGGCTAGATATCGAACAGATAGACTAGGCGCTCCGTATCCCATCCCACCGCGTAAAATTTGGGTCTTTAACCCATTGGTTTTATTGAAGGAGCATCATGAACGAGCGTCGCGCGTTAGGGTTTGGCCTTTCAGCTGTCCTACTATGGTCAACTGTGGCTACCGCATTCAAACTGACTTTGGCTGAGTTTACGCCTATCCAAATGCTAACTATGGCTAGCATCGTATCGGCGATCGCGTTAACTGCGATTTGCGCAGTGCAAGGTAAACTCTCTTCACTGGCCAGCACTTTTTTATCTAACCCTTGGTACTACTTTTTACTGGGTTTAATCAACCCTCTGGCGTACTACATCATTCTATTCAAAGCTTATGACCTGTTACCCGCCTCTCAAGCGCAAGCGATCAACTACAGTTGGGCTATCACGCTAACGCTCATGGCAGCGGTATTTCTTGGTCAAAAAATTCGTAAGCAAGATTGGATCGCCTGCACGCTGAGTTATTTTGGCGTGATTGTGATTGCGACGAAAGGTGATGTGCTTGGGCTGAACTTTGAAAGCCCACTAGGCGTAGGGCTAGCGTTGGTTTCGACCCTACTTTGGGCCAGTTATTGGATTCTGAACACCAAAAACAAAGCTGATCCAATAGTGGGCGTGCTACTCGGATTTCTGGTGGCGATTCCTTTTGCTATCGGGCTTAGCGTGTATGAAGGCGCCCAATGGTCGTACATCAGCTCAAAAGGCTGGTTAGCCGTGACTTATGTTGGTCTGTTTGAAATGGGTGTCACCTTTGTACTGTGGCTAAGCGCACTGAAACTAACGCAAAATACGGCACGTATCAGTAACCTCATCTTCGCCTCGCCATTTATTTCATTGGCATTACTAGCGACCATCATAGGTGAAGAGATACATCCAACAACCTTGATAGGCTTATTGCTGATCATTGGCGGCTTGGTGATCCAACAGATCAATTTTAGCAAAAAAGATCCCACACAAAGCGCCGCCTAACAAGCGATTAAAATGGCTTATCAGAATAGTTGATAAGCCAACTCACTGCCTTGGCCACGTATGCCATCAATTTTTTCCGCCAAATCTGGTGATGCATGCAGAGCTAAGGCAGCCTTACTTGACGTTAAGTAAGCGTGTTTCTCATTCTGATCAAGCATGTTGTCCCAACGCTGATGAATATCTCTAGCCAGATACATTAAACAAGCCAAGCGTTTTGACTCAACCGCTTTTGCTGGGTGGTTAACATTGGCAATCGCATCCACCAGCTCATTAGGAAACTGCCAAGTTTCAGCCAATACCGCCCCAAGTTGCTGAGCGTTGGTGCCCAATACTTCTTGCTGAACTTGAGTTGCATTTTCACCATTCATCACACGCTCTTGAATATCGAGTGCCTTCTCTGGCTCTAAGGTGTGAATCATTAATTCGCCAATATTGTGAAGGATTCCTGTGGTAAACGCTTCATTGGGATCGAGTTTAATATCTTTCGCAATGGTGCTCGCGATGGTCGCAACTTCAAATGTCCCCGCCCAATAATCTTTAATATTAATGGTTTCTAATTTTGGAAAAGTCGATGCAAGGATCGAAGAAGAGATAAGGTTACGGATGGCACCAACACCGATACGAACGATAGCGTCATTGATGTTAGAGATACCTTTAATACCACCGAATTGTGCCGAATTAGCCATGCGCAGTACACGCGCGAGTAACACTTGGTCCATCGACATTTTACGCGCCAACTCGCCAAAATCTATTGGTTCACTGTTGACCATTTCGAGCAATTCTTGCAGTACGCTTTCGATACGAGGTAATTCGTTAATACGAGAAATTAACGCTTCTTGACTCATAGAGTTTACTCCTTCCAAGACACTCGCTGT
>Ga0209272_10000832_pt1 | contig 21755 bp, 16 predicted proteins | sample tdDd002_FD_187125 | JGI IMG/M metagenome (GOLD analysis project Ga0209272, IMG submission 187125) | Marine sediment microbial communities from the Atlantic coast under amendment with organic carbon and nitrate - tdDd00.2 (SPAdes)... | ecosystem: Environmental > Aquatic > Marine > Coastal >... | reverse complement strand
AAACCGGGTTAAATATTCGAATCAACACTTTCATCTGGAAATATAATCGTAAATTCGACACCTTTTCCAACTTCACTAATACAGTCTACAGAACCATTGAGTAGTGATTTTACAAGGTTATAGATAATATGCATTCCAAGGCCACTACCACCTTGATCGTGTTTTGTTGTAAAAAACGCATTATATATCTCATGAAGGTGATCCTTAGAGATACCTATGCCATTATCACGGTAAATAAGTATAATATCGCCTTCAACTTTTGAAAGTTCTATTTCCATAACCCCTTCATCTACATTTTCAAATCCATGCACCAGTGAATTGACGATTAGATTTGTAACAATTTGAGAAATAGCTCCAGGATAAGTTAAAATATGAATGTTTTCAGTGCTTGAAATTATAATCTGATGTTTTGTATTTTTAAGTCTTGGCTTTAACGCCCTTTGAATTTCAATAATATACTCTTTCAGTTCAATCCATCTTTTCTCTCTATTAAGTTGATCAACAGAAACTGTTTTAAAACTCGTAACAAGTTCCGTAGCTTGATTAATATTTTTTGTAATAATATCAATTGACTCATGAGACTGACCTAAAAATCTTTCCAGTTTATCTTTACTCAACAGGTCGTTGTCATATGTCTCCTGTAAACTCCCTAATTCCGATTCTAAAAAAGAAATCACAGTTAATGTATTTCCTATTGGTGTTTTAATATCATGCGACATACCCGCTGCAAAAGACGCCAAGAGGGATAAACTCTCCGACTTAGTCTGTATCTGTTTAAAGTTATCCTCAATTTCTTCAGCCATCCGATTGAAAGCTCCAGCGAGTTCTCCAAACTCATCACCCCTCCCACTCGGTACACGTATATCATAATTTCCTTTTGCCATTGCAACTGTGCCCTCAGTTAATTCCTCTATCGGCTTTGAAACCCCTTTTGTTATGAAGTGCATCACAACCACAGCTATTACAATTGCAGCTGCACTTGTCAAAAGTGCTAGATTTATTGCTGCATCCACATTTTCAAATATTATTTCACGATCAACGACAACAAGAATAAACCAATCCCAAGGTTCAAAATAATCAAATACCGATAAATAGGTCCTTTCATCATGTTCGTATCGCAAAATTTCATCTGATCCTATATGATTTGATAGATATTTCGCCGTATTTGGTGGTAAATCATGAGTCTCTACATTTTCAATAGAGTGGAATATCAATTCACTTTCAGAATCGATTATTAAGAAATATCCCCCTGGAACTTCTGTATTACGTACAAATTCAAACACCCTCTCTTTGGCTTGCTCACTATATCGTTGAACAGTATCTAAATTTACCCGTTCTAATGTACTGTATTCAGTTTCTGAATACTCCTTAATCACCTCTAACCGATAGCGCATTATGTCTTCTTGCAAAGTACGAATACTGGTACTTGAAATATAAATCACAACAGATGTAACCATTAATATTGATATCAATAAAATCGGAAGTATGTAAAGCTGAAGTTTTCTCCTAAATGTCATCACACACACACCCTTGAAAGTTCTCAATTAGTCCTGATAGTCAATTAGTCCTGATAGTCAATTAGTCCTGATAGTCAATTACATCTAAAATGGTTGAATAATCCCTAAGGGTCATGCCATATTCACTTTCCCACAGAAAGTCCAACTGACCATTTCCAATCGCATACTCAATATATTTTTCAAGTATATTTTTCAGCTGCATATCATCTCGTGAAACCGCCCATCCAATGTATTGTAATTCACTCACCGAAAGCCCCATTTCCAATGCTTCATTTGACTTTATTTCTCCTAGAGCTTTATTGCTATCTTTGACGGTGAAATCCACAGTGCCATCTACAACCGCTTGGGTTGCTTCAACACCTGAATCAACATAGTATATTTCGAATTGTAACGAATTGTTTTTCGCATAGCTCTGAATTGCAGATTCGTATGAGGTGTTAGTTTCAATTGCCAATCTCTTATAATTGAGATCTTCTGTCGACTCAATAGCAGCTCCTTTACGAGTTAATACAACTACATTTACAGGCGCTATTTTTATGAAACTCATTATTTTTTCACGCCAAGGCAAAACGGTTAAATTGTCACAAAAAATATCTACATCTGAAAATAAATCTGGCTCGTATACTGTGTTTGGATTTGTTTTCACATCATCTGGGGTTATTGAATCTTTCTCAAAATACTCATGAAACCTCACTTTTTTTATTCTCAGATCCACTTCTAAAGCCTTTGCAAATGAATCTGCAAGATTGTAATGAAACCCACTGATATCTCCATTAACCTCTTCGAAGTAGACCGTTTTAGACTCACGCGTGGCAATTTTCAGGCCACCTGAGCCTCTTATATTCTCAATATATAATAACTCACCAATACTCAGCCCTTCCAGAAACGTAGGCGTCTCAAGTGCTAAGTCAATTGGTATTTGTTCTTCTGATTCCATTTCTAAAGTCTTGTCAATTTCTACGTTGATTTCTTCATTAACTACTGTTTCTTCTTGCCTACATCCGCTAAAAAACAGTAGTGAAATTAACATTACAAAAAGGATCATACCGTAAGCTCGCTTAACACGTGGAGTAGAGTTCATTATTTGACCCCCTATATCATTTCAAAAATTCTAGTCATATTGCTTCTATATACCCGATTATAGTCAAAGTAATATCATTCTAGGCACAATAAAAAGCCGTTCAGATAATCTGAACGGCTTTGTTTTATAATTATTATGAACTCACATAAGTTATTGACTACAGAATGCGTGCTTCGCCTTCGTAAACAATACCTTTTTGAGCATCAAGTGTAACAACTTCGCCATCGCTTAGAAGCTCCGTCGCTCTCTTAGCACCTACAACAGCAGGCTTCTTAAGTGAAAGCGCAACGATTGCAGCATGTGAAGTATATCCACCTTCTTCAACGATTAGAGCTGATGCTTTTTCAATGAATGGCATCATATCTTTGTCAGTGGCATTCGTAACCATGACATCACCGTCTTTGAACTTTTCAGCCGCTTCTGCAGCAGAACGAACAATACAGATTTTACCGATTGTTGTTTGTTTGCCAACGCCAGTTCCCTTAATTAGAACTTCACCTACAAGATGAACCTTCATAAGGTTTGTAGCGCCTGCAACGCCAACTGGAACACCAGCAGACATAACAACCAGATCACCTTTTTTAACTAGACCAGCATCACGAGAAGCTTCAAGTGCAAGGTCGAAAATTTCATCAGTGCTTGTCGCAGTATCAATCTTTACAGTTTGAACACCCCATACAAGGTTCATCTTACGGCGAACTTTATCTGAAGATGTCGCAGCAATAACCGGAGCGCAAGGACGGAAACGAGAAATTTTTCTAGCAGTAAAACCTGAAGCCGTTGCTGTAATAATTGCAGATGCATTTAGATCCATTGCAGTATTTACAGTTGCGTGAGATACAGCGTAAGTTACAGTATCATCAGTCTTAGAAGCTTGGATATTCTTAAGAACCGCTTCGTAATCCAGAGAACCCTCTGCAGCTTGAGCAATCACAGCCATTGTTTGAACAGATTCAACTGGGTACTTACCAGCAGCAGTTTCACCAGAAAGCATGATTGCATCTGTACCATCGAAGATTGCGTTTGCAACGTCAGTAGTTTCCGCACGTGTAGGACGTGGGTTACGCATCATTGAGTCAAGCATTTGAGTTGCTGTAATAACTGGAATACCAAGAGCATTACAACGCTTGATCATATGCTTTTGAGCTAGAGGAACTTGTTCCGTTGGAATCTCAACACCAAGATCACCACGAGCTACCATAAGACCGTCTGATACTTCTAGGATTTCTTCTAGGTTATCAAGACCTTCTTGATTTTCAATTTTTGAGATAATATGTACATCATGTGCATTGTTATCTTCTAGAATTTTTCTGATTTCAAGAACATCTGCAGCTTTACGAATAAATGATGCAGCTACAAAATCAATGCCATTTTCGATACCGAATATAATATCAGCTTCGTCTTTAGCAGTTACAGCAGGAAGGTTGATTGAAACGCCAGGAACGTTTACACCTTTATGATTCTTAATAGGACCAGCGTTAAGAACTTTAGTGCGGATATCATTACCGACAACTTCAATAACTTCAAGACCAACAAGACCATCATCAATTAAGATCATGTTACCAGGCACTACATCGCCAGGAAGACCTTCGTAAGAAATCATACATTTGTTTTGGTCACCCATGTAATCATCTGTTGTCAATACGAATTCTTGACCTTCTACAAGATCAACAACTGGAACACCGAATTTACCCGTTCTAATTTCAGGACCTTTCGTATCAAGTAATATAGAAACTGGTGTGTCTAGTTCTTCACGAACTTCTTTTACCAATTCTATTCTTACAAGGTGTTCTGCATGGTCACCGTGAGAAAAGTTCATTCTAGCAACATTCAGACCGTTCTTCACCAGTTCCGTAAAGATTTCTTTTGATTCACTCGCTGGACCAATCGTACAAACGATTTTAGTTTTCTTCATCAAGACACTCCTTTTTTCCTTATGAATGCACACGCACGCGCAATTTAACAATTTAACAGTTCTTTAGATAGACAGTTTATCTGCAGTCGCAACAAGATCCATGTCGATACTCTTATGCATTTCTAATGCATCGTCAATATCCATATCAATGATGTCATGACCTTTAATACCAAGTGCTCGACCAGCTTTACCTTCTTGAAGAAGCTCAACAGCCCTTGCACCCATACGACTTGCAAGGATTCTATCGAATGCAGTTGGAGTACCACCTCTTTGAAGGTAACCAATAACACTGACACGAACCTCTACATTTGTTCTTTCGTAAATGGTTTCTGCCCACTCGTAAGGCTTACCAACACCCTCAGCTAGGAGGATAATATTGTGAAGCTTACCTCTGTTTCGACCTTGAATCAACTTACGGCAAATGTCATCCATATCATTCTCCAGTTCAGGAATAATGATACTTTCAGCACCACCGGCTAATCCCGCATAAAGTGCAATATCTCCACAGTTTCTACCCATAACTTCAAGAATCGATGCACGATCATGAGAAGTTGAAGTATCACGTACTTTAGAAATTGCATCTACAACGGTATTAAGCGCTGTGTCAAAGCCAATTGTATAATCAGTGTACTCTAAGTCGTTATCAATCGTAGCAGGAATACCAATCGTCGGAAATCCAGCGTTTGCCAATTTCTTCGCACCTTGGAATGAACCATCACCACCGATGACTACCAAGCCATCAATGTTGAACATACGAAGAACCTCAAGACCTCTTGCGAGACCTTCTGGAGTTTTAAATTCTTCACATCTTGCCGTTCTAAGCTTTGTACCACCACGATGAATGATATCGCCAACAGAGGCCACAGTCATATCTTCTATATCGCCTTCAATAAGTCCCTGATAACCACGTTTGATTCCAGATACTTCTAGGCCATTACAAATTGCAACACGTACTACTGCACGAAGTGCAGCATTCATACCCGGCGCGTCGCCACCACTTGTTAAAACACCAATTCTCTTCATCAGATCACTCCTAATTCTTATTCAAGAATCCAATTCTCATACAATTTATATAATAGGAAGTTCTTTGCTTCCATTTTTCTTATTTCTTTCTTTTAAGCTCACATACACGTCTAATTGTAATGTATTTGCGTATGAAATTCAATACAATGAACCAAAATTCATGAAATATGACAAGAAATCGCTTGCAAATTACTTAAGAATGACAGCATCTTCGCCAAGAAAACGTTTTACTACGGATATAAGCTCATCATTGACTCTAACCCAGAGATTAGAAGCTGTTGTGAGCTTTTTCTTCTGGTCAACTACGTATAAAATGACTGGCGTATCCCCTGGTGATGTAAGCAATATTTCTTTCAATTGTCTGATAATTGCATCATCTAACGTTTCAACTTTCAAAAACAACTTTTGACCCGATGCCAAAGACGGCTGTACACCGCTTTTTATCCCGCGGGACTCTTTTTGTCCACCTACATTGTGAGAAAGTTGTCCAGGGTTAACTTTCGATTTCTTCCATTCTTGTCGTCTCCCATTTTTTTGCATCCGTTGGTATAACCGGGATTTCTCTGCTTCAGACATCTTGGAAATCCGCTGAACGTGTTCCTCATCAAGCGGAAAAATTTGATCAGCAATTATTTTAGGATCTTCATCCTCTTTAATATTGAGTCTACCCGTTAAAATAATAAAATTATCCTCAACTAGAAGTTCGCTAAATCTTTGATATGTTTTGGGGAATACGAGTGTTTCTATTTGTCCAAACAAGTCCTCAATTGTAAGAAATGCCATTTTTGTATTATTACGGGTCATCTTTTCTGTTTTTCCACCAATCATCCCAGCAAGTATGACAGATTCATTATCTCTAGAATGAATTGATCCATCTTCTAGAGCATCTTTTAACTCGGACAAATTGATCGTACTCACAGATTCAACCCAATCGGCATGCTCCGATAATGGATGTCCACTAAGATAGATACCCAGCATTTCCTTTTCAAAAGAGAGTTTTATTTTTAATTGAAATTCATTTATTCTCGGAAGCTTATACGCTCTGAATACATCGGGAACTTCAGCTTCCATTCCAGAGAATAAAGAAACTTGCCCTATGGAATTCCGACGACTTTCCTGCTGAACACCATCAATAATTTTCTCATACACCGCTAGAAGTTGTGACCTAAACTCACCTGAACCATCAAAGGCACCAGCTTTTATAAGACTTTCCACAGCTTTACGGTTTAATTCTTTAGGGTCTATTGATTCACAGAACTCAAGAAAACTGGTATATCCCTCTTTCCCTCTGTTCTCAACTATTGATCGAATAATTCCATTTCCAACATTTTTAATAGCGTGAAGTCCATACCGAATTGCATCTTCCGATACTGAAAACTTCCCCACCGACTCATTGACACTTGGTGGCAAGACAGCTATATCCATACGCTTGCAATCTTGTATATACTGAGCAAGCTTAGACTGATTCCCCATAACACTTGTCATAAGCGCAGCCATAAATTCTACCGTATAGTGGGTTTTAAGGTAAGCTGTTTGATACGCTATAATTGCATATCCTGCGGCATGCGATTTATTAAATGCATATTTTGCAAAGTCGATCATATCCTCAAACACTTCATGAGCCACGTTCTCAGGCACACCTCGACGGAGGCACCCTTCAATCTCCACATTGCCTTCGTCATCAAGTTTACCGTGAATGAAATACTGACGCTCACGTTCCATAACATCCATTTTCTTTTTGGACATTGCGCGTCTTACCAAGTCAGAACGTCCATAGGAGTATCCACCTAGGTCACGTACAATTTGCATAACCTGTTCCTGATACACCAAACAGCCATAAGAAACCTCAAGTATTTTTTTGAGCATCGGATGCCCATAAGTCACTAAATCAGGATTGTTCTTATTGGCAATATATTTCGGAATCGAATCCATTGGGCCTGGTCTATACAACGATATTCCAGCTATGAGATCCTCTAGCTCTGTCGGCTTCAATTCTCTCATAAACCTTCGCATACCACTTGATTCCAATTGAAAAACACCCAGAGTTTCCCCAGTGCCTATCATTGCATAAACAGCAGGGTCATTCAGATCCATCGTGTTAAAGTTCGGAACCGCTTTGCCCGAGCTTTCAATCATCTTAAGCGCATCTTTAATTACTGTCAGATTTCGAAGACCTAAGAAATCCATTTTAAGCAGTCCGAGTTCCTCAAGAAGACCCATATTAAACTGTGTTGAAACACTGTTGTCATGAACGTATAGCGGAACGTAATGATCAACAGGTTTCTTTGATATCACAACACCCGCCGCGTGGGTTGAAGCATGTCTTGGCATACCTTCGACTTGTCTCGCCGCAGATATAACGCGCCTCGCATCTTCATTGGTATCATATATTTCTTGTAATTTAGGGTTCATCTTCAATGCTTTTTCAATAGTCATGCCAAGTTGGAATGGTATAGCCTTCGCAATGCGATCCGCATCCTGATAAGAAATATTCACGACACGACCAACATCTCGAATTGCAGCCCTCGCAGCCATAGTTCCAAACGTAATAATCTGAGCAACGTGTGTCTTTCCATATTTCTCTATGACATAATCTATAACTTCTTGACGCCGGTCATCTTCGAAGTCGATATCAATATCAGGCATAGTTACACGCTCTGGATTCAGAAATCTTTCAAAGATCAAATCATATTTAATCGGATCTACATCCGTAATGTAAAGCACAAAGGCTACAAGACTACCACCGCAGCTGCCACGACCCGGACCAACGATAATGCCATTGTCCTTTGCGTATTTTATGAAATCCCAAGTGATAAGGAAATAATCTTCATATCCCATTTGTTCTATAATATCGAGTTCAAAATTGAGTCTATCCATCAACGTGTCGTTGATTTCACCATATCGTTCGCCCAATCCCTTTTCACACAACAATCGAAGTTCAGTATTCGCATTTTGTTCTTCCTCTAAGTGATACTCAGGAAGATGCAACTTTGTAAAATCAAAATCAAATTGGCAACGATCTGCAATCCTCACTGAATTCTCAAGTGCTTCCGGTGCATAAGGAAATAACCCTGCCATTTCGTCAGGGGACTTCAAGTAAAATTCACGTGTTGGAAATCTGAGTCGTTCTACTTCTTCAACCGTTTTTCCAGTTTGAATGCATAAGAGAATATCATGAACATCATGATCTTCCTTTTCAATGTAGTGAACATCATTCGATGCTACGAGCGGAATACCTGTCTCTTTGGAAAGTCTCACGAGCTGCATATTCACTTTTTTCTGGAGCTCTATCCCGTGATCTTGTAATTCTAGATAAAAGCGACCTTCACCAAATATTCTCATGAGCTTTAAAGCCAGTGTTTTTGCTAGATCATACTGGTCTGCCATGAGGTGTTGCTGTATATCACCAGCCAAACACGCACTGAGACAAATCAAACCCTCACTATGTTTTTCTAAAATATCATAATCAATTCTTGGTTTGTAATAGAAACCTTCCATAAATCCAAGCGAAACCAAATGGATCAGGTTTTTATAACCTATTTCATTCTCTACAAGTAGAATTAGATGCCCTTGATCTCTATCCGCACGGCCATCTTTGTCTTTCATTGAACGCGGAGCCATATAGACCTCGCAACCAATAATCGGTTTCACACCATGTTTCTTCGCTTCTTTATAAAAGTCAACGACGCCAAACATAACACCATGATCCGTAATGGCCACAGCGTCCATGTTCAGCGCCTTCACTTTTTCAAAGAGTTTTGAGATACGTGTGAATCCATCCAACAGACTGTATTCTGTGTGTAGATGCAGATGCACGAACTTACCTTTCATCACAAACTCCTTTTCTTATCGGTTGTTATTCTTCACCTTTGTATTCAAGAGCTTCAATCCAAATTTCCATGATTACTTCACGAACGGCATTTGGCATTGGAGGTATACGGTGGCTATTCAACATTTCTTGTTTCATGTCACTTCGCTTTACAGTGACTCCTTTAATTTTCTTAGCCTCTTCTGCAGACATTCTCGAAGTGTCAACAACAGGGACACTCCCCCCTTTTGAAGGGGCATACTTATACGCTTGAGCTTCTGCCGAAATCATATAGTTTGCAACAATCATCGCACCCGATTTATTTGGAGCACTATGTGCTATAACTACACCGTCATTTGTGCCTGCTGTTCCATCATCAAAGACGAAAGCACGTGCCGCATATGGATAAAGCTCTGCTTTTGCAAGCCTTGATGCTTTATTTGTGTCCGTGGATAACGAGAAACTAACTTTTCCCTCATAAAACAGCTGATCCAATTGATCCTCATCAGATGGGAAAACAGCACCTTCCTTCCAAAGCTTTGGTTTAAGCTTTGCAAGTGCATCCATAGCCGGTTTTATTAGTGGTTCAATAGCTGCACGTGTTGGCACAGTTTCATATAGAACCTCGTAATCCACATAAGCCGCAATGAACGTTTCCATAAATAGAACTCCTGATTTCTCTGGAGGCAACGGGAATGAAAATTGTCCTGGTGCCGTTCTAAGTGTTTCCACAAACGTGTCCATTGTGCTTGGCGGTTCAAGTATCATATCCTCATCATAAATAAACATCAATTGATCACGTGAGACAGGAACATAGTGTCCATCAGTTTTGACACCTTGTTCATATATAAACTCATAATCTTCTGGATTAATATTTGCATAATAGTTCGGAATTTTCTCTAAAAACGGCCCATAGAGTAATTCAGATGTTTTCATGTCTTTAAATGAGTCATCATCAATATAAATGAGATCTATTGATCCTGTAGGAATTTCATTTATCTTCTGACTTCTCAACTTTTCAATAACTTCACTCATCGGTTTCCGAATCAGTTCAAGATTGATATTATGATTGGTTAGAACGCCAGGTACAATAGAACGCGTTAACCACGTTTCAATATTTTCATCAGATGTGGTGTAGTACAATGTCACATTCGTACCCGCTGCACTCTCAAGAAACAGATTCCACTCTTTTGATGTAATTGATGGATTATCAATAATTTCCGCCTGCTGACACCCCGCAACCAACGTTACCACGATCAACAATAGTATACTAATTCGCATTTTCATATATCTGCCCCCCAACGCCTTCATTCTTATAGTAAAATTATACCTTATATTCTATACAGGTTACAGTGTCTATAGTAATTTTCTACTCAAAGAATAATGAAAGAACCACAATAATAAAAGCACCCCGCAAGGTGCTTTGGTTATTTATCCAGAAATTCCATCATTGAAATTACTCACTGCCATCTGTTTCCTATGAGGATCAATGTCTAGTATTCTCACTTTGGGATTTCGTTTTAAGTCAATTTCATAATAACCTTTTACAGGTTGTAAGTGTTTATCGATTAGAATTCGTACAACTGGTAAGTCACGGTCTTTTTTAGTTACCATGCCATACTCGCCCGTGTTTAAAACAATATATAAACCCAGTGGATAATATCCAACTGCCTTTAAAAACACGCGAACAATTTCTTTGTCAAAATGTGCATCTATTGACTTTAAGATATAGTCCATAGCTTTATACGGATCTTCTTTATGTCCATAAACACGTTCAGAGGTAACAGCATCAAACACATCTGCAACAGCTACAATCTTTGCATATATATGAATGTTCTGACCTTTTTTTCCTGTTGGATAACCACCACCATCAAATCTTTCATGATGATAAAGTGCAACACATGCTGACGTTTCTGTTATATTTGGAATTCGCTTCAGCGCTTCGTAACCAAGTATTGTATGCCGTTTCACAATTTCAAACTCTTCATCAGTAAGCTCACCTGGCTTATTAAGAACCTCTTGTGAAATTAGATTCTTGCCGATATCATGTAACAGCGCACCGATGCCTAGTTCAACCAGTCTCACCTTGTTGAATCCAAGGTAAATACCACACACAATTGACAAGATACAAACATTTACAGAATGTTGAAATACGTATTCATCGACTGACTTTAGATTAGAAAGGTTTACGGTAACATCTTCATTAGAGAAAATTTCATCAATGATTGTATTCACGACTAAATGCAGCTTATCTGTATCAACATCTGCATTAACCGCAACGTTCTGCATGCATTCGTTAACAAGGACAGCTGCCTCTTCACGTGTAGTGCGTATAATCATATCCTTTTTCATATCTGATGAATTGTCCGTAATACTTACAGACTCTTCAATTGTTTCAGTTACTTCAACTTGGATTTGAACAGACAAATATCCGAGATCTCTTATTTTATCAATATATGCCTTACGAAGAATAATCCCCTCAGACAATAACGTGTTGCCTGAAGAATCGAATATTGTTTCGCCAAGGATCATCCCGGATTTGAGTGTATCAATGCCTGTTGGAATACGTTTCATAAACTCAGGACCTCCGTTTGTTGCGATAAGCTTATGGTATTAGTCGAATCCCGAATAAACCATAATACACTGAAATATTATAGTTTTGCTAATTCGTTCACAATTAAATTCTCTATAGCATCCATAGCGTCGCGTTCATCAACGCCTTCTACTGTTACTTCAATTTCATCACCTTTATGAACGCCCATGGAGATAATACCCATGATGCTTTTTCCATCAATCATGATGTGCTCTTTAGCAACATATATTTCTGAACTATACTGATTTGTCAATTCAACAAATCTTCCGGCAGCTCTTGCATGAAGGCCGGAATCATTCGTGATATTAAGTGTTTTTTTGATCATTTTCGATCCACCTTCCTATTGAGAATCCAAACGAAAATCACTATGCTTTCATAGGATTCTTAATCAACGAGACTCTCCGCAAATTTGTGTATTTTTTTAAACCGATGGTTAACGCCCGACTTACCTACTGGTGGGTCAAGCAGCTCTCCAAGTTCTTTTAAGCTCGCCTCGGGTTGTTCGACTCTTAATTCTGCCAACTGAATCAGTCCTTGCGGCAGAACTCCAAGACCAACCCTAGACTTGATTAACTCTATATCTTGAACCTGTCTCATTGCAGCATTAACTGTTTTGTTCAGGTTCGCAGTTTCACAATTTACAAGACGATTCACATCGTTTCGCATCTGCTTTACAATTCGTACATTTTCGAAATCCATAAGAGCGCGATGTGCACCTATGATGTTCAGCAGATCGACGATTTGATCGCCTTCTTTTAAGTACACTATATGGTTCGCTTTTCTGTCAATTAATTTGGAATCTAGTCCAAAACTATTAATCAACAGTTTAAGGGCGTCTCCATACTCTTCATTATGTGTTATAAATTCAAGATGATATCCTTTTTCAGGATCACTTACTGATCCACCGCCAAGGAAAGCACCTCTAATATACGCACGTTTACAGCAAGTATCATTTAACAAGAATTCTGGTATTTGGTCGTTTATGCTATAAAAGCCATTCACTTCTACTAATATACCCACCGCTTTAAGAATTTCACCAGCGTCTTCTATTTGAATCTGATAAGCATTGCCTTTTTTTAAAGTTTTATTTTTTTGTACAACGACATCGGTATGAATATTAAAATTCTTTTTAAAGAAAGTGAATATCAATCGAGCTATTGCTGGGTTTTCTGTTAATAAGCTTAGATCAGTACGTGACAATCCTTTTAGTCGAATTGAACCACTTGTGCGAATCAAAGCTGATAACTCTGCCATTTGGCAGCATCGACCCTCTGCACGAATTCTACTTAACTCATTTTTAGTCGTAGATGAAAACGACATTTTACATCACTCTTTCGAATATTGATACATGCTGATTGCTCTTTCAATCATATTTTTTTCATCGTCATATTTGACGGTTTCTTGAATTCGATTAATATGAATAAATTTCGCTTCAACGAAGCCTTCTTCTCGCTGAGGAACTGTGTGAGTGGATTTCGCTTCCATAATATACCACAGAACTCGCTTTTCGATGACCTCATTCCGACTCCAACAATTTTTAAATCGATAATTGGTTTCGCCAAGATATTCAATGATACTGCCTTTTATACCGGTTTCTTCTTTTACTTCTCGAAGTGCAGTTTGATCAGTGGTTTCATTTTCTTCCACTTTCCCCTTCGGAAGTACCCAGTCTCCATTTATCTTTCGAAGCATGAGGACCGAATTTCCTAAAAAAACGACTCCACCAGCACTCGTGATTGATTTCACAGGGCATCACTTCCTTATAGCTTCTCACATGCTTTTATCTACTAAGTATAACATACCTAATAGGATTATGAAATATGATTGCATACAATAAAGCAGTGTATAACCCATTCAGAGCATTATACCACACATATGTTCAATCTGTTAAAGTCAAAAGTCACAATTGTATGTAAATACAATTTTAAATTCGAAGTTGTATGGGATGTTAAAGTAGATTTTTCTGATAAACCTTTGACAAAATCGAGAATATACCAATGATTGTTTATGATATTTGATCTGTTGAATTAAAGATTCGATTTAGATTAAGTTTGGTTTTGTATTTGGTTTTGTATTTGGTTTTGTATTTGGTTTTGTATTTGGTTTTTCCACGCTTGATGCTCGCAGTCAATTATGAGGTGTTTTTATTGAATTTTATTTATTTGGATGATCTTGAATATGGAAATTAAAATTTAACGATGAAGTTCACAGTGAAAATATGACCGTCATAGATTAAAGTCATCCATGTCTGAGCAAAGCGAGTTTGGATGGCTTCTATGGCGGTTATATTTGAACTGATGAAATTCACGATAGATTTTGCGTGTAAGATTCAAGACTATCTAAATACATAAAATACTCAATAAAAAAGGGCCATCAAAATTGACAGCCCCCCTAAGATTTATTTTACTGGTTTAAGTCTTGCCGTAAAGTGACGCAGTACTTGTGGCTCGTAATCAAAATCGAATCCAACAAGTTTTTCTGCTTCGTTATAAACTTTGATCACCGCATCAGCAACAATATCCATGTGATTATCTGTATATACACGTCTTGGAATCGTTAGGCGCATAAGCTCCAGTGGAGACTCAAGATGGTCACCTGTGTCTGGGTCGCGTCCAAGTAGGAATGAACCGATTTCAACAGGACGAACGCCTGATTCAAGGTATACAGCATTACACACTGCTTGTGCAGGGAATTGATGGAATGGAATGTGTGGACAAATTTTCTTACAATCCACAAATACAGCATGACCACCAACAGGATATTGAATTGGAACACCAGCTTCATGCAGACGATCGCCCAGATACTGAATCTGACCAATTCTATGGGCTAGATAATCATAATCAAGCGCTTCCTCAAGACCAACCGCAAGTGCTTCCATGTCACGACCAGATAGACCGCCGTAAGTTGGGAAACCTTCCATTGGTACACAAAGCGATCGACAAGCTGTGTACATTTCAACATCATCTTTAATACCTACAAGACCACCCATGTTCACAAGACCGTCTTTCTTTGCTGACATTACAAAACCATCAGCTAGGTCAAACATTTCCCGAGAAATCTCACGAATTGACTTGTCTGCATATCCTTCTTCACGTATCTTAATGAAGTAAGCATTTTCAGCATAACGTGCGCCATCAATAAAGTTTCTAATGCCGTACTTGTCAGCAATAGCTTTAACACCACGCATGTTCTCCATTGATACAGGCTGACCACCTGCAGAGTTACACGTTACGGTCATTACAATGCCTGCAATATCGTTCACATCATGTTCTTTAATGAAATTCTCAAGCTTTTCGAGATCGAAGTCACCCTTGAAATCGTCATACGTCTCAGTATCAAAAGCTTTTTCATCAATCAGATTGATCGCGCGACCACCAGCAATTTCAACATGTGCCTTTGTTGTATCAAAGTGCATGTTTGAAAGTACATAGTCTCCAGGCTTCTTAATAATGTTCGGGAATAATATCTGCTCTGCACCACGACCCTGATGAGTCGGTACCACATACTTGTAGCCAGTGATATCTTGTACCACTTCTTCAAGTCTGTAGAAACTGCGGCTTCCTGCATAAGATTCGTCGCCCATCATTATAGCTGCCCATTGTCTGTCGCTCATAGCACCAGTACCCGAATCTGTTAGCAGATCAATATATACATCTTCTGCTCTCAGAGAGAACGGGTTATACCCTGCCTCGATCAGTTTTCTTTCCCGTTCTTCTTTTGAAATCAATTTCAGTGGTTCAACCATTTTAATCTTGTATGGTTCAGCAATACGTTTAGCCATAAAAATTCGCCTCCTCATTAATTTGAATGAATATAAGGCGGACTTTTTTAAAGCACTTACCTAATAAGACGCAGACACCATTTAATACTACATGCTATAGTTTGTCTACTATTTCATTGGTCCGTTACTTTGCAAATCCGAGTGTCATTCCTTCTAAGATGAACCTTAAATATTTTACCTAGTCGTAATTTGCACCACAGTCAGGCTATTTAAGTGTCATTATGGTAGACTTACAAAAAAGTTGGGCAACTTCAATTTATTTTACCATGAAGAACGTTTTCCACGCAATAAATAACTGAATTGGCATAAAAAAATCCGCTCTGACAATGTTCTTAACATTTCAAAGCGGACTCAATTTATTCATCTAGTAGTTTTCTATACACTTTAGTATCAACCATTTCAACAAGCGCATTTGCAATACGCTTTGCATCATGTCGAACGTACCCTTTAGACACTTCCATGAAGTTTTGCGTCATAACGCCAATGCCGAGACCATCCAAATATTTTCTATCTGCGTCCGTTAAGTACACAGGTATTGAACCTTCAGCTTCATAATACTCAAGATGATCGTCAGAGATAATAGCATTATTCACGAGAACAAGATCAATCATATCCACCGAACCATGTTCCATTAGTGCGTTCACATGTTCAGCTACACTATAATCATCGGTTTCCCCCGGCTGCGTCATCAGGTTTGGAATGTACACACGTTTGGCTTTTGTCGTTATTAAGGCTTCAAGTATCCCATCTACAAGTAAATTGGGAATGATACTCGTATATAAACTTCCTGGTCCCATAACAACAATGTCAGCCTCTTCAATGGCTTTAATCGCATCTGGAAGTGCTTTAATATTCTTTTCTTTTGTTGTAATTTTATGTATGATCTGACCTGTTTCGAGCACACGTACTGGAATCATGGATTCCCCTTCAACGATTTGGCCATCTTCTAGTTCAGCTAAAAGTGTCATTTCAGATGGTGTAACAGGTAGAACACGTCCCGTAATAGCAACAATGTCACTTATTTTTTCAATAGCCGTTTCAAAGCTACCCGAAATCCCGACAAGCGCTGCAATAAGAAGATTTCCAAAACTTTGTCCTTTTAGACCACCTTCACTGAATCTATATTTAATAAGATCTTCCATAATTGGTTCAGTGTTTGCCAGTGCCAATATACAGCTTCGAATATCACCTGGTGGCAGCATGCCTAAATCCTCACGTAAAACGCCAGATCCACCACCATCATCTGCTACAGATACAATAGCTGTAACATCTGATGTTACCTTTTTCAGACCTCTTAACAATATCGAAAGACCCGTTCCGCCCCCAAGGGCAACGATCTTAACATCTGTTTCCATACGTAAAACCCCTAACAATTCAATATTTCGCACACACTTCAATTCATGAACATCAAATATATCATACTCATAGTTATTGGACAAGTTTACCAATTTCATATTGGCACTTACTTGCATAACGTTATCCACAGTCGTAAAAACACCAGCATGTGAACACCTCAAGCCACATACTGGTGCATAAACTCATTTTAATTACCTGATGTCACGATGTGAAACACCAACTGTATAGTTGTGTCCTTTTAGTTCTTCATATAATCGATTGGATAATGTCACAGATCTATGATGACCACCCGTACAACCAATCGCAATGATTAGCTGTGCACGTCCTTCTTTTTCACAAAGCGGTAGAACAGTATTCACCATACTTAAAATCTGATTGTAAAAATCATGGCTTTCCTGGAATGACATCACATACTCTTGCACAGGTTTATCATTTCCAGTCTGAATTCTTAACTCTTCCACGTAAAATGGATTTGGTAAAAAACGCGCATCAAAAACAAAGTCAGCATCCAGCGGCATACCTTTTTTAAATCCAAAAGACATAATCGAAATAGACATTGAAGAAGTATCCGAGTCTTCTCTAAAAATCTTAGCCATTTCATTTTTAAACTGACTGAGATTATATCCACTCGTGTCAATAATTGTGTCAGCAACTTCTCTTAGTTTTGAAAGGCGTTCACGTTCAAGGCTTATTCCATCTTCAATAGAACCATTTGGATTCATTGGGTGTGATCGTCTCGCCTCTTTAAATCGTTTGATCAGGACTTTGTCAGAAGAATCCAGGAACAGAAGTTTATAGTTTAATCCATTCGACTTCAAGACCTGAAGCTCTTTTTCAAGATCTTCAAAAAAGACCCCGCCACGAATATCTGTTACAAGAGCCAGTTTTTTAATATCTTCCGTATTCTGATCACAAAGTGATACAAACTGATGGATCAAAACAGGCGGTAAATTGTCAACACAATAATATCCAAAATCCTCTAACACCTTCATAGCCTGACTTCTACCTGCGCCAGACATACCTGTAATAATCACCAGTTCCATAAGTCGCTCCTTATTCTTCAACTGCATTTAGTATTCTGTCCGATGTAAGACCCGCAGCTTCAGCACGTCTAATTGCCTTCTCAACCTTCCCGATGTCATCAGGATGATGGGCGTCACTATTTATTGAAAATTTTATGTCGTATTCCATAGCTTCTTTGATCTGGTTCACGGTTAAAAAACCATGATTTGCATTAATTTCAAGCGCTGTACCCGTCTCCCCAGCAGCTTTAGCAACACGTTTTATATCAATAGGACCTTTTGCCCCTGGATGAGTGAGTACATCTATATTATATTGTTTCATTGCATTTATTAATGAAAGGGTATTTGCTTCTTTCAACTTTTCATCATATTTGTCTTCTTTACTAAAATAATTCCCTGCATGATGCAGCATATCTCGCACAATACGCACTGGTCGACTGCCAAAATGATAGCCCGCAAGTAATATATCATTCATTTCAAGAAGCTCATCATCCACATCCAAGTGTCCATCTATATCAAGAACATTGGCTTCTAATCCGAGTAAAATTTCGATATCATCGTATTTTTTATTGAGTTCATCAATAATACGACGCATTTCCTTATATTTTCTTCGTTTGATTCCAAAGCCCATATGACCAGGACCATGATCACTTATAGCAAGGATCTTAATACCTTTTTCTCTGGCCGAAACAACATTTTCTTCAATTGTTCCTTTGCCATGGCTATAAATTGTATGGGTATGATAATCCGAAAGAATTCTCATAGTTTATTCCTTCCCGAATAACCGCACTTCAGGTTCAAGCTCTACACCGAATTGATCAAAAACAACTTTTTGCACCAGACTGATCAGTTTTAAAACGTCAGAACTAGAAGCACTGCCTCTATTAACAATGAAGCCACAGTGTTTTTCCGACACCTGTGCATCGCCATAACGAACACCGCGTAATCCTGCGTCATCTATTAGTTTACCAGCATAATAGCCTTCTGGTCTTTTAAATGTTGACCCAGCACTTGGCAAACTTAGTGGTTGTTTTGATGTACGTTTTTGAGTTAAATCATCGATGATACTCTTTATATCATTATACGGTTTTTCTTTCAGTTCAAGTGCTACCTCTAAAACAATGTGTTTCTCTCTTTGAATCGCACTTCTTCTATACCCGAATTCAAGTTCATCATTCGAAAGCGTTTTAACATCGCCGTCTCTCGTTAGAACTGTCACTTCACGTACAACATCTTTCATTTCTCCACCATAGGCGCCTGCATTCATAAACACAGCCCCACCAATAGTACCGGGAATTCCAGATGCAAATTCAAAACCACCAAGAGATTTTTCTACAACCCTGTTTGAGAGTTTCGATAATAGAATACCTGATTGTGCCACAACTCTTTCACCTTCAATTTTTACACCACTGAAGTTTTCTGAGAGTTTCAAAACCACACCACGGATTCCGTCATCTCCTACAAGTAAATTACTGCCGTTACCGACGATATGGAACGGACAGGCATTATCCTTACAAATTTCCATTACCTCACGAACTTCATCTACATTTTCAGGCATAACCAGCACGTCAGCAGGTCCACCGATTTTAAATGATGTGTGTTTGTTCATAGGCTCATCTATATATACAATTTCAGGATTCAGTCTTTCTTTTAAAGTATTTGCCGTAGCATTAATCAAGATATTTCTCCAATCAACTTATATTCCAAACTCAATATTCATACTTATATTATATTCCAATGTAATTACCGAGGCATTACGAAACGATTTCAATTTTATTAAACCATTTATTTTCATATTTTACTAAAACAGTTTCTCAAGTCATTTCCAGTTATAATCGATAAAGTATTGTATTCGAACACTATTGATATAACTGCACTTCATGGATCTAATCCCTTTTGAAACATATCGTTTATAGTATACATGACACGTTTACATAATACAAGATTCGTCATCAGTTTCTATCCCTATATACATATAAAAAAAGCCTATTCAGATTTCCATCCAAATAAGCTTTTCATTCCTCATATAATCAAACTGTAATTATTTTTTTGCAAACTCAGCAACTAAACAATGCGTTGTTCTCCAGCATATATATTCGCTCTTGTCCCCCGAGCAAATCCAACCAAAGTCATATTCAAATGCTGGGCTTGTTTTACAGCAAGGGCAGTCGGTGCAGATCTAGAAACAATAATCGGTATCCCCGCTTTTGCAGTTTTTATTAACATTTCAGATGAAACTCGACCACTTGTTAAAATCATTTTGTCACTTAAATTAATTCCCTTAACAAGAACTTCACCAAGTATTTTATCCAGAGCATTATGCCTGCCAACGTCCTCTTTCATTATCAGGATTTCACTCGAATCACACAGACAACATGAATGGACGCCACCAGTCAATTTAAATAACTCAGATTCACTATTCAGCCGCTTCGATAAAGTCCAAATGTCATCGATCGATACTGAAAATGTACTCTGAACTGGTCTAAGCTGTATGGTATCCGTCACATTATAGAAAGTGACACCTTTTGCACATCCAGTTGTCATGGTTCTTCTTCCAAACAATTCTTCTGACAGAGGATTTCTGTTTTTTAGTGTTACATGGGCAAACCCCTTATCCTCGTCAATCATGACATTTTCCACATCATCCTTTTTCATGATGATGCCTTCACTTTTAAGAAAACCGTACACAAGATACTCAAGTGAATTTGGAGAGCAAAGCAACGTGATGAACTCATCTCCATTCAGGAAAATGGTCAGCGGATACTCCGCAATGACCATGTCCTCCATTATCGTATGTTTTTCAGACTCCACTTTAAGCAGCTGGACCATTTCAATTGTCTTCATTTTCATACAGCATCCTCTTTATCGCATCTCAAGAGTTATAGTGCACTCTATTTTATCTTTTCCACTTTCACAGCACATACCTTGTATTCAGGAATATCCGTAACTGGATCAAGAGCTGCATTGGTCAGTCGATTTGCCGCCCCTTCTGCAAAATGGAATGGTATGAAAACTACTCCATCACTCACAATATCAGTGACCTTCACCAGCACCTCAATCTCACCACGCCTTGAAGAAACTTTTACTTTTTCTCCGTCGACAACATTCAAGTCAAGCGCTTTACTTGGTGAAATTTCAATGTAGCTGCCACCAACAATTTCTTCTATGCCCTCAGTCTTACCTGTCATCGTCCGTGTATGATAATGATATAAAATACGTCCTGTTGTGAGAATCAGCGGGTAGGCTTCATCTACAATTTCAGCAGGCTCTCTGTATAAAACAGGATGGAAGGTTCCAATACCTTTAGCAAACTTGTCTTTATGCAGATACTTGGTTCCCGGATGTGTCTCGTCTAGACAAGGCCACTGCAGACCATTACCTTCAATTCGATCATAGGTTATGCCTCCATATTGAGGTGTTACAGATGCAATTTCACCCATAATTTCTTCTGCAGTTTCAAATGTATTTTCATAACCAAGACGGCTCATAATTTGATCGAGTATAAACCAATCATCTTGCGCCTGACCTGGTGCATCCACTGCTTTTCTCACACGCTGAATACGTCGTTCGCTGTTTGTAAACGTGCCATCCTTTTCAGCAAAACACGTGGCTGGAAGCACAACATCCGCCTTTTCAGCTGTTTCACTCAAGAAAATATC
>Ga0209272_10000830_pt1 | contig 21779 bp, 22 predicted proteins | sample tdDd002_FD_187125 | JGI IMG/M metagenome (GOLD analysis project Ga0209272, IMG submission 187125) | Marine sediment microbial communities from the Atlantic coast under amendment with organic carbon and nitrate - tdDd00.2 (SPAdes)... | ecosystem: Environmental > Aquatic > Marine > Coastal >... | reverse complement strand
CTTCCCTACCCGTGGTGGTTTACCCAACTATGGTGCAAGGTGAAGAGGCTGCTATTCAAATTGCGCAGGCAATCGGCCGTGCAAACAGTCGTGATGAATGTGATGTATTGATTGTTGGTCGTGGTGGCGGCTCGTTAGAAGATCTCTGGTGCTTCAACAACGAAATTCTTGCTCGTACTATTGCTGCAAGCCAAATTCCGATCATCAGCGCAGTTGGCCATGAAGTTGACGTAACGATTGCCGACTTTGTTGCGGACATGCGAGCGCCGACGCCATCCGCGGCGGCTGAATTGGTAAGCCGCGATAACAGCCACAAAGATCAAGCTTTGGTGACTCGCCAACATAAGCTAGCCAGTGCAATGCGTTACTACCTAGCGCAACAAAAACAGCAATCGGCTCAACTGATGCACCGTTTAGAGCGCCAGCACCCAAGCTATCAACTGCAGCGTCAGACGCAACAACTTGATGAGTTGGACATGCGCCTACAACGCGCAATGCAACGATTTATCACGACACGCCAACAAGCGGTAGAACGCAAACATCATCGCCTACAACTGAACTCACCAGTAAAACGCTTGGCTGAGCAGAAGTCGAAGCTTGATCGAGTTGAGCAGAAATTGCTGGATGCGATGGACCGTAAGTTACTGACCATGCGCCACCAACTGGCAATCGCGGCAGAGAAGCTAGATACGGTAAGCCCATTGGCAACGCTAAAACGTGGCTACTCGATTACTCAAACTGAGCAAGGTCAGGTTGTTACCCAAGCAAAAGATGTAAAAACGGGCGACATCTTGGTCACCCGCTTATCTGATGGTGAGCTTCGCTCAACTGTTAATTAACTGACTTTTTGAAACTCAAATCGAACTCGTGATTTCGATTTGAGTTCATTACAGCTATTGCAAAAGTAGTTTGCCGCACCACAAGCCTGCAGTTTTTCTAATTCCGCATCGCAATCTGGGCAAAACCCGACCTTCTTATAATCCGACTCACACTTATTGCAATGGTATTGCCCTGTCCATTCCAGTTCCACATCGCAAGTTGGACAAATATTCGGTTGCATGGTTACCCCTAAAAACTTCAATTCACTAACTTATAGTCTAATCATAAGCCAATCTTGTGCTTTGATCTTTATCACGCTCGCTTAGTGCGTTTATTTTGATACATTGCTACATCAGCCTGTTGGATAAGCTGCTGTAACACAGCTCGTTCACTGGCGGTACTGCAAGCAGCACCAATACTGGCCTTAACGCTATATTCTTCTAGCTGGCACACTTGGTTTAGTTCTTCTGCTAAGCGTTCGACAAAAGCTTGATAGGTATGTTGATCCGGGAAACAGCAGAAGCCAACAAACTCATCTCCCCCGTAACGTCCTATCACCGAACATGAACGGAACACCTGTTTCAGATGCTCAGCCACCAACACTAAGACTTGGTCACCAGTCTCATGACCAAAGCGATCATTGATGTACTTAAATTCATCGATATCAACAAAGAAACAGCCAACCACTGCATTGCGACCACATTTTTGGTTAATTTTGCGGTCGACTTCTGTCAACAGAGCGCGACGGTTAAAGCAGTGCGTGAGTGGATCGCGGCTAGCGTGAAAGTGAAGTTGCTCTTCTAGACGATACTTCTCTAATGCCACCGCATATAAAGCGGCCAACATTTCGAGCACTTCGAGCTCATAGGGGTGAGGTTCAGAAGGCGCATTGCTGTATACGGCAAATGTTCCCAATACATGGCCGTCCGAAGCAATGATCGGGACAGACCAACATGCACGGAGTTGAGCCTGTTGAGTCAGTTCGAGGAAAGGAGCCCAGTTAGCATGATGATCAATATCGCTAACAACCACGATTTGCTTCAAGAATGCAGCAGCACCACATGAACCAATTTCTGGTCCAATTGGAACTCCTTCAATCGCTTGATTGTAGAAATCAGGTAAGTGTGGGGCAAATTCCAAGTGCAATGTATTGGTATCGGGGTGCAATCGTAGTATGGAAGCTTGCCTCTTCCCAAATAGGTGTTCACTTAACTCAATAACCTCGTGGTTGAGGCTGTCTCGTTCCATTCCCAGTGCAAGCTTACCCAAAAGACGATTGACTGCTCGGTGAGCATCTAACAGTCTATCTTTGTCCATTGTGCTGTATTCATATCGTTATTATGTTTATCAGCCCGAAATATAATAGATCTATAAATATGACGCAGGTAACTAACTCACATTATGTGAATGCGGCACTATAAAAGATCATATGCTGATCATCGGATATTTCCCTTTTGATCAGCGATCACCCCTTAAAAGAATATTTATATAACCACACACCGAAAGCATAAGTTACATATTCTGCATCTCAATTTTAAATAGAACAAATCACCAAACCTTAGATTTAAAAAGCACATATAAAGAATTTAATAAAAAGATCGAATTTGAAGTTTAGCTTATTACATCAGTGTGCATTTCAATTGTCTGTGAGTCTATTTCCGTCAGTGTTATACGAATAGAACCAAAGTCATTCAAATGGCTCGCATGCGTTCCCCCACAAGGGATGACAGCAATTTCACCTTCGCCTAAATCACATTGCCAGTAACGTGAATCAGTAAGGCGTTCACCATGGCAATCGATGGTGATCGCAGCATCTCTTTTTAGCCAATCTCCTAACAGAACATTCACCTGTTGTTCGATGCTTTTCAAGTCAGACAACATATCTGCACTGTTTAAACCTCTTTTACGGAGTGTTTTACCTAAACGATAGGTGTCCAGACATTTATCTGGAGTAACAAAACTGGTTTCTTGTGCGTAGCTGTTGAAGTCGTAATTCCCATGAGGGTCTTTGCGGTCTGCATCTTTTCGCCAGTAGCTCTGTGCCAATATTTTATTAAGTGCAAGGTATGCGATATGCCCTGCACTATGTCCACGACTCAGCGATAGCTGGTACTCTTTGTCGACTTCTAATGACACGACATTACCTACAGTAAGGGCTTCCGTTCGTGGTAATACATGGACAACCACAAATACCCACCCTTCGGTATCGCGTTTTACAGGAATTGCAGTGCCGACATGCAATTCTCCACTTGCAAGCTCTACCGCGCCAACCTGGCAATCCATCACTTCATATCCAGTGCCCATTGCTGTCAGTGTTCCTTTATCTGCAGGATGATCTGGCCAAATATGACTCACAGGATGGAAAGGTGTCACTTCTGTAATCACGTAAGTGACTTCATGTGTAGACTGAACAAGTTGTATTGGCGCTTCCATTTGCCATGTCTGATGACAGAAGCGGGTCTTGGTTGCTGTGATTGTCATGTTTGGAGTTCTTCTAATAAGTTTCTTCGAGTAAAAATCTGCTTATAAAAAAATACCCAAGTCGAAACTTGGGTATTCAGAAAATCTTAGCGATTATTTGTTGCGGTTTTTCACTGCAGACATCATACGCTTGCGCTTACGCTCTTGAGATAGAGTTAGCTTGTTTGTACGGTTCTCGTACGGGTTGTCGCTGTTCTGGAAGTTAATACGGATTGGTGTACCCATGATTTCCAGCGACTTACGGAAGTAGTTCATCAAGTAGCGCTTGTACGAATCTGGTAGATCGCGAACCATGTTACCGTGAACAACCACGATTGGTGGGTTGTAACCACCCGCGTGCGCATACTTCAGCTTAATACGGCGGCCACGAACCATTGGTGGTTGGTGATCGTCTGTTGCCATCTTCATGATACGAGTCAGAACAGAAGTACCAACACGTGTCGTTGCCGACTTGTACGCTTCTTGAATTGATTCGAACAAGTGGCCAACGCCTGTACCGTGAAGCGCTGAGATAAAGTGAATACGTGCAAAATCAACGAAGCCTAAACGACGGTCGAGTTCTTTCTTCACGTTTTCTTTCACTTCGTTATCTAGACCGTCCCACTTGTTCACTGCTAGTACGATTGAACGACCAGCATTCAATGCGAAGCCAAGTAGACTCAAGTCTTGGTCAGAAATGTTTTCACGTGCGTCGATAACCAATAGAACCACGTTTGCGTCTTCTACGGCTTTCAGTGTTTTAACAACAGAGAATTTCTCGACGGTTTCGTTGATACGACCACGGCGACGTACACCTGCAGTATCGATCAACACATACTCACGATCATCACGTTCCATTGGAATGTAGATTGAGTCACGCGTGGTGCCTGGCATGTCGTATACCACAACTCGCTCTTCGCCAAGAATACGGTTTGTCAGTGTTGATTTACCAACGTTTGGACGACCAATGATTGCCAGTTTGATTGGCTGGTCTTGTAAACGTTTGAACTCTGCTTCTGCGTCTTCTTCGGTGTAATCTTCAATCGCTAGCTCTTCATCTTCGAATTCAGTCAGATCTTCAATCTCACCTTCTTCAGATTCACTTGCCAGCAGATCATCAAAGAATGGCGCTAATGCGCGTTCTAGCAATGCTGTTACACCACGACCATGCGCCGCAGCAATTTGGTACATGTCGTCAACACCAAGCTGCCAGAAATCAGCACAAGCTGCATCTGCATCAATACCATCGATCTTGTTTACCACCAGCATTGCTGGTTTTTCGATTTTACGCAAGTGTGCGGCAATCGCTTCATCCGATGGCGTTAATCCAGCACGACCATCAACAAGGAATAGTACTACATCAGCTTCATCAATCGCAGCTAGCGATTGTTCTGCCATCTTCGTTTCTACTCCTTCTTCCGTACCATCAATACCACCGGTATCAATAACGATGAATTCATGTTCTTCACCAAGGCGAGCTTGGCCATATTTACGGTCTCGCGTTAGGCCAGGGAAGTCCGCAACCAACGCGTCACGTGTGCGTGTCAATCGGTTAAATAGTGTAGATTTACCTACGTTCGGACGCCCTACTAGAGCAACAACAGGTACCATAACAACCTCTACAATAATCTTTCTTCTGTAGTTATAGGTAACGACTTGCTCAATGCCAAATCAAACAAGCTTTTTACCTATAACCACGTCAGGAATAACGGTTAATAAATAAAAATTTCAAACAACAAAACGGCTCCTAACTGTTACCAGCCAGGAGCCGAATGTGAATTATATCACGATATTATTCGTTAATGCTCAGTTTCTTTACATCGCCATTACGAGTAGTAATGACATAACCATCAGAAACTGCGACTGGACCAACAGCAAAGCCACTACTGTCTACTTCTTGTTGAGCAACGAACTCACCAGTAGAGCGGTCGATCCAATGTAAATAGCCAAGAGTATCACCTACGACCAAGTAGTTATCGATTACTACTGGTGCGGTAAGTTGTCGATACTCAAGTGATGCATTTTCCCACAGCTCAGTACCACTGCGCGCATCAACAGCAACCACATGATCTTTCTCCGTGATAACGAAGATACGACTACCATCCGTCGCTAAATCATTTGCAGACGAGTAATTACGCTTCCACAAAGGTTTAGCTGAACGTAGATCAATGGCAATTAACTGTCCATTGTAACCAACAGTGAAAAGAGTGCCGCCCAGTACAATCGGTGAAGAGTCTACATCCACAAGACGATCAATTTCCGTTGCCCCTTTAGGGGTTCCGATCGGCTGTTGCCAAATCAATTGGCCACGCTCAACAATCGCTGCTGCCAGTCGACCATTTGCCGTGCCCCAAAATACCCCACCAGCAACTGCTGTTGGTGTGCTATCGCCACGAAGGGTTAGGTTTGGAACTTCAGTACTGATCGCCCACTTTTGCTCACCAATTAACTGGTCAAGAGCAAACAAAGTACCACGACTGGTATTTACAATAATTAAACCAGAATCAGCAACAGGGTTAGCAAGAACTTCACCACCGACTTCAACACGCCATGTTACTTCACCAGTTTCTTGGTCTAAAGCAATGACTTCGCCGTTTTCAGAACCAATGTAAACATGGTCATAAGCGGCAGTTAAGCCACCTGATAGGCGCGCAATCACATCTTGCTCTAAGTCTGTTTGCCACAACGTTTTGCCGGTTTCAGCATCCAGAGCTTTGACCAGACCATCACGGCTTGCAACAAATAACTTGTCGTAAGCAAAAGCTGGAGATAGCTTTGAAAAGTAATGGCCTACGCCATCACCAATTGAAGTACTCCAATTCGTACTTGGCGTAAATTGATTATCAACCTTCGGTAGCGGTGCCATAACGATTGTATCTTCCTCGCCGGCACAGCCAGCAAGAATACCCACTGCCATCGCACTCAATAAGGCATGCTTTAAGACTCTTTTCATCCACTGCGGTCCTTATTTGGCTAGATCGTCCAACTTCATCTGCAAGGTTGGGCTTGCATCTGCAGCTTGTTGAGCTTCGGTATAAGCTGTGTAAGCGGCATCTTGATTTCCTTGACGAAGCGCAATATCACCACGTAACTCGGCAATACGACCAGCCCACGCTGTATCAGTCACTTTGTTCAGTTCTGCATTAGCAGCATCAAAGTTACCTTGTTCAGCTTCAATTCGAGCGATACGGTAGCTAATTAGTGGAGCTAGAGCTGCGTCTTTAGTGTTGCTTTGAGCCCATTTCAGTTGCGTTAATGCAGCTGGTAACTCTTTCGCATCAACTTGAGCTTTAGCAAGCTGCATCGCGGCCAACACTGAGTACTCTTGTACTTTGTTTGAATCAATAAACGCTTGCACGTCTGCTTGAGCATCAACACCTTTCGCTTGTAGCGCGTTCATTGTCGTTGTGTAGCTCAAAGAAGCCGCTTCACTCGCCTGAACAACAGAATCTTGATAGTAACGCCAACCAAATAGGCCACCTAAACCAACCACGGCACCGATGATTACGGCTTTGCCATTTTCCTTCCACCAGTCTTTAATTGCTTCAACTTGTTGTTCTTCAGTATCGTAAAGTTCCACTTCCTGTCCTCTTAAAACATGTAAATGGCAGCAAGACTGCCATTGTTCCTATTTCGTCGAAAGGCTCCTATCTTGGGAGCCTTACTATTACGAATTAGGATTTAATCTTTAGCTTATTAAAAGACTTAAATCAGTGCTGCGATCTTCTCAGCAACTTCTGCTTGGTTGTAAGTCTCTTGCTCACCACCAACCAAGTCTTTCAGTACTACGGTGTTATCCGCAACTTCGTTTTCGCCCAGAACTAATGCTACTACAGCACCCACTTTATCTGCGCGCTTAAACTGTTTCTTGAAGTTACCGCCACCGAAGTGACTCATCACGCGAACGCCAGGAACAGCTTCACGAAGTTGTTCTGCTAGCTTCATACCCGCCATCATGGTGCCTTCGCCTGCTGTTACTACGTAAACATCTACACTGCGACGAACGTCTGTTAGCTCTAGTGTTTCTAGCATCAGAACAAGACGTTCTAGGCCCATTGCAAAACCAACTGCTGGTGTTTCTTTACCACCTAATTGCTCTACAAGACCATCGTAACGACCACCGCCACATACTGTGCCTTGAGCACCTAGGCTCTCAGTGATCCACTCAAATACCGTGCGGTTGTAGTAATCCAGACCACGAACTAGACGTTCGTTAACTGTGTATTCGATACCTGCAGCGTCTAAAAGTTCACATAGACCTGCGAAGTGAGCTTTAGATTCCTCGCCTAAGTACTCAGAAAGACGAGGTGCATCACCTAAAATAGCCTGAACGTCAGGGTTCTTTGTATCCAGAACACGCAGTGGGTTAGTGTGCATGCGACGCTTACAATCTTCGTCTAGCACATCAATATGTTGCTCAAGGAATGCAACCAGTGCCGTACGGTAGTCTGCGCGATCTTCTTGAGAACCGATAGAGTTAAGCTCAAGACGAACATGTTCATTGATACCCAGTTCACGCCATAGACGTGCTGTCATCATGATAAGCTCAGCATCAACATCTGGACCATTAAGACCAAACACCTCAACACCACACTGGTGGAATTGACGGTAACGACCTTTCTGCGGACGCTCATGGCGGAACATTGGCCCCATGTACCACAGACGCTGTTCGTCACGGTTGATCAAGCTGTTTTGAATACATGAACGTACACAACCCGCAGTACCTTCAGGGCGAAGTGTTAGGCTGTCTCCGTTACGATCATCAAAGGTGTACATTTCTTTTGAAACGACGTCTGTCTCTTCACCAACAGCGCGGCTGAATAGGTTTGTTTCTTCAACGATAGGCATGCGCACTTCGTTGTAGCCGTATGCGCTCACGGTACTTTTCACTGCGTTTTCAAGTTTCTGCCACAGTGGAGATTGAGTTGGAAGGCAGTCGTTCATGCCTCGGATTGCTTGGATTTTCTTTGCCACAATAATTACCGTCGCTTAGTAACCCGAGCACGCTTACATGCTCGAGCTATGAGATTAATCTTCTTGTTTGATATCGATGCGGTTAGCTTGATCTAACACAGACGCTTTCGCACGGATTTTCGCTTCTAGTTGGTTCACTAGATCATCATTGTCGAAACGCTCTTTCTGACGTTTACCGTCTTCGTAGAATGCGCTCTTCTTGTTGCTGCCTGCTAGACCTAAATGTGAAACCTCGGCTTCACCTGGGCCATTTACTACACAGCCGATGATCGACACATCCATAGGTGTGATGATGTCTTCTAAGCGCTCTTCCAATGCATTTACTGTGTTAATCACGTCGAATTCCTGACGTGAACAGCTTGGGCAAGCAATAAAGTTGATGCCGCGAGAGCGAATACGTAGAGATTTAAGAATATCAAAGCCAACTTTGATTTCTTCTACTGGATCTGCTGCCAATGAAATACGCAACGTATCACCGATCCCTTCCGCTAGAAGCATACCTAAGCCAACAGAGGACTTCACTGCACCAGCACGCGCGCCACCGGCTTCGGTAATACCTAGGTGTAGAGGTTGGTCGATCTGTTTTGCCAATAGGCGGTATGAATCCACCGCAAGGAAAACATCAGACGCTTTCACACTCACTTTGAACTGGTCAAAGTTAAGGCGATCAAGGTGGTCCACGTGACGCATCGCCGATTCCACCAATGCTTCTGGCGTCGGCTCACCGTACTTCATCTGCAGATCTTTTTCCAAAGAGCCACCATTGACGCCAATACGGATTGGGATGTTTTTGTCACGAGCACAATCAACAACCGAACGAATACGCTCTTCGTTGCCGATGTTACCTGGGTTAATACGCAAACAGTCGACACCATACTCTGCCACTTTCAGTGCAATACGGTAGTCGAAGTGAATGTCCGCAACGAGCGGCACAGACACTTGCTGTTTGATGAGCTTAAAGGCTTCCGCCGCATCCATGGTAGGAACAGAAACACGTACAATGTCTGCACCCACTTTTTCTAATGCTCGGATTTGTGCGACTGTGGCTTCCACATCAGTCGTGCGAGTGTTTGTCATTGACTGTACAGCAATTGGTGCACCATCACCAATTGGTACATCACCCACATAAATACGCGTCGATTTACGACGAATAATTGGAGATTCGTGTTGCATAATATTTATAACGGTAGAGTGAATCTAGCTACTTTGCCTGAAGTATACCCAGAAAGGTCGACAGGTTCACTTGCAAATGTCATTGTCACGGCTTCTGGCGCACCTAAAATCACTTTAAATGGTGCTTTTCCGGCAAGCTCGACATTTTGACCGGGCTTGTGAGTACCTGAAACTAACGTTTTCCCATTAGCATCTTTAACTTGGATCCAGCAATCAGAGGTAAACGTCATTGTCACTGGCGTCATACCTGCTGGAATTACTGCTGGCTTTTCTTCAACTTCAACAACAGTAGGCTTTGTTACTGGTTGAGCTAACTCTTCAGTAGAACTGGTCTCTTCTTCATTCACAGCATCAACAGGTGATGTATCAGTTGAAACCTCCGAAACCATAACTGGCGCATCATCAACGATTGGAGCTTCATCTGCAGTAGCTTCAACAGCAATAGTTTCCGTTGACACAGTAGGCTCTGTATCGAATGCAGAATCATCAACGATTTCAGTCTCAACCGCAGCTTCATTAACCACTTGAGCTAAACTGTTCTCTTGTTGGTTTTGCCACCACCACACCGCGGAAATGCCTGTAATCACAATAGCAATAGCCCATGTTAGCAACATAATTCGGCTATTGTGTTTCTCTGTTTTGGTTTTTCGAGAGAAGCTCTGCATCTCCTGCTCTTGGTGCTGCGCTTCACCAGTCGTATCTAAAGCAGAAAGCACTAAGTGCTCATCAACAGAAACCAGTTTTGCATAAGAACGTAAGTAGCCACGGATGAATGTCGCGACTTGATGAGAATCAAATTGGTTGTTTTCGATATCTTCGATGACAGATACACGCAATCTTAGGCGATCAGCAATTTGCTTTTGAGTCATGCCTAAAGACTCGCGCTTATTCTTCAGTAAAGTGCCCGCTTCAATAGACAGCGGAGTTTCATTGTTTTTTTCGTGTTCAGTCATAATGGCGGTAATAAATCTGTTAGGTGGCTAACGCAGTATATTTTTCGTTCTTATTCTTAAGCCTTACTTAAAGATAGCTAGCTTGAACGCGTTAACCAAAATTCTTTTTTGAAACGCTCTGAGGCTGGAATCTGAATGTATTAGAAGACGCAGATTTCAAACAACGTTATGAGACAAACTTAGCGTGCTGTCAGAGCGATAGTAATAAAACAACTTCCATGATAAGCGAATGTTCTAGGAAGACAAAAACTCTTTACTATCAAATTAACAGATAGCTCAAGCTTTTGTCCAAAAAATGACACAAGTTCTCTTTTTTGCTTACCTAATTGATCTCTGATAGAAAAAAATAGCCAGAGCATAAGGCTCTGGCTATTTATCAGTTCGTTGCGAGTTAAACCGCTTTCACTTCAATGGTGGCTGCACCACGCGCAGCTTTTAAAGCCGCTGTACGTTTCGTGCGGTCAATAACATCACCGACCAACTGACCACATGCCGCATCGATATCATCACCACGTGTCTTACGTACCGTTACTGTGTGCTCGTATTGCATCAGTGTTTTCTGGAAACGGTCGATGCGCGAGTTGCTTGGTTTCTTGTAAGGTGAACCTGGGTACGGGTTAAACGGAATCAGGTTGATCTTACATGGCGTATCTTTCATCAGTTCCGCCAGTTCACGTGCGTGGTCCATGTCATCGTTCACATGATCAAGTAGCACGTACTCTACCGTTACTTTACCGCGGTTAGCATTTGAAGACGCGATATAACGACGAACAGACGCTAGAAAATCTTGGATATCCCAACGATCGTTGATCGGCATGATTTCACTACGCAGCTTATCGTTTGGCGCATGAAGAGAAATCGCCAATGCTACGTCAATTTTACCTGTCATCTGATCAAGGCCAGATACCACGCCTGAAGTTGATACGGTTACGCGGCGCTTAGAAAGACCAAAACCAAGATCATCAAGCATGATTTCTAGCGCAGGGATAAGGTTCTTCATGTTAAGAAGAGGTTCGCCCATACCCATCATTACCACGTTAGTGATCGGGCGACGACCGGTTTCTTTTTGCAAACCAATTTCACGCGCTGCACGCCATACCTGACCAATGATTTCAGATACTTTTAGGTTACGGTTGAAGCCTTGTTGAGCAGTTGAACAGAACTTACATTCCAATGCACAGCCTACCTGAGAAGACACACACAATGTCGCGCGATCATCTTCAGGGATGTATACCGTTTCTACGTCTTGGTCACCCACCTTCATCGCCCACTTAATCGTGCCGTCTGAAGAGTGTTGAGCTTCTGCTACTGTTGGTGCTTTGATTTCACACTTGTGTTGCAGTTTTTCACGTAGCTTCTTGTTGATATTCGTCATGTTGTCGAAGTCATCAACACCGAAATGGTAGATCCACTTCATAACTTGATCCGCACGGAACGCTTTTTCGCCTAGCTCTTCCGCGAAAAATTGACGCATGCCCTTGCGATCAAAGTCGAGTAGATTGATTTTTTCAGTGGTCATGTTGCCTCTCAATGACTGAAACAAGAATAAGGGCGCGAATTGTACAGCCTTTATGCAGCTACAACAAGGGCTGTAAGACCCTGAGTTTGCTAAGGCATTAAATTCCAACCGATTAAAATTTAGACAATGCGTGTAATCAATTCTCAATCCATTTCTGATAATAAAAAGCCCCGGAAAATTCCGAGGCTTAACATTCATATTAGAACAAGATTAACGAGGACAAATCTCTGACTCTGGGAAGAAGAATTCGATTTCACGAGCCGCAGAGATAGGACTGTCAGAACCATGCACAGAGTTGTGACGCATACTCAATGCGTAATCTGCACGGATGGTGCCGCATGCCGCTTCTTCTGGGTTTGTTTTGCCCATTAGCTCACGGTAGCGTGCGATTGCATCTTCACCTTCAAGAACCTGAACCATGATTGGGCCAGATGTCATGAATTCTTTCAGTGCAGGGAAAAAAGGCTTGCCTTCATGTTCAGCATAAAAACCGCTCGCCTGCTCTTCAGTCAGGTGAACCATTTTCGCTGCAATGATACGTAAACCCGCTTTTTCGATACGGTGGTAAATCTCACCAATCAGATTGCGTTCTACAGCGTCGGGCTTAACAATTGAAAACGTTCTTTCTAGAGCCATAAAGTTTCCTTTTTGTACTTGTAATAATAGTTTTATATGAGTGACTTACGTCTCTCTTAGTTATACCAGCACAGACACTAAGTCTGCACTGGTAAAAGTCTTATTTTGTGGCTTGTTCGTTCAGGAATCGAGCAAGAGTACGCACACCCATACCTGTTGCGCCAGCAGACCACTTATCTGAAGCTGACTTACGGTACGTACCTGCGCAGTCAAAGTGCAACCAACCTTTCTTGTAATCTTCAACGAAGTAAGACAAGAATGCCGCAGCTGTACTTGCGCCTGGTGAGTAATCACCAGAACTGATGTTAGATAGATCAGCAAAGTTTGACGGCAGCATGCCACGGTGGAAATCAGCAAGAGGCAGTGGCCATAGACCTTCTTTCTCTTGGTTCGCCGCCGTTAGCGCTTGATGTGAAAGCTCATCATCAAAGCTCATCAGTGCATGGTAGTCATTACCTAGTGCATTCTTCGCTGCGCCCGTTAGGGTTGCACAGTCGATGATCAGCTCAGGGTTCTGCTCACTTGCGTAGATAAGACCATCAGCAAGCACTAAACGACCTTCTGCGTCAGTGTTCATGATTTCTACTGTCTTACCGTTTTTGTAAGTGATGATGTCGCCAAGCTTAAGTGCACGACCCGAAACCATGTTCTCTGCACAACAAAGGATCAGTTTCACGCGCTTGTTCAGACCACGCAAAATAGCAAGAGCAAGACCGCCAGTAATCGTACCTGAACCGCCCATATCCGCTTTCATTGCCGTCATGAAGTTTGATGGCTTCAAGCTGTAACCGCCTGAATCAAAGGTAATGCCTTTACCTACTAGACACGCAAAGACTGGTGCATTTTCATCGCCAGTTGGGTTGTAATCAAGTTGCAGCATTGCCGATGTGCGCTCAGAGCCGCGACCCACAGCGTAAATACCTTCCCAACCTTCTGAAAGCAGATCTTTATCTTTCACGATACGCGCTGTTACTGTGCCCTGAGGCGCCACAGACTTGATGAATTCTGCAGCCATGGTCGCCAATTGACGAGGGGCCACTTCTTCTGCTGTTTTGTTGATGATATCGCGAGTAAAGTCTGTTGAGGTGATGCGAGCATGTAGCTCAGCTTGGTCTTGCTCAGAAAGCGCAACCCACTCTAGCGTGCCGTGTTTTTTCGGGTTGCGGTAACCTTGGTGAAAAGCCCAAATGCTTTCCAAATCCCACTTATCACCTGCAAGTAGAATTGAGCGAATTCCTTGGCCATCGAGCTGACGCGCTGCACGTTGAACTGCACCAAGATCATGACCTTCACCCAGGTGAATGGTTGTGCCATTCTCAGCGAAAGAAAGCAGTGCTTTGTCGCCCCAATGTGGTGCCGCTGGTTCTTGGCTTAGAAATACAGACATCTGTGTAGACATGGTTTCTCCTTGTCTTATAACGGCGTTGCCTACGCCTCTTCTTTTTAATAACTACCGGATGTTAGCATTATGTAGGGTAAAAATGTCAACTTGATAAAAAAACGGACCTTAAGGTCCGCTTTTTTTAGTGAGAATTGTTAACTCTGCTGCGTTTTACCGCCGAATCGAGCATTAATCCGCTTCGTCCATCCAGCATAAGATAACCGCTTCTAGAATCTTTTCGTTACAATGGTTTGGCTCATCGTCAAACTCATCTAACTCCATGATCCATTGATGAAGATCGGTAAAACGTACTGTTTTAGGATCCAAGTCGGGAAACTTGTCACAAAGCTCAATCGCGATATCGCGAGAATCTGTCCATTTCATTGCTCGTCTTCCTTTTGCTTCACCCCTTATATTGGGGAGATAGTATTAGTGATCTTCCGACGCGTGGTTTAGCGTGTATTTTGGAATCTCAACAACCAAATCTTCATCCGCTACTTTCGCTTGGCAACCAAGACGAGACTCAGGCTCAAGACCCCATGCTTTATCTAACATGTCATCTTCTAGCTCTTCACTCTCTTCTAGCGAATCAAAACCTTCACGAATGATCACGTGGCAGGTAGTACATGCACATGACTTCTCACATGCGTGTTCAATACCAATGCCATTTTTTAGCGCTACGTCTAGAACGGTGTCACCAGTGTTTGCTTCCAACACTGCACCCTCTGGGCACAAATCTTCGTGTGGTAATACAATAATCTTAGGCATAACTACTTATCTCTTATATATCATTAACTGACTGACCTGACAGTGCAGCTCGAATCGATTTATCCATACGGCGCGACGCAAAATCTTGGCTTGCTTTGTCGGTGTCTTTGATGCCTTGCTCGATAGCGTCAGCATCTTCGCCATTGCGCAGTTCAATCAGCGCTTCAATCACTTTTAATAGTTCTTGTTTCTCTTGGTCTGATAGTAGCTCATCACCATCAGCTTGCAGTGCTGCAATCAAACCTTCAATGACACGATCCGCTTCTACGCGCTGCTCTGCCAATGCACGAGCCTGCATGTCTTCTTTCGCGTAAGTCATCGAGTCACGTAGCATATTTGCTACTTCATCATCGCTTAGACCATAAGAAGGTTTCACTTGGATTTCAGCCTGAACACCCGTGCTCTTTTCCATCGCCGTGACAGACAACAGGCCATCAGCATCCACTTGGTAAGTCACGCGAATGTGCGCAGCACCTGCTGCCATTGGTGGAATGCCTTTCAATGAGAAACGAGCCAATGAGCGACAGTCGTCCACCATTTCACGCTCACCTTGTACGGTGTGTACGCTCATGGCTGTTTGGCCATCTTTGAACGTAGTAAATTCTTGTGCGCGAGCCACAGGGATGGTGGTATTACGTGGAATGATTTTCTCAACCAAGCCGCCCATGGTTTCAATGCCAAGGGACAAAGGAATTACGTCCAGAAGCAGCATTTCAGAGTCAGGCTTATTGCCTGCCAAGATGTCTGCTTGGATACCCGCACCGATTGCAACTACTTCATCTGGGTTAATGCTTGTCAGTGGTGTACGGCCGAAGAATTCGCCAACCATTTCACGTACAAGCAATGTGCGTGTTGAACCGCCGACCATGACCGCTTCAAGTACATCTTCCGCATCCACATCAGCATCTTTCAGCGCACGACGGCAAGACATTAGAGTTTTCTTCACTAGCGGACGAATCAGATCTTCGAACTGTTCGCGAGTCACGGAGCCTTTCCAGCCAAATACATCAACATCAACGCTGTCTTGCTCAGAGAAAGCAATCTTAGTTGCTGTTGCAATATTCAGTAGTGCACGGTTCTTCTCAGCAGAAAGCGGCGTTTCTAGGCCTGCTTGCTCCATTAGGTAATCCGCCAATAGGTGGTCAAAATCATCACCGCCTAGCGCAGAGTCACCGCCTGTTGCCAATACTTCAAAGACACCTTTCGACAGGCGAAGGATAGAGATATCGAACGTACCGCCACCTAGATCGTAAACCGCAATCACGCCTTCTCGGCCAGAGTCTAGACCGTAAGCGATCGCTGCAGCTGTCGGCTCATTTAGCAGACGTAGCACATGAAGACCCGCCAATTTAGCCGCATCTTTTGTACCTGCACGTTGAGCGTCATCAAAGTAAGCAGGAACGGTAATAACTACGCCAGCCAACTCGCCACCTAGTGTCTCTTCAGCACGTTTGCCTAGTGCTTTAAGAATGTCGGCAGACACTTCAATCGGGTTTTTGTCACCTTGAGCGGTTTGCAGAATAGGTAGACCGTTGTCGCTTTCTTTAAATTGGTAAGGCAAAGATGGGTAGCGAGCTTGAATATCTTTTAGTGAACGACCAATCAGACGTTTTACCGAAATGATGGTGTTTTCTGGTTCTTGCTCCGCTTTTGCTTTTGCGTCGTAACCAACTAACGCCGTATCTTGAGCGTAGTTCACCACAGAAGGCAAAATACTGCGGCCTTGGTCGTCTGTCAGTGTTTTTGCGTCACCGCTGCGAACAGATGCAACCAAAGAGTTGGTGGTACCTAAGTCGATACCCGCTGCTAACTTGTGCTCATGAGGTGCCGAGCTTTGTCCCGGTTCTGCGATTTGAAGTAGTGCCATGATGGATCCTTGTCGCGCTAACTAGCCGAGGAGTTTGTCTTCAACCAGTTCAATTTCATTCTTTAGCTTGGCAATGAATTTGAGTTTACGAACTCGGTCTGCAGCTTCCGCCCAAAGACCTTGGTCTAGTTCTTGTTCTACACTCGCCAAATGCTGTTTGTACATTTTGCTGACCTTAGAGTCGAAGTCAAAAAGCGCTGATTCAGGATCAGAGCTGTCAGCAATGTCTTCCAGTTCTTCACGCAGTTCCATTTGCTCCATCAGGAACATAGGGTCTTGCATGGTTTGTTGCTCACCACGAATTTCTGTGCCGTTTTCTGCCAGAATGTATTCAGCGCGAGAAATAGGATGCTTAAGTACTTGATACGCATCGTTGATTTGCGCTGCTTTTTGAACTGCCATCAAGCGGTCACGCTCAGAAGCGGTCGCAAAATTGTCTGGGTGGAAGCGTTTTTGTAGTTCTCGGAACTGAGAAGAAAGAAGGCTACCATCCAGCTGAAACTGACTTGGTAGCCCAAATAATTCAAAGTGATTCATTAAGATCGGGTCCTAGTAAAGCCTTCTGGACTCGTTTGCCCAGAAGGACAATCAATTAGACGTTGAAGCTTTCACCACAACCACATTCACTTTTTGCGTTAGGGTTGTTGAATTCAAAACCTTCATTCAACCCTTCCTTAACGTAATCCAGCTCAGTACCGTCTAGGTATACTAGGCTTTTCTTATCAATGATGATCTTCACATCCGACAGTTCAAACACTTCGTCTTCTTCGTTTAGATCATCAACAAACTCAAGGACGTAAGCCATGCCGGAACAGCCTGTCGTCTTCACTCCAAGACGCAAACCGATACCTTTGCCTCGGTTATCTAGGAATGCTTTTACGCGACTTGCCGCTGATTCTGTCATTGTGATGGCCATACTGCACCTTAGTCTGTCTAAATTACGTTTTGGAATGGGAGCATTTTAAGGGCTCCCATTATATACGGAATAATTATTCCTGGTGTTTTTTCTTGTAGTCAGCAACTGCTGCTTTGATTGCGTCTTCTGCAAGGATTGAACAGTGAACTTTCACAGGTGGAAGCTCTAGCTCTTCTGCAATCTCAGAGTTTTTAATAGATGCCGCTTCGTCGATAGACTTACCTTTTACCCACTCAGTTACTAGTGAGCTTGAGGCGATTGCACTACCACAACCGTATGTTTTGAATTTCGCGTCTTCAATGATGCCTTCTGGCGTCACTTTGATTTGAAGCTTCATTACGTCACCACAAGCTGGCGCGCCAACCATGCCGCTGCCTACTGATGGATCTTCTTTATCGAACGAACCAACGTTACGTGGGTTCTCGTAGTGATCAATTACTTTTTCGCTGTATGCCATGATAAATTACCTCGAATCCTCTATTCAGTCCGTGAGATTAATGGTGAGCCCATTCAACAGTGCTCAGATCAACCCCTTCCTTGTACATATCCCATAGAGGAGACATGTCGCGTAGCTTAGTCACTGCAACGCGGATTTGTTCAATTGCGTAATCAATTTCTGCTTCAGTCGTGAAACGACCAAATGAGAAACGTACTGAGCTGTGTGCCAACTCGTCGTCTAGACCAAGTGCACGAAGAACGTAAGATGGCTCTAGACTCGCTGATGTACAAGCACTACCAGAAGACACTGCTAGGTCTTTCAGTGACATCAGAAGAGATTCGCCTTCTACAAACGCAAAGCTCACGTTTAGGTTGTGTGGAACACGCTGTTCTAGGTCACCGTTCACCGTTACTGCTTCTAGATCTTTAACGCCATCTAGAAGACGGTTACGAAGTGCTAGCGCGTGATCGTAATCTTTTTGCATGTCTTCTTTTGCTACGCGGAACGCTTCACCCATACCCACGATTTGGTGAGTTGGAAGTGTGCCCGAACGGAAGCCACGCTCATGACCGCCACCGTGCATTTGCGCTTCAAGACGGATGCGAGGCTTACGACGTACGTAAAGTGCGCCAATACCTTTAGGACCGTATACTTTGTGCGCAGACAGTGAAATTAGGTCAACTTTCAATTCTTGAACGTCGATTGGCAGTTTACCCGCAGACTGTGCAGCATCCACGTGGAACACAATCTTACGTTCACGACATAGCTCGCCGATCGCTGCGATGTCTTGGATGACACCAATCTCGTTGTTAACGTGCATGATTGAAACCAGAACAGTGTCTTCACGCATTGCCGCTTGAAGTTTGTCTAGATCAATCAGACCGTTTGATTCTGGCTCTAGGTAAGTCACTTCAAAGCCTTCGCGCTCTAGCTGACGACATGGGTCAAGAACCGCTTTGTGCTCTGTTTTACAAGTGATTACGTGTTTACCCTTCTTAGAGTAAAAATGTGCTGCACCTTTGATAGCAAGGTTGTCAGACTCTGTCGCACCAGATGTGAATACGATTTCGCGAGGATCTGCATTTAGAAGGTCAGCAATTTGCTCACGAGCAGTATCTACAGCTTCTTCTGCCTGCCAGCCGTAACGGTGCGAACGCGAAGCTGGGTTGCCAAATGTGCCATCCATTGTCATGTACTGAACCATTTTTTCAGCAACACGTGGATCTACTGGACATGTAGCGGAATAATCAAGATAAATCGGCAGTTTCATTCTCTACTCCAATGTAAAATGCTGACCGCTAAGAGCGGACGTTTACACCGATGGGCGCGGTGGTTGTATTTTTGTTTGATAACCCATGAGTGACCACCAGATCAATGTCCTGACGATCAGAAATTTCTAAAACTTCGTTGTCTGTCATTAGCTCACCGAGCGTAATGTTATTTAAGAAGTCACTAATGCGAGAGCTTAGGTCACGCCACAATGTATGTGTTAAGCAGCGAGTGCCACCTTGGCAATCGCCTTTGCCTTGGCATTTAGTCGCATCGACTGACTCATCAACGGCTGCAATTACAGTACCAATAGCAATACTGTGCGCGTCGGCGCCAAGTCGGTAACCACCGCCAGGACCACGAACGCTGGCAACAAGACCTGCTTTACGTAATTTTGAAAAAAGCTGCTCTAAGTATGAGAGCGAGATCCCTTGGCGCTCTGAGATGTCAGCAAGAGGTACTGGGTTTTGTTGCGAATGCAGTGCCACATCCAGCATGGCTGTCACCGCATATCTTCCTTTAGATGTAAGTTTCATACCACACCGTATCCACATGGTTTGTAATGATTAGGATTTTTCCATACCTGACTAAATTGGTCAAGTATTTGTTTGACTATTTTAGTCAGGTATTCATCCTTACACCTAAAAAGGTTATTATTTAATCAGAGCTTCTTTTCAATCGCCGTTAGAACACCGCGTAGAATGTTTAATTCTTGAGCTTCTGGTCGTGCTCGTGAGTACAAACGACGTAGCTTGTTCATCACCTGGCCAGGCTGTTCTTTGCTAATAAATTGGGTCTCAACCATCACCTTTTCAAGGTGTTCAAAGAACATTTCTAGCTCTTTATGGCGTGGATATTCTTCAGGCTCACTCGGCGCATATTGGCTTTGCTCTAAATTGAGGTGCGCAACGCGAACTTCATAGCTCAGCGTCTGTACCGCCATGGCTAGATTGAGCGAGCTGTATTCAGGGTTAGCAGGGATGCAAACATGGTAGTGGCACTTCTGTAACTCATCATTGGTGAGACCTGTTCTCTCACGACCAAAAACTAATGCTACAGGGTGTTTTTGCCCTTCAACAGCAAACTTCTCACCACACTCACGAGGCTCAAGCATCGGCCATTCAAGTGTACGTGAACGAGCGCTTGAGCCAACCACAAGGCCACAATCGGCAATGGCTTCTTCGAGCGTCTTTACAACCGTGGCATTTTGAGCGATATCGCCGGCACCAGCAGCAAGAGCAAGGGTTTGCTCATCCACTTCACACTGCGGATCAACCAATACAAGTTGGCTTAGCCCCATGACTTTCATTGCTCTTGCAGCGGAGCCAATGTTGCCTGAATGAGAAGTTCCGACGAGTACGATTTTTACTTGATCCAACATCTGTATTTGCTACCTGATTTAAAACCGAAAGATGTTACCATAACTTTCTAACACACCCTAGAGTGAAGCAGGTTTCTATTCGCATTCTCATCAATTGTTTTCGAGCTTTACGACAAAACTAATGCGGTTACTTTTATCTGCGAACAAAAAATAACCACTTCCTTTTTGCTTTCACTCTGGTATACTCGCCGCCGCTTTAAATTGTTCTTTAACATCCGTTGGGAAATTCGTATGCATCCAATGCTAAACATTGCTATTCGCGCTGCGCGAAAGGCAGGCAATCACATTGCTAAATCATTAGAAAACACAGATAAAATTGAATCTACGCTAAAAGGCACTAATGACTTTGTTACTAATGTAGACAAAGAAGCAGAAGCTATCATCATCGATACTATCAAGCACTCTTACCCAGAGCACTGTATCGTTGCTGAAGAAGCCGGTCTTATCGAAGGTAAAGATAAAGACGTACAATGGATCATCGACCCACTGGATGGCACTAATAACTTTGTAAAAGGTTACCCTACTTTCGCAGTATCTATCGCGGTTCGCTTCAAAGGTAAAACTGAAGTGGCTTGTGTATACGATCCAATGCAAAACGAGCTATTCACTGCACAACGCGGTGCTGGCGCTCAGCTAAACAACGCTCGTATCCGTGTTACTCAACTAAAAGACCTGCACGGTACGGTTCTAGCGACTGGTTTCCCATTCAAACAGAAGCAACACTCTGAGTCTTACATCAAGATCGTAGGTTCTCTATTCACTGAGTGTGCTGACTTCCGTCGTAGCGGTTGTTCTGCTCTTGACCTATGTTACGTGGCAGCTGGCCGTGTAGATGGTTACTTCGAGCTAGGTCTAAAACCATGGCAAATGGCTGCAGGTGAGCTTATCGCTCGTGAAGCTGGCGCAATCCTAACTGACTTCGCTGGCGGTACTGACTACATGAAGTCTGGTAACATTGTTGCTTCTAGCGCTCGTGGCGTGAAATCTATCCTTAAGCACGTTCGCGAAAACGGCAACAGCGCGATCCTTAAGTAAGATTCTGAAGTCATACTAAGCCCGTCACGCTGATGACTTTTGAATAGCCCCGCTCATTGAGCGGGGCTAATTATATGGTCCGCCTCACTCTCAAGCCCTACGCTTAGAGTAGGCTCTCAGAACGAGGTGAACCATATGTCTACCATTCACATCTTAGGTATCGATTTAGGCAAGCACTGCTTTCATGCG
>Ga0209272_10000829_pt1 | contig 21811 bp, 17 predicted proteins | sample tdDd002_FD_187125 | JGI IMG/M metagenome (GOLD analysis project Ga0209272, IMG submission 187125) | Marine sediment microbial communities from the Atlantic coast under amendment with organic carbon and nitrate - tdDd00.2 (SPAdes)... | ecosystem: Environmental > Aquatic > Marine > Coastal >... | reverse complement strand
AATCTTCGGGGAGTTCCTTCATGGGATCCCAAAAATGTTTCTCAAAATCCTGAACCTGATCATCAATCACGACAATGCCTTCGTTTTCGAGTAGCTGTTGCATGATATCCTCACCCGGGAAATGATGCTTACCGGATAACATACCTATTCGGTTTACTACTCGGTGCGCAGGAACATATTCTTCACTTGTGTGAGACTTATTCATAGCCCAACCCACAAGTCGGGAACCACGTGGAGAGCCCACAAATTTAGCTATAGTACCATAATTACTTACTCTTCCAACAGGAATCTCTTGAACCACTTTAAATATGCGTGTGTAGATATCTGACATGAGATAAACCTTAATTTCGAGAATTAATTCTTCTTTTTATGCTGCTCTTGTGTTGGTTGTTTGCGTCTGTCACGACCAAAACTACGGTACTCATCTAGTTCAAGCTCAACGTCTGGTTCAACAAATTCAGTTTTACCTTCCAATAAGAATTGTATGTATTTGATTGGAATACCTTTGCTTAGGAATTGTGCTTCGTAATAGGTTTTGATGCCTAAGATGTCATTCGCGTGCTCAGAATTGTACAAATCATCCGTATCAGTAATTACTTTCAGATTATTTTCCTGAATCATATAACGCGTATAGTGATACAAAAACTGACTATCAGATTTCATATGTATGATACCACTGTTATCCATCAAATCGCTATAAAGCTGTATGAAACGAGTTCCCGTAAGGCGTTTAGTTACCTTTTTCATTTGAGGATCAGCAAAAGTAATCCAGATTTCAGAGATTTCACCACTGGCAAAAACAGAACGTAAAAGTTCAACTTTTGTACGAACAAAGGCAACATTTTTTAAGCCTTCTTCATTGGCTATTGTTGCACCTTGCCACAATCGAGCACCTTTTATATCGACACCAATAAAATTCTTGTCAGGAAAACGCTGAGCTAATCCTACTGTATATTCGCCTTTACCACATCCAACTTCTAGAACAATAGGGTTATCATTTTTGAAATACTCCTTGTTCCATTTGCTTTTAAGTCTGAATTCCTTGTTCCAAACATCTTCGTGTGAGGGTTGAAGAACATTCTCAAAAGTTTCTACCTCTGCAAAACGCTTTAATTTATTCTTAGCCACTTTATTATACTATTGTTGAGTAAATAAGTTATCAGACCAACAGTCTGCTTATTTTAATTTTTATTGATTTATTTTTTCAAGTTTCAGACCGACATTTACAATTCCTGGTAAGTTGTCATCTCGCATACCTTGCACCATTTCGAAGGTGTATAATCCAGGTTTTGTGAATATAACCGCAGGTTTATAAAGAACTTGCAAGTCGAAAATATTTCCAAAACCGCTTCCATACCATTCACCTGTATCATTTGCTAAATGGCACTCAAATTTATCTTCGCTCACGACACCTTCTGGATCAATTTGTTTTATAAAAAGCCAAAGATTACTAAAAGGGTACTTGCCCGTATTCCTGATATTCACATAAATGTTGTGTAATTGTATGGAATCTGTTATTTCTACCTCAAATTGAGCGATATGTTCTTTATGCCAACTATACTTTGGGATATCGATATAATTCTCATATACACGCTTGTCTTGGCAGGCACTTGCAATTACAATCAGTGCAAAACTAAGAAGTAAAAGGTATTTGGATTTCAGCTTCATTGGTTTTAAAGTATCAAATCTTTAATTCTCTTAATCAAATAAAGTATTGAGTTGTGAATGGTTTATTTCACGTCTCAATACTTTAATGCTTTATACTTTCTAAGTAAACTTAATCTTTCGGTTTATTGAATTTACGAGGCTTTCTACGAAATTTACGTTTAGGACGAGGTTTCTTAGGCGCTTCAGCTTTATCGAAACGATTTAGACTATCTTGTCCCACAACATTTTCGTAATCGAGAGCTTTTCGAGCCATTTCCTCTTTTTTATTAACGAGCTCGTTTACTTTAGTTCCTTTTTTGTTTAAACGGATGATTTCTTTTACCCTATCGATAGGGATTTGAACCATATTTACAGCATAATTCTTATCGAAGCTGTACCACATTAAACGCTTAAAGATATCTGTTTTTTGATGGTAAGCAGTTCCGTCTTTACACTCCAAAGGAATATTGGTTGCTGGAAAATCTTTGCGAGCATCAATATAGATGTCCATTTCATAATTTAAGCAACACTTCAGCTTACCACACTGTCCTGCTAATTTTTGTGGATTCAATGAGATCTCTTGATATCGAGCAGCATTGGTTGTTACCGATACAAAGTTAGTAATCCAAGTGGCACAGCAGAGTTCACGTCCACAAGGCCCAATTCCACCTATACGTCCAGCTTCCTGACGTGCACCAATCTGGCGCATTTCAATTCGAATTCTAAATTCTTCGGCTAAAACTTTAATTAACTGTCGGAAATCGACTCTTTCATCAGCGATATAATAGAAAATAGCTTTGGTTTTGTCTCCTTGATATTCAACATCACCAATTTTCATGTTTAGATTTAGCTCAGCGGAAATCTGGCGAGCCTTAATCATCGTTTTGTGTTCAAGAGCAATCGCTTCGTGCCATTTTTCTATATCAACAGGTTTGGCTATACGGTAAACCTTTTTTGCTTCATAGGTTTTAGGATCGAGCTTTTGTTTTTTCATTTGCTCGGTAACCAAATCACCAGTTAGCGAAACAATACCTATATCATGTCCGGGAGATGCTTCAACAGCAATTATATCGCCACGTTTAAGTCTGATTTTATTATTATTTGAATAAAATCCTTTACGTGTATTCTTAAATTTAACTTCTATAATATCGGGACATAAAGCGCTTTCAGGAACGTCACCTAACCAGTCGTAAACATCAAGTTTACCTGCCAAAAGTCGATGATCAGTTTTGCCTTTAGAACAACCACCGCATTTACCTTTTGGTTCCTTCTCTTCTATCATATGTATATATATTGAGTGCAGTAACATAGTTCTGTATAGATGTATATACAGTCTTTGTTTGCATGATCTATGTATCAGGTTCGAATATTTATCGAACTATAATTTGTAATCTTGCCTGCAAAATTAGCTAATAATATGGTATATCTTACAGATTTACTGAGAGTCTATACCAAAAACAACCCCTAAAGTTAATTAATTTTTTAAAGGACTGCAGAATCAGGGAAAATATCTATGAAAAGAAGATCTTATCATGATGATAATCTGAATGAAAGAACTTTTGTGTTGATAGATATACAAATTATTTCCTATGCTGTTGTATTATCAATAAAAACGATGAACGTTAGACTAATATCTTACGACAGATATCATTATGGTCTTAATAATTTAACCCATCGCAAACTCAAATCGAGAAAAATGATTTTAGCATTTCCATTTCGCTCAATGTCATTATAAGCCTTGGTTAATTCATCAGCTATTGGCCAAACATTATCTTCGTTTATAAAGGGTGAAAAACGTTGCGAAAAGTTCATCTCTTCTCCGTTAAGGAAGACCATTTCTTCTTGCTTCAAATTAAGAATAAAATTTTCACGTATCATTCTTAAGCAATACTGAAGAAAGCTTTTTTGTCTTTCACGACCTATGGCCGATATTTCTTCAGACCAGCTCATAAGCTCCAAAACATTTCTAGCGTAGCAAATACGCATAATGCTCACAAATTTTTCAAAGTTAAAGGCATTTTCATCCGAGTTTTTAATTAAGATACGTGCCTTATGGTAACTTCCTTCTGAAAGGCGAACTAAATTATTTAGTTCTGTACTCGATAGGTTGTATTCTGATTTTAGAGCTAAACTAAGAGCCTCTTTTCCGATTCTAGGAATTTTCGTTATCTGAGCTCTCGATCGAATCGTTTGGAGAATACGATTAGGTTCTTCAGAAACAAGGAAGAATAAGGTTTTAACAGGCGGTTCTTCAATCAGTTTTAATAATTTATTAGCACAGGAAGCATGCATCTTCTCTGGTAACCATATAATCATGATTTTATAATCCGACTCGTAAGTTTTAAGACTTAACTTTTTTAAAATTTCATTACTCTCATTAGAGTAAATCATACCTTGAGCATTCTCAACTCCCAAGCTAGCATACCAATCATTCAAATTGAAATAAGGATTGCTAAGCACTTGTTTTCTCCAATTTTCGATATATGTATCGCTTACCGGATTACTTGCACCTTTACCTTTTACAACTGGAAACACAAAGTGCAGATCGGGATGAACAAGCTTTTGATATTTTTTACATGAAGGGCATTCTCCACAAGAGTCCTTGGCTTGTTTGTTTTGACATGAAACGTATTGAGCAAAGGCTATTGCCATAGCCAATTTTCCAACACCATTCTCACCAACAATAAGTTGTGCATGACTCACTCTATTATCCTTAACCGTTTGAATAAAGCGAGACTTGCTGGCCTCTTGTCCAATAATATCTTTAAACTGCATGTGTATTAGTTTGAATCGTTAAGCCAGTGATCATGACATTTTCCAAATAGATACCAAAGGTAAAAAAAATAGACTTTGTTCTATATAGGAATTTATTAAAACAAAAGGCCGAACAAAATGCTCGACCTTTGATTCAATATATGATGGGTTTGGGTTATTTATGCCATTTATAAGTATTTCTTTGATGCTTTTTACATGTTATTATCTATCTAATTAATAGATAATGCAGGGATTTTTTAATGTTTATTTTACAGTTAAGACAATACTTTCATAACTCACTATTGTAACAATTTGTCCTTTGGGAATAAGTTGTCCATCAAACGAAATGGCTTTCCAATTATTTCCGTTAATCTCTATACGACCAAGAAGCTTATGAGGGTCGATCTTTTCAATCACAGTTGCCTTTTTACCAAGCAATGTATCAGCACTTGTATTGAAACAATCTTTTGTTTTGAAGATAAATTTATTGACCAAAGGTCTTATAAAGAAAAGGTTTACAAGGGTGAAGCCAGCAAAAACAAGAAGTTGTTGTGTGATATCTAATCCTAAATAAGCTCCTATTCCTGTTAAAAGAGTTCCAACTCCAATGCAAACTGCAATAAAACGTGTCATGAATATTTCTATCATAAAAAGAACTACCGCAGTGAGTAACCAAATGTGCCAGATTTCAATTTCCATGGTTTGTTTCTTGATTAATATGTAAATTTATATTTTACATTTACATAAAACTACTGTCAAGTTTGTCAAGTTTATTAAAAGGTGTCCTATTTTCTTATTTTGAGAATAAATATGACTAGGTTTATTTGTAACTGCAAGGGTTGTCAGAAGATTAGCTATTTTTCCAATAAATTAGAATAATAGTAATTTATGTTTCTAACGGTACCGTTTATATTCGATAATGTGATTTTATGATGTTTAAGAAGAAAAAGAAAAGTAAAGAGTTGTATCTCAATTGTTTTGGAAAAATAAAAGAGAATACATTTAATTTTCAATTGATTGAAACGTACTTTAGAAATAAGAAGCATGAAAATTGTTTTCAGGTTTTATCCGATAAAACATGTCAGGATTTAGATTTCGATGAGCTGTTTATGTTTTTAGATCGAACTCAATCCAAAGTTGGACAACAGTACTTCTATAATAAGCTTAGATGTATTCCTTCGAACCAAGATCATATTAACAGAAGCGAGGAGCTAATCAAATCTTTTAGTGAAGATGTTGAGTTTCGAAAGAAAACACAAAAACACCTTCAGCCATTGTCTAATATAAATAGCCACTATGTTTCTTCGCTTTTTCAGGATGAGCATATAAAAGAACCGAAGTGGTTTTTCATGATTCGGATATTGTCTTTTACGAGTCTTTTATCTTTATTACTTCTTCCATTTAATGGCAATTTGCTTTTCGTTTTAATAGGAGTTTTCATAATTAACTTGGGGATACATTACTGGAATAAAAGGAACTTATATTATAATCTAAAATCAATCCCGGCCCTTTTAAAATTATCAGACACAGCTAAGCTTCTTTTTGAAGAGGATTGTTTTAAAGAGCTTAATCCTAAACTTAAATTATCTATAAATGTTGTTGATAAACTAAGGTACAGAATGAAGTTCTTTAAACTAGGAGGTAGCACCGTAAGTGATTTTGAAGCAGCAATTTGGATGCTGGTGGAACTACTTAAAACCATGTTTTTATTAGAACCTCTTCTTTTATTCGGAATTTTGAGACAGTTGGATACAAAAAGGAAAGAGCTTGAAGATCTTTTCATTTTTGTAGGTGAAATAGATACATTAATAAGTATTGCATCCTTAAGAGCTGGTGCTGATAAATACTGTTTGCCAGTCATAACTGAAGAGGATACAATTATTGTTGCCGAAGAGCTTTATCATCCATTGATGATAAATGCTGTAGCCAATAGTATTTGTGTCAATAAAAAATCGATCCTCTTGACTGGATCGAATATGTCGGGCAAGACAACTTTTATAAGAACCATTGGAATAAACGCTTTAACGACATTGACTTTAAATACCTGCTTTGGTAATTCATTCTCATTACCACGCCTACGAATTTTCTCTGCAATTCGAATTAGTGACGACTTGTTGAATGACAGAAGCTACTATTTTGAAGAGGTGCTGACCATTAAAGAAATGCTGGATGAAAGCAAAAGTGATGCGACCAACTTGTTTCTTCTCGATGAGATATTTAAAGGCACCAACACCGTTGAGCGAATCTCAGCAGGAAAAGCCGTTTTATCTTCGATGACTCAATCAAATAATTTTGTATTTGTATCGACTCATGATATCGAGTTGGCCGATTTGCTTCAAGAACAATACGAACTTTATCATTTTAGTGAAACAGTAGGAAATAAAACGGTTGATTTTGATTACAAGCTCAAGGAAGGGAAATTGAAAAATAGAAACGCGATTAAAATTCTTCAACTTAACGATTATCCAGATTGTGTTATTAATGAGGCCAATGAGATTGCAAATGAATTGGATCAGGTATTTGCCAACCCAATTCACTCGTATTAAGAAACTGATAAAGTGCCCTTGTTATTATTGTTTTTATTAAAATTAATTCTAAATAATTTTTAGAGATAGAGGATTTTATTTAGGTTTGCTAATTAAAAGACATTCAGGTCTGTTATTAAATCAAAAAGAGCAAAGCAAAATATGAATCCCTATACAAACAAGGAACACGAAAATCTTAGACTTCGAGTAAGAGAATTTGCTGAAACAGAAGTGAAACCTCTTGCTGTAGGTCTTGATGAGAAAGAAGAATTCAGTTCACACCTAACCCAAAGAATGGGTGAGTTGGGGCTTTTTGGAATCTATTTACCTAAAGCATACGGTGGACAAGGTCAGGATTATTTATCTCTTTTAATAGCTGTTGAAGAAATGGCCCGTGTTGATGCTTCACAAGCTTCGACTTTGGCTGCTCATAACTCATTGGGAATTGGACCAATTTACTACTTTGGAACAGAAGAGCAAAAACAGAAATACCTACCTCAATTATGTACCGGTAAACATGTCTGGGCCTTTGGTTTAACTGAAGAGAATGCAGGGTCAGATTCTAGAGGAACACAATCGAAGGCTGAACTGATTAATGAGAATTGGCTAATCAACGGAAGTAAAAAATTTATTTCTAATGGTTCGTCTCAATCATCTTTGGGTGTAACACTTCAGGTAATAACAGCCAATGAGAATGATGAAAAGGAATTATCTGTTATCTTAGTTGATCGAAGCACAAAAGGATTCAATGCTCATCCCATGAAGGGGAAGATGATGTGGCGAGCCTCTGACACGGCTGATTTAACTTTTGAGAACTGTCAGGTTCCGCAGGCAAACTTGCTAGGAGAAAAGGGACAGGGAGCTAAAATAATGCTAAAGACGCTTGATTCGGGACGATTGACTATTGCAGCGATGGGCTTGGGATTAGCACAAGGTGCTTACGAAGAGGCTCTAAAATATGCCCAAAAACGAGAGCAGTTTGGAAAACCCATTGTGAAATTTCAGGCTATTGCTTTTAAGTTGGCTGATATGGCGACAAAAATCGAAGCTGCGCGTGCTTTATTGTACCAAGCGTGTTGGCTTAAAGATAATGGACATGAATTTGGAAAGCAATCGGCCATGGCCAAACTTTATTGCTCTGAAATTGCCAGAGAAGTGGCCAATGAAGCGGTTCAGATTCATGGTGCACACGGCCTTTTAAAATCATCGGATGTGGAACGATTCTACAGGGATCAGCGAATCTTAGAAATTGGTGAAGGCACATCTGAAATATTGCGATTGGTTATTTCGAGACATATTACAAGTGATAAGGATAAAGAAATAAAGCTTGAAGTTGATCAGCCTAGCTTGGCTAATTGTGAAAACGGATAAGCGAATACAAAAAATAATGACTGACAGAAAACGAGACCATATTGATTTGGCTTTCCGTTCGCACATGGAAAATGCATTGGCTGATAAGCGGTTCTACTATGAACCTCTTTTAAGTGCTCATCCTGAAAAGAAACTTGAGCCTTTTGACTTTTTGGGTAAGCAGCTACGGACCCCTATTTGGGTATCAAGCATGACAGGCGGGACAGAGAAGGCTGCTCGAATTAATTTAAACTTGGCTCGTGCCTGCGCACAATTCGACATGGGAATGGGCTTAGGTTCGTGTCGTTCTTTACTCGATAGTAAAGATTATTTCGCTGATTTCGATATGCGTTCTGTTATTGGAGATGATTTGCCTTTATATGCCAACCTGGGTATCTGTCAGATAGAAAGTTTAATAGAAGATAAGGCGCTTGAAAAGGTTGCAGCCATGGTACACGACTTAAGAGCTGACGGATTAATTGTACACATTAATCCAATGCAAGAAAGTTTGCAGCCCGAGGGAGATCTTTTGAAACGACCTCCTATTGAAACTCTGCAAGAAATGATGGCGCAAATAAAAGTTCCCATCATAGTTAAAGAAGTAGGGCAGGGTATGGGACCAAGGAGCATAGAAGCACTTATGGAACTACCATTGCAAGCTCTTGAATTTGGCGCTTTTGGTGGAACTAACTTTGCTAAAATTGAATTAATGCGTCATCCTGAAAAGGCAGGACAGGTTTTGGAAGCTTTAAGTGAAATTGGGCACAATGCCGAAGAGATGCTCGATTGGGCAAATGAGATATATGAGAATAATAAAACAGTTCAATGTAAAGAACTGATTATTTCTGGAGGCGTGACTTCTTGTTTGGATGGTTATTATCTGATAAAGAAAAGTAAAATGCCAGCTATATACGGTCAGGCTTCGGCCTTATTAAAATACGCTCAAGGCGAATATACCGAACTTGAATCTTATCTAAAGAATCAAATCAAGGGATTGCAGTTGGCTGAAGCTTATTTGAATTTGCGTTAACTCATGTTGAGTGTTTAAGACTTGTAAATTTATATCCTTATGGACAATAAGATAATAAAAGGTTTTTCGAAGCTTACACGTATTGAGAAGCTTAAATACCTGGGAGAGATTAGTGGGAAAGGTGATCAAATTGAAGCCGATTTGGATTATTTTAGATTGAATGATCTGGAACAACAAAGCTTGTTGGATGAGATTAGTGAAAACACCTTATCAAACTTCTTTTTACCCTTTGGAATTGCACCCAACTTTGTGATCAACAATAAGGTCTATCACTTACCAATGGTTACCGAGGAAAGCTCTGTAATAGCAGCAGCTTCACGTTCAGCTAAGTTTTGGGCTGATCGAGGTGGTTTTAAGGCAAAGATTGTATCTGTAGAAAAAACAGGACAAGTGCATTTTCTTTGGAAGGGGAAAAGTGAGCGATTAAAGAAAGCTTTTCCTGAGTTGAAACGCGAATTGATGTGTGCCACACATGGTTTGACGACTAATATGCGTCGTCGTGGTGGCGGTATTCTCGACTTATCATTAATTGATATGAGTCATGAGCTTGAAAATTACCATCAATTGCATGTGAGTTTTGATACGCTCGATGCCATGGGAGCTAATTTTATCAACTCCTGTTTGGAGATGATGGCGACGACTCTTGAGAATTTTGTTCACAGTCAAGCTGATTGGACTAATGAGGAGCGTGAGTGCGAGATTGTAATGTCCATTTTATCGAATTACACGCCCGATTGTCTTGTTGAATGCTGGATTGAGTGTGATTTGAAAGAGCTTGATGGCATTTTTGAAGGCATGTCAGGTGAAACTTTTGCAAACAAGTTTTTAAAAGCGACACAAATTGCAGAACTTGATGTTTATCGTGCTTGTACCCACAATAAGGGAATTTTGAACGGGGTTGATGCCCTAACATTGGCTACAGGAAACGACTTTAGAGCGGTTGAGGCTAATGCACATGTTTGGGCATCTCAAACAGGAAAATACAAAAGTTTGACCAAGGCTACAGTTTGCGATGGTCGATTTAGATATGAATTGAAATTGCCACTTGCCTTAGGTACTGTTGGAGGTTTAACGAAACTTCATCCCTTGGCAAAATTGGGATTAGAACTCCTTGGCGATCCTACTGCTAAAGATTTAATGATGATGACGGCTGCTGCAGGACTTGCAAATAATTTTGGAGCCATTCGTTCCTTGGTTACGACCGGAATTCAGCATGGTCATATGAAAATGCATCTTTCAAATTTGTTGAATGCATTCAATGCCAATAAGGCTGAAAAGTTGATGGCTAAAACACGATTTGCTGAAACAACAGTCAGTTATAGCGAGGTGGAAAATTTCCTGAACACGATTAGAAACACTAAATAACTGGTTTTGGATCGAACGCAACATTATTATTCCAATGGTAAACTATTGATTACTGCAGAGTATTTGGTACTGAAAGGCGCTTTGTCCTTGGCTGTTCCCACTCAGTATGGACAATCATTAGCCATTTACCCACGAGAGGAAGAAGGTTTAAGATGGAAAGCCTTTGAAAATGAGAAACAGTGGCTTGACTTTGATCTTTCCAAAAAAGAGATTTTGAACGCTCCAGAATCGATATCTGAAGAAAAGAGGTTTATTGCCGACTTGCTTAAACAAGCTCAGGTTTTGAACCCAAGCTTTTTAAATGGTACTGGTTTTAGTTTAAAAACTCACCTCAACTTTAATAGAAACTGGGGTTTGGGATCAAGCTCAACTTTAATTAATAATGTTGCACAATGGGCACAAATTGATGCTTTCGAATTATTGACTCGGGTTTCAAAAGGCTCGGGCTATGATATCGCCTGTGCGCAGAATGATACACCGATTCTGTTTCAACGAGCCAATCAGAAAATATGGACTGAGGCATGTCTTTTTTCACCTGAATTTAAAGATCAGATATACTTTCTGTATTTAGGGAAAAAACAAAAATCGGAAAATGAAGTTAAGCGATTTCTAGCACAAGAGAAAGATTACGCTCAAGAGATTCAGGAAATATCCAGTCTAACACTTCATCTTTTGGATGCTGAAACCGCAAGTGATTTCGACAAAATTATTGGGGAACACGAGCACATTGTTGCGAATATTCTTGGTGTGCCTAGTTTGAAAAAAAATGCGTTCTCAGATTTTGAAGGGTCTATAAAATCTTTGGGAGCTTGGGGAGGTGACTTTGCTATGCTTAGAAGCGATTGGGACAAAAATACACTACAGAACTACTTCAAATCGAAAGGCCTAAACACGATTATTCCTTGGAGTAATATGGTTCTTGAAGAGGAAGATGATTTGTGAAAATTAAGAAACGGAGAAGAATGAATCGAGCCATGAGTAAAGCTTTAATACACAGGAAAAGGTTTAAAATGGCGGCTTCCATCTGACCAAAATATAAAATTATAATTGGATGAAAAATACGATCATATGGGAAAGCCCATCAAATATTGCTTTGATAAAATATTGGGGGAAAACAGGGATTCAACTTCCATGCAATCCTTCACTGAGTATGAGTTTGAAACATTCTGTTTCTCGTTTCGAACTGACGTATTCACCCATAAAAGGAGGTGATAAAAAACTCATTTATCTTTTCGAAGGAAAAGAAAATAAAGCCTTTGAGGCAAAGTTGAGCAAATTCATTGATTCTGTTTCAAACGATTTGCCTTGTCTGACGAAATATCAGCTGAAAATCTCAAGTTCGAATACCTTTCCGCACTCAGCTGGTATTGCCAGCTCTGCTTCTGCCATGAGTGCCTTGGCTCTTTGCCTTTGTAGTATGCAGGAAGCGATTGATGAGATGGAAATGCCTCGGGACTTCTTCCTACAGAAAGCCAGTCGTATTGCTCGTTTAGGTTCGGGTAGTGCTTCTCGTTCTGTTTTTGGAGCGTATGCCATTTGGGGAGAGACTGAAGGTTTATCCAATAGTTCTAATGACTTTGCCATCCCTTTTAAAGGAAATATTCATCCTATTTTCAAGGATCTTCAAGATACGATCCTGATGATGGATTCTTCACCTAAAAAAGTTTCGAGCACGGCAGGTCATGCATTGATGAAAAATCACCCATATGCTGATGCGCGTTTTCAACAAGCGCGTTTAAATATGTCAGAACTAATGCCTGCTCTTGAGCAGGGTGATTTTGATAAATTTTCGAGTATTGTAGAGAATGAAGCGCTTAGCCTGCATGGTTTAATGATGAGTTCAAATCCATCCTACACGCTTTTGAAACCGAATACACTGATTGCCATTGAGCGGATCAAAGATTTTAAAGATAAAACGCAATTGCCTATAACTTTTACGCTTGATGCGGGCCCTAACCTTCATTTGTTGTATCCTAAAGAGAATGAAAATGTGGTTCAAAATTTTATTGAGCAAGAATTAATTGAATTACTTGAAGATGGTAAATACATTCAGGATGGAATGGGAGATGGACCACAGAGAATTAGATAAGTCGTCGCTTGATAAAATTAAAAGCCACAAACTTCTCAGATTTTCTCAAATTAAAGTTTGCCATTAACAATCATATTAAACTGGATAGAATCACTAAATACACAATATGATTTGTGCTAATTTGAGCAATCTGCGGACAATACTTTATATTAAGACTTAAGAATGAATCATAGACCCGAACAATATTACGCTAAAATTTTACTCTTTGGGGAGTACGCTGTTCTTTTTAATTCCATGGGATTGAGTATTCCGTACACCCACTTTAAAGGAGAGTTGAGTTTTGTTGATGAGAATAAATATACAGACAGGCATTTTGCTAGGCGTTCCAATGCAGAGCTTCTAAAATTTTGTGATTTTATTGAGAGAAAAAAACTTGATGTTTTTATTAATACAGAATCCTTAAAGGAGGATGTTGCAAAAGGCTTATATTTTGAATCGAGTATACCTGAAAGCTATGGCTTAGGTAGCTCAGGCGCTTTGTGCGCTGCCATTTATAAACGATATGCCCGAAAAGCGATTCCCAATAATCGTATTATAAGAAGTGAGCAAATTACGGAATTAAAAGGCTTGTTTTCTCAACTGGAATCAGGTTTTCATGGACAAAGTTCAGGTTTGGATCCGCTAAATTCCTATTTAAAATTGCCATTACTGATTCATAATTCTCAAAAGATAGAACTGGTAACCTTACCTGGTCGAAAATTTGGTCAGGATAGTGCTATCTTTTTGGTTGATACCGATAAACAAGGAAATACAGCACCATTGGTTAAAGCTTTTCTTAAGTCATGCGAAGAGGAAGCGTATTCTGAACAAATCAAACAGGAATTCATTCCCCTTAACAACAATTGTATTCAAGAGTTGATAAAAGGTGAGTCTACGCCTTTTTTTAACAACGTCGCTAAGTTATCTCGTTTTCAACTACAACATTTTAAAACGATGATTCCTGATGAATTCCTTTCTATTTGGGAGCTCGGTCTCGAAAACAAAATGTTTTCACTTAAACTTTGTGGTTCAGGTGGCGGCGGATTTCTGTTGGGTTTTACTCAAAACTACAGCCAAACTCAGGCATTGCTTAAGAGTAAAGGTCATAAAATCGTAACCGTCTATCAGAATAATTAGCGCGTTTGTATATTAGAAAAAACAAATCCCGATCTACTGATGTAGGTCGGGATTTGTTTTGCGAATTAATTTATGGAATTATTTCAATTTCGCTTTTCTTCTGCGTTGTGCTCTAAAATAGAGAAACTGCGATCTTAAGCTATAGATTCCTCCCACAATGACTAAAAAGAAGATAATTTGTTTTCGTCCCAGGCTAAATTCAGCAAGCAAACCTTTAGTTAGCATTACAGCTGACATTACCACAAGAACAAGGGTCAGTACTCCAGCCAAGTGTCCTATAACTGGATTTTCATTTTTTATTCCATTGGTAAAGGACAAGAGAATGAGTCCGAATACAGCAGGAATTAGAGCTGTGAATTGCGTATCGCCTAGTTCTATATATCTCATGATAAAACCAAATGATCCCAGTAGGATTAGAAGTAGTGCGTAAAATTTGTTGATGCTATGTGCTTTGTCCATAATTGAGTGTTTGTTTATTTAGTATAAATAAAAATACTAATTTATTTAAACAAAACAAGAAAGAACCAATAGAGAATATTTATCTACTGATTGTTTAGGAGAAAACACGATAAAATAAGAACGGCTGCCCGAAATGGACAGCCGTTCTAGGACAACCTTAAAACTCAACCATGAATTGATTATCGAGCCTTAACTACTAAGAATTTAGAAGACTTCCAAAATGCATCAGCATTTGTAATAGTAATACCTTTCCCAGCTTCAAACTTATAAGAGTTTGTAGGGTGAGTAGTTACCAAAGTAATCTTCTTTCCGTTAACAGGAATCAAAGTAGTCTCAGTGATATCAATTTTCTTAAATTCTTTTGTATTTGCATTCTCGCTTAAAACAGGAGTAGAACCGATTCCGATAATACCACCTTTTTTAGAGATTACATTTTTTGCTTTTAGCTCAGAAGTAGAACCTACTACATAGTATGCAGTGTTCATTGATGCTGTTCTTTCGATAATAGTATTTGCTTGATCAGCATTTTCAGCAACTAATTCGTTAACTGAAGTATTCAATTTAGTAACGTCAGCGTTTAAACCATCAACTTTGATGTTAAGGTTAGCAATTTGCTCTTTTAAAGCAGCAATGTCAGCCTCTTTTTGAGCAACATCAGCTTTCAAACGCTCAGTTAATTTTCTCAATTTTGAATTTTGGTACCAGCTACCTCTTAGTTTTTTGTCTAATTCAGCAATTTTAGCTTTATTCTGCTCTAATAAATTGTTGATAGCAGTGATATCTTTTGCAATTTTTTGCTTTTGAGATTTAGTAGGAGCTTCAGAATCAACTGCTACAATTTTCTCTTTCTCTTTAATGATCTCAAGATTTTCTTCGATAGAATTCAAAGTAGATACGAACTCATTAATAGAAACTTCTTTTTGCTTAAGAGTTTCAGTAAGTTGTACTTTATCAGCCTTTAATTGATCAAGTTCTTTTTGATTACAAGAAACAAAAAAAGGTAAGATTAATAATGCAAAAATAATACGTTTCATAGTCATGTTCTAATTATACAATATTCAAAATAAATTCATGATTGTATATTATAAATACTGTGCCAAAAATTATATCTCAAAATATTGTTGGTGAAATTTTCATCTTAAAAACCCCTGTTTGTGGGCTTTATGCGACATTTAATATTTTTCTATGCTTATCGATATTTCCTTTTGTGGAATAAAACTGGGGAATAATTCCCCAATACTGTGGTGTGATTACTCAATTGTGCACTATTTATTTTAACCAAAATGAAAATATATGTTTGGTAATGGGAAAGGCCAGCTGTGAAAGAAGGCCTTTCTTTACAGCGCATTTGAGTGGAAACTGATTATCTCGTTTTAACGACAAGATATTTCGACGATTTCCAGAATTTATCAGCATCAATAATAGCAAGTCCTTTACCTGTCTCGAATTTGTATGAATCTAAAGGATGTGTTGTAATAACTTCAATTTTATCTCCCTCTATTGGAATTAAAGCCGTCTCTCTCATATCAACTTGCTTAAACTCTTTTGTGTCGAAGTTTTCACTTAATACGGTAGCAGATCCTATACCAATTAGACCACCTTTTTTAGAGATCACATTTTTATCTTTCAAATCAGATCCTGATCCAATTACATAGTAAACAGTGTTTAGCTCATTCGTTTTTTCTTCAATAAGTTTAGCTTTTTCTGCACTCTCAGTACTCAAGTCATTAACTGTTGTGTTTAAATTTTCAACATCTGTAGTAAGAGTTTCAACTTTGACGTTTAAACCAGCAACCTGTTCATTTAAGACAGTGATATCAGCTTCCTTTTGTGCAATATCTGCCTTCAATCGTTTAGTAATTTTTCTCAACTTAGAATTTTTGTACCAGCTATTTTTTAGTTTTTTATCAAGTTCAGCAATTTTTAAACGATTCTGTTCAAGTATATTATTAATAGAATTTAGATTACTTGTAATTTTCTGTTTCTGTGATTTATCTGGGTTTTCAGAATTAACAGTAACGATCTTCTCTTTTTCTTTTATGATTTCAAGATTCTCTTGAATAGAGTTTAATGTTGATACAAAGTCATTAATTGCAACTTCTTTCTGATTAGCAATATTTGTAAGTTGTAGATTGTCTTCTTTTAGTTGTTTGATTTCTTCTTGGTTACAGGCAACAAAAAAAGGAAGGATTAATAAAGCAAAAATAATACGTTTCATATTTTCTATTTTTTAATGATGTGATTTTAGTTGTTTTCTGATATCCCTAATGTGAATACTGTGCCAAAATCCAGAATCGTTTCATTTATTCTAATAGGATGATGCGTATTGTGTTGGTATTTAATTGATTGCCTAGATTAGGCTTAGTGTTTAGTTTTGTTTTCAATTTCAAGCTTAATTCGGGTTTTGGGGAATTATTAGCCAGAACTGAGGGGGAAATCCTCAATTGTAGAAATTAAACATCGGTTTATATATTAAAACCTATAAATTTGTACATTACAAACAGATAGAAGCTCAGATGGTAAAAATGAAGGACCAACATACTAGACTAAAAGTAATTGCAGGATACATTGTTTTGCTAATAGCAATTGTAAGTTCTGGTTTTATTGGGCACTCTAGTTATAAGAAGTTGATGGGCTCCGTATCCTTACTTTCGAAACCAGATGCTGAGATTTCTCGCATGAATCATCTCCTAACCGATTTATCTGAAGCCGAAAATCATATTCGAGTTTATTCTTTGACTAAAAAGAATAAGTATCTGAAGCTATTTGGTAATAAGGTGGAATCTATTAAAACAGAGTTGGATTCATTACGTGCTGGCAATATAAAGAATGCACACTCTATTCTAATGATCGACTCTATGATTCTCTTGATTGATGTTCGCTCTAAAAAACTGAATGCATTTGCCAAGATTAAAAAGGCGAAAGAAGGAATCAATTATACCGAACAAGCTTTAAAGGAATTGAGTGATGCTTCTCAGTACTCCAAGGAAGAATTCGAGAGCTCAATTACAAAAAAAACGATTGTAGACACGATAAAAACGATCAAGAAAAAAATCGAAGAACCCAAGAGGTTTCTTGGAATTAGGTTTGGTAAGAAAAAGGAGTCAAACGTTGAAGTGGTAGACCGTGTAATCGAAAGGCAAGAAGTGGGTATTGACAGTAGTTTTATTTTGAAGCAAGATAGCCTCTTCAATAGTTTTAAGGAGGAATTGGAAGCTTCTCGTAAGAAAGAACAGCAGGCCCGTGAAAGATTAATGCTTGAAGAATTGAAATTAGTCGACGAGAATTCTATAATCCTGCAAAAGGTAAAAAAACTATTAACAGAACTTGAACAACAACAAATAAGAGATTTAAAGCAAAAAGTATTTCGTACGGAGCAAATTGCTAAGGATTCTATTGTTCTCATTACAATAGTTATAATCGTTGGATTTATTTTCGGGGTCTTATTTATTCTATTTATACTTCTCGATCTTTCGAAATCAGATTATCTGAAAGTTCAATTAATGCATGCTAAGGCTAAGGCTGAGAAATTGGCTAAAGTAAAAGAGGAGTTCTTAGCTTCTATGAGTCATGAAATCAGAACGCCACTAAATGCATTGATTGGTTTCTCACGTCAGTTAGAGAAAACAGAAATGAATCAGGAGCAGACAAAATATGTCGAAGTCATTGAAAATTCTTCAAATCATCTTTTAGGATTGGTAAATGATATTCTTGATTTGGCCAAAATTGAGGCTGGTAAGCTCGTTATAGAAAAACACAATTTCGAACCGAAGAAACTAGTACAGGACGTTTTTAATCTATTAAGTGATTCAGCTCAGAGAAAGGGACTCGATTTTTCCTGGACTTATGAAGGCGAAGACCAACATTTTTTTGAAAGTGATCCATTTCGTTTGAAGCAAATCTTATTGAATCTAGGCTCCAATGCAATAAAATTTACCGAGGAAGGTGGCGTGAGTATTAAGGCTGTCATGGAAACGAATGCAGATAAACACAGGTTAAAGATTAGTTTGATTGATACAGGTATCGGAATATCACCAGATAAACTAGAGCATGTATTTGAAGATTTTAGTCAAGCTGAATCTTTTTCAGCAAGAAAATATGGCGGAACGGGTCTTGGACTTTCTATCAGTAGAAGATTAGCCAGATTACTTGGAGGTGATTTGGAAGTGACTAGTGAGTTAGGAAAGGGCTCTGAATTTTCCTTGAATTTACCAATTCGTATTGGAGATGTTATTACAGAAGATTCTGTGATGAAAAAAATAAGTATCGTTCCTGAAGAACTTAAGGGAAAAAAGATTCTTGTAGCAGAGGACGATGAATATAGTTCCTTATTGATGCAAACCATTTTCGAAGAATGGGATTTGAATGTGACTCTTGTAAATAATGGAAAGAAGGCTATTGAGTATATTAAAAAGGACACTTATGACATTCTTTTGACGGATATCCATATGCCAGAAATGGGAGGTGTAGATCTCTGTAAATACATTCGAACTGATTTGAAATCGGAAATGCCTATTGTTGCTTTGACCGCTAATGTTCGTCAAGTCGATTTGGATAAGTACATCAAAGAAGGGATGTCTTCATATTTACTGAAACCTTTCGAAGAAGAATCCTTGTTGGAAATACTCTGTGAACAATTAAATATTGAAGTTGAAAAGAGTGTTCCAGAAGAGCATAGATCAGTTTACGAAACGGATAAGCTATTATTTGATTTATCGGAGATCGAGAAATTTACTTCTTCCGATAAATTATTAATAAATCAGGTGTTAACTAGTTTTGTTCGAGTAGCCAAAGAGAGTATATTACTCCTGAAAAAAGCAAACGAAGAAGAAAACTACCCACAACTAGGTGAAATAGCTCACAGAATGCTAAGTTCATATCGACAACTTAAAATTGAATCAGCAAGTGAAATCTTGATAGAATTAGAAAAGTTGATACATCAGGAAGATACAAGTCTGATTAAGACCGTTGATCTGCTTAAGGCGATTAATGATCTTGAAGATATTTCAAGTAAAGTGTTTGAGCAGATCAAGGACTTGCAGAAGTAAATATTATCCTTCTATACCGTACTGTTTCATTTTTGTATAGAGTGTTTTTCTGTCGATATTGAGTAGTCGTGCGGCTTTTGATTTATTATTATTCACCTCTCTTAATATATCAACAATTTTGTCCTTCTCTGTAGATGCTTGAATCGCTTTAAGGTCCGTCGTATTATCAGGTATGTTTGTGCTTTCTTGATAATGGAGGATTTCAGGAGGTAATGCCATTATTTCAACTTGCTCACCCATGCTTAGAAGTAAGGCTCTACGGACCACATTCCTAAGTTCTCTTAAATTCCCAGGCCAATTATAAGCTTTCAATTTCTGAATAAATTCATCTGAAAAATGGTTGATGTTTTTATTTAGCTCCTGATTAGATAGGTTTAAAAAATTATCAGCGAAAAGCTTAATGTCTTCTTTTCTATCACGAAGAGCAGGAACTGAAATTTTAAATTCATTCAGGCGATGGTACAGGTCTTCTCTGAAATTGGTATTATTTACTTCTTTAATTAAATCCTCATTGGTTGCGACAAGAATTCGAACATCAATATCAATATCATTATTGCTGCCTAATTGTCTAATTTTTCTTTCCTGAATAGCCCTTAGTAACTTAATCTGTATCTCATATGAGAGATTTCCAATTTCATCTAAAAAAAGAGTACCACCTTTAGCGAATTCAAACTGGCCTTTTTTATCAGTAATAGCTCCTGTGAAAGCACCTTTGTTATGGCCAAAAAGCTCGCTACCTGCTAACTCGTTTGAAAGAGCACCACAATCTACTGCCACGAAATTTTTATTCTTTCGTGTACTAGCTTCATGGATTCTTCGAGCGACTATTTCTTTTCCAGTTCCACTTTCACCTTCAATAATTACTGACATGTCTGTAGGTGCAACAAGACTGATGTATTGATCAATTTGTATAGAGTTCGGACTTTTTCCACATATGAATTCAACCTTATTCTTTTTATCAGCTTTCGCTTTAGTTGCCGATTTCTCTAAAGCAGAATTAATTAGGACAAGAATTTCTTCAGGGTTGAGAGGTTTAGTCACATATTCGTAAGCACCTAATTTTATTGCAGTCACAGCCGTTCTTATCTCAGCATAAGACGTCATGATAATGACAGGCATGTTTGGATTCAAGTTCCTTATTTGCTTAAGTAAATCAAGTCCGTTGATATCTGGTAAACGAAAGTCGCTAATAACCAGTTGTGGTTTGTAACTACTAAACTTTTTTAATCCTTCACCAGCAGAAAAGGCGGTATCTGTTTCGAAGCCCTTTTTGTTGAGTAGGCCTTGAAGCATAATACAGATCGTAGGATCATCGTCAATAATAAGGATTTTATTCATAATGAACTTGTCGTGGTACTAACTGATAAAGTCAATTTAAACAAAATTAATTAAAAAGCTTTGATGGTATACTATGGGTTTTCAAAAAAATAAAGGATTGTAAGCTTGCTGATGCAATTTTACAATCCTTTAACAGTTACTTATGAATTTTATCGAGCGGATCTATGGCAAAGATCAACTCTGCTTGCGTCAAAAAAGTGAAAGGTTACAGTGACTCTCTGCTTTTCTTACCCGAAAGCTAAACTCATGATCCTGGGCAGGTCTTCTGGCTTATCTCAAATTGAACACCTTCCCGTTCTTTTCACAAGAACAGTGGTTTTTCGTTCAAAATACAGATTCGAAACGTTTCGAATCGAGATTTACAGCTGCGGGGACAGCTCCTGTTTTTAACAGGATTCCCTATTATTCCTCTCGGAACCCAAATCGTTTTGCAAGGTTAATCAAAAATTGACAAATTGCCAATTATAATCGATGACTGATTCTAAAAGAAATCTTCTTCTTCTGTTTCAATTAATCCATTGTTCCTATGATTGTTAGATTGTGTATTACAATCTAGGTCGATATTGAAACCTTCAGGCTTTTCAAATTCAGGTGTAGGTAAATTTAAGGTTTTATCTTCATAAACTTTTTTCATGTAAAGTCCCCAAATTGGTAGTGCCATATTAGCCCCTTGTCCATGAGTAATAGTCTCGAAACGGACAGCTCTATCTTCAGCACCAACCCAAACACCAGAAACTAAATTTGGCGTAATTCCCATGAACCAACCATCAGAATGGTTTTGGGTTGTACCTGTCTTTCCACCAATAGAACTGTGCAGGCCATATTTCCAACCTAGACGTCTTCCAGTACCTCTCCTAACAACACCTTCAAGAAGGTCAGTCATCAAATAAGCCGTTTTTTTATCCATCACCTCATGTTTTTGAGGTATAGATCGAGCAACCTCATTTCCTTTGCTGTCTTCAATTCTTGAAATAAATCGAGGTTTAATGTAAACACCTTTATTGGCAAAGGTTCCGTAGGCACCTACCATTTCGCGCACTGTAATCTCTGATGTTCCAAGAAATACTGATGGGACAGCAGCAATTTTACT
>Ga0209272_10000828_pt1 | contig 21822 bp, 15 predicted proteins | sample tdDd002_FD_187125 | JGI IMG/M metagenome (GOLD analysis project Ga0209272, IMG submission 187125) | Marine sediment microbial communities from the Atlantic coast under amendment with organic carbon and nitrate - tdDd00.2 (SPAdes)... | ecosystem: Environmental > Aquatic > Marine > Coastal >... | reverse complement strand
AGTCGAAAACTTATTGAACAACAAATACTAACGGACTAGAGGATTTCATCATGAGTTTATCTCCGGGGGCGAAGTTTAGACTCGCTGTAGAGCAAAATGATCCACTGCAGATTGTGGGCACCATTAATCCATATTGCGCCATGATGGCCAAAAATCTGGGCCACCAAGCCATTTATTTATCAGGAGGTGGTATTGCGAACGCCTCTTATGGTTTGCCTGATTTGGGCATTACTACATTGAATGATGTGCTGGTGGATGTGGACAGAATTACTAATACTTGTGATTTACCACTTCTAGTTGATATCGACACCGGATTTGGCGGCGCATTCAACATTGGCCGAACCATTAAAGCGATGGAAAAAGCCGGAGCTGGTGCGGTTCATATGGAAGATCAAGTGGCACAAAAACGTTGTGGTCATCGCCCGAACAAAGCCATTGTGAGCCAACAAGAAATGGTCGACCGAGTGAAAGCGGCGGTAGATGCACGCAATGATGAAAGCTTTGTCATTATGGCGCGAACAGATGCCTTGGCAGTCGAGGGTATGGATAGCGCCATTGAGAGAGCTATCGCTTGTGTAGAAGCCGGGGCGGACATGATTTTCCCTGAAGCGATGAACCAGCTTGATCAATATGTTCAATTCTCAACTGCACTATCAGATGCGACAGGTAAGCATGTGCCTATTCTGGCCAATATTACAGAATTTGGCCAAACACCGCTGTATGGTCGGGAAGAACTCGCAAAATCTAAGGTTGATATGGTGCTTTACCCATTGAGTGCGTTCCGTGCCATGAATAAAGCCGCTGAAATGGTTTATAAACATCTGCTTGAAGTGGGTAACCAAGAAGCATTGCTTGATTCGATGCAAACACGCAAAGAGTTGTATCAACACCTTAATTATCATGATTACGAAGACAAACTCGACCAACTGTTTTCTGAAGGAAAGTAATCGCAAAAAAAGTGGAAGTCCAAGAAGACTCATTAACCTAATCCAATAACGTGAAACGTCTGGCCTCCAATCGCTCCGACTAAGAGAGCAAAGTCAGACAGAAAAGGAGTTCTATCATGCCTAATGAAATAGGTGGCGCAGGCCTACGCGGTCAAAGCGCAGGAAGCACAGCTTTATGTACTGTCGGTAAAACGGGGACAGGTCTTACTTATCGAGGTTACGATATTACGGATCTGGCCAACAACGCCCAATTTGAAGAAGTGGCTCACTTACTGTTACGCGGTCACTTACCCAATCAGCAAGAATTGGATGACTATAAAACGCGCCTTGTAGGTTTACGTGGTTTACCGAAAGAGCTTAAGCAGGCGTTAGAGCTTATTCCAGCTGACGCTCATCCGATGGATGTGATGCGAACGGGTAGCTCTGTATTGGGTAACCTAGAACAAGAGGTGGATTTCTCTGAGCAGCTTGATGCCACTGAGCGAATGCTTGCGCTGTTCCCTGCAATTATTTGTTATTGGTACCGATTCAGTCACGAAGGTGTTCGTATTGATACTGAAGATAGCTCAGAAGATTGCATTGGTGGGTACTTCTTGAAGATGCTAACCGATAAAGCACCGAGCGCACTTCACAAGCAAGTGATGCACTGTTCGTTGATCTTATACGCAGAGCATGAATTCAATGCATCGACTTTCTCTGCTCGTGTTTGTGCTTCTACTCTGTCAGACATTCATTCATGTATTACTGGTGCAATTGGTACGCTACGTGGTCCTCTTCATGGCGGTGCAAATGAAGCAGCGATGGAGATGATAGAAAACTGGATGACACCAGATGAAGCAGAAAGCAACATCATGAATATGCTGGCGAATAAAGACAAAATTATGGGCTTTGGCCATGCTATTTATCGCGAAAGTGATCCGAGAAACGCATTGATCAAACGTTGGTCTAAAGAATTGTCAATTGCAGTCGGCGACACCCACCTATACGCGGTTTCAGAGCGTGTGGAATCGGTGATGAAGCGTGAGAAAGGGCTCTTCTGTAATGCGGACTTTTTCCATGCATCGGCCTATCACTTCATGGATATTCCAACCAAGCTATTTACTCCGATCTTCGTAATGAGCCGTTTGACGGGCTGGGCGGCGCACGTGTTTGAGCAGCGAGAGAACAATCGCATCATTCGCCCGAGTGCCGATTATACCGGGCCGGATCATCAAGATTGGGTTCCTATTGAGCAGCGTTAAGCGCGGACTCGATGCTGCCTCTTCTTACTCAATGGATGGGGCAATTGGAACTGGAACAAGCATTGGAAGCATCTTATGAATATAAATACACAATATAGAAAACCGCTTCCGGGAACTCATCTTGACTATTTTGATGCCCGTGAAGCCGTTAACGATATTTCTCCCGGCGCGTATGACGGATTGCCATACACGTCACGTGTACTTGCTGAACAGTTGGTACGACGTTGTGATCCAAATACGCTCACCGACAGTCTAAAACAGTTGATTGAACGTAAGCAGGAACTTGATTTCCCTTGGTATCCGGCTCGGGTCGTCTGCCACGATATTTTAGGTCAAACTGCGTTAGTCGATTTAGCTGGGTTACGTGATGCCATTGCGGATGAAGGTGGGGACCCTGCCAAAGTAAACCCTGTGGTAGAGACGCAATTGATTGTCGATCACTCACTAGCGGTTGAACATGGTGGTTTTGATCCAGACGCATTTGACAAAAATCGAGTGATTGAAGAGCGCCGTAATGAAGACCGATTTCATTTTATCGAGTGGTGTAAAACCGCGTTTGAAAATGTCAGCGTGATCCCTGCTGGTAACGGCATCATGCACCAGATCAATCTGGAGAAGATGTCGCCAGTCGTCCAATCAAAAAATGGCATCGCCTATCCCGATACCTGTGTCGGAACAGACAGTCATACGCCACACGTAGATGCGCTGGGTGTCATTGCGATTGGTGTAGGCGGCTTAGAGGCGGAAACGGTTATGCTGGGTCGCCCTTCTATGATGCGCTTGCCTGACATCGTCGGTGTTAAGTTGGTCGGGACACGTCAAGCGGGTATTACTGCGACGGACATCGTATTAGCCATTACTGAGTTTTTACGCGAGCAGCGTGTTGTTTCTTGTTACTTAGAATTCTTTGGTGAAGGGGCAAGTAGTTTAACTATTGGTGACCGTGCCACCATTTCAAACATGACTCCGGAATATGGCGCGACTGCAGGTATGTTCTATATCGACCAGCAAACCATTAACTACTTGAAGTTAACAGGGCGTGATGATCAGCAAGTGGAACTGGTCGAACAATACGCTAAACAAACCGGGCTGTGGGCAGTTGACCTTGAAAGCGCACAATATGAGCGAGTTTTAGAGTTCGATCTCTCTTCAGTGACGCGTAATATGGCTGGTCCGTCGAACCCACATCGCCGATTGCCGACATCAGAGTTGGCCGAGCGTGGGATCTCTGGTGAGTGGCAAGAAAAAGAAGGGGAGTTGCCTGATGGTGCTGTCATTATTGCGGCGATCACTTCATGTACCAATACCAGTAATCCACGTAATGTGGTGGCAGCGGGCCTAGTCGCGAAAAAAGCCAATCAACTAGGGCTGATTCGTAAACCTTGGGTCAAATCTTCTTTTGCTCCGGGTTCTAAAGTGGCCAAGCTTTATCTTGAAGAAGCAGGCTTGTTACCAGAGTTAGAGAAGCTAGGCTTTGGTATTGTCGCGTATGCTTGTACTACCTGTAACGGCATGAGTGGAGCGCTAGATCCTCAAATTGAAAAAGAGATTATTGACAGGGATCTCTATTCAACTGCTGTGCTGTCAGGTAATCGAAATTTTGATGGTCGTATCCACCCCCACGCTAAACAAGCTTTTTTAGCCTCACCTCCGCTTGTTGTCGCTTATGCTCTGGCCGGTACGATTCGCTTTGATATCGAACGCGATGCTCTAGGCCATGATGCGAATGGTAAACCCATTTACTTGACAGATTTATGGCCCACGGATGAAGAGATCGATGAAGTCGTCGGTCAACATGTTAAACCTGAGCAATTCAATCAGATCTACATTCAAATGTTTAAGCTTGATGATGAAGAGCGCAGTAGCAGCCCACTGTATGACTGGCGGCCGCAAAGCACCTATATTCGCCGTCCTCCCTATTGGCAAAAAGAGGGTGAGGGTGCATTAGCAGGTGAGCGAACTTTGTCTGGTATGCGTCCATTGGCCATTCTTGGTGACAACATTACTACTGATCACCTCTCACCTTCGAATGCGATTATGGCCAGCAGTGCTGCTGGCGAATATCTAGCGAAAATGGGCGTGCCAGAAGAAGACTTTAACTCTTACGCCACGCATCGAGGCGATCACCTAACAGCCCAACGCGCGACATTCGCGAATCCCAAACTCTTTAATGAGATGGTGCAAGAGAACGGTCAAGTGAAGCAAGGTTCATTGACGCGGATTGAACCGGAAGGTCAAGTGGTTCGGATGTGGGAAGCGATTGAAACCTACATGCAGCGTAAGCAACCTCTCATTATTGTCGCAGGTGCGGATTACGGGCAAGGCTCTTCTCGAGATTGGGCGGCAAAAGGAGTTCGATTAGCTGGTGTGGAAGCGATAGTCACTGAAGGGTTTGAGCGTATTCACCGGACTAATTTAGTTGGAATGGGAGTTCTGCCTTTGCAATTTAAAGCGGGCATCACTCGCCATACACTCGAACTTGATGGCACAGAAGTCTATGACGTGTTGGGGCATATTGAACCCGGCGCTGATCTTGCGCTGGTCATCACTCGTGCGAACGGTGAGAAAGTCGATGTCGCTGTGACTTGTCGTCTGGATACGGCAGACGAAGTCCATGTCTACAATGCAGGCGGTGTACTACAGCGCTTCGCACAAGACTTTTTAACTCAATAACGGCTTTGTAGGAGTAACGCTATGGATAAAGTACAAAGCCAAATCAAAGTTGCTGCAACCTACATGCGAGGCGGTACCAGTAAAGGGGTTTTCTTTAACTTGAAGGACTTGCCAACTAAGGCACAGCAGCCCGGTGAAGCAAGAGACAAACTGCTAATGCGAGTTATCGGAAGCCCAGATATGTATGGCAAACAAATCGATGGCATGGGGGGCGCGACATCAAGTACCAGTAAAACGGTGATTGTTAGTCAAAGCGAACGAGATGATCATGATGTGGACTATCTATTTGGCCAAGTCTCTATCGATAAACCTTTCGTTGATTGGAGTGGTAATTGTGGCAACCTTTCTGCAGCAGTTGGGCCGTTTGCGATTCATGCTGGGCTAATACCAGCGCAGAGAATACCAAAAAATGGGATTGTCGAAGTACGTGTTTGGCAAGTCAATATCGCTAAAACAATTGTTGTGCATGTGCCGATAGTTAATGGACAAGTGCAGGAGACAGGAGCGTTTGAACTTGATGGTGTGACCTTTCCTGCGGCAGAGATACAAGTTGAGTTTATGGATCCAGCTGATGGTGAAGGGAGCATGTTTCCAACTGGTAATCTAATTGATGATTTTGATGTGCCGGGTATGGGAACGCTTAACGCAACCTTTGTGAATGCAGGGATCCCAACTATCTTTATTGACGCTGAATCTATCGGCTATCAAGGTGTAGAGCTGCAAGATGATATCAATAACGATGTCGCTGCATTAGAGGCGTTCGAGACGATTCGGGCCTATGGTGCGTTGAAAATGGGCTTGATTGATAGTCTTGAAGAGGCGCAGAGTCGTCAACACACACCAAAAGTTGCGTTTGTTTCAAAGCCTAAGACATACCTATCTTCAAGCCAAAAGAGGATTGAGCCATCGGACGTTGACCTGTTAGTACGAGCTTTGTCTATGGGTAAGTTACACCATGCAATGATGGGAACTGCCGCCGTGGCTATCGCTTCAGCCGCTTGCGTTCCGGGAACCTTGGTGAATTTGGCTGCTGGTGGTGGTGGAAAAACTAGCGTGACGTTTGGCCACCCTTCAGGAACCTTAAAAGTCGGGGCGAAAGCCACGCAAACCAAACATGGCTGGGTAGTAGATAAGGCCGTTATGAGTCGTAGTGCGAGAATTATAATGGAAGGTTTCGTAAGGGTGCCCTCCAACGTTTTTGAATAACTCACTTGCTGCAAAAATACAATGTCAGGACATACTGGAGGAAGCAATATGTCTGCATATCAAAAAGAATACTTATGGGCGCAAACCGAGCCGGAACAGTTTTGGCAAGCGCAAGCAAAAAACATTGATTGGTTTGAAGCACCAAAAACGATTATCCAATCCGATGAAAATGGCATCGAGCGATGGTTTCCAGACGGTTTGCTAAATACCTGTTGGTTGGCGTTGGACTATCATTGCGAGCAAGGTCGAGGTGATAACACTGCCTTGATCTACGACTCTCCCGTCACCAACAAGAAACAACAATTCAGTTATACGCAGCTTCGCGATCAGGTTGCAAAAATTGCAGGTATGTTAGCAAATCAAGGAGTGACGAAGGGCGATAGAGTGGTTATCTATATGCCGATGATTCCTGAAGCTGCAATGGCAATGTTAGCCTGTGCTCGGTTAGGGGCGATTCACTCTGTGGTCTTCGGTGGCTTTGCGCCAAATGAGTTGGCAGTACGTATCGAAGATGCAGAACCCAAAGTGATAATGACAGCCTCTTGTGGCGTTGAAGTCAGTAAGGTTATTCCTTACAAGCCACTCGTTGATAAAGCCATAATGGACAGCCGATGGAAGCCTGAAAGCGTATTTGTATTGCAGCGCCCTGAATGTGAAGCTGAGTTGAATACTGCCCGTGATATTGAATGGCAGAGTGCGTATCAACAAGCATTGCCTCATGCTTGTGTGCCGGTACTTGCAACGGATCCTCTCTACATTTTGTACACTTCAGGAACAACCGGAAAACCAAAAGGTGTGGTTCGTGATAACGGTGGCCACGCAGTTGCGATGAAGTATTCGATGAGTGCTATCTACAATATGCCGCAAGATGGCGTGTTCTGGGCAGCATCGGACGTCGGTTGGGTTGTTGGCCATTCTTATATTGTTTACGCGCCGTTGATTCATGGCTGCACTACCATCTTGTTTGAAGGCAAGCCAGTAAGAACGCCTGATCCAGGTGCGTTCTGGCGAGTGTGTGAGGAATATAAAGTTGACGTGCTCTTCTCTGCGCCAACGGCATTTCGCGCGATTAAGAAAGAAGATCCAGACGGTAAGTTTCTTGAACAATATGACTTATCTAAGCTGCAGACCATCTTTATGGCCGGTGAACGTTTAGACCCACCAACATTAGAGTGGGTTGAGTCTAAATCGAATAAGCCTGTGGTTGATCACTGGTGGCAAACGGAGACTGGGTGGGCCATCGCTGGCAACCCAACGGGTATCGAGTCTATGCCAGTTAAAGCAGGATCAGCAACTAAACCGATTCCAGGCTATCAGGTTGAAATACTTAATGAGTTAGGAGAAGTGGCACAGGCTAACCAACAAGGTTTTGTTGCCCTTAAACGCCCGTTGCCACCAAGTTGTCTACCAACGGTATGGCGTAACCATGACCGTTTTGAATCAGGGTATTTAAGCCAGTTCCCAGGTTATTACGTTTCTGGAGATGGTGGCTACTTAGATGAAGAGGGCTATCTGTTCATTATGGGGCGTATTGATGACGTCATTAACGTTGCCGGTCATCGACTTTCAACCGGTGAGATGGAAGAGATTGTCGGCGGCCATCCTGCTATTGCTGAATGCGCGGTAGTCGGGGTTCATGATGATCTTAAAGGTCAGCTTCCGCTAGGGTTTGTCGTTTTAAAAGACGGCGTCAAAGTAGATGACCTCGAGTTAGAGGGGGAGTTAGTGGGCAAGGTCCGTGACGAAATTGGTGCAGTGGCTTGCTTTAAACATGCGCTAGTTGTGGAAAGGTTACCGAAGACGCGTTCAGGTAAAATACTGAGACGCACGATTCGTCAAATCGCAGATGGTGAGCAATACACGGTACCGTCAACCATTGACGACCCAACCAGCTTAGACGAAATCGAGAAAGTTCTGAGCTCTTGAGTAAGAATTCTTACATTTGAGTCACAAGGCCTCCTTATCTAAGGAGGCTTTTTTGTTGATAATTGAAACGGAAACAATCACACTATTACTTTATTCGCATTACGAAAATATCTATGCAATCCCTAACGTTACGAGCGGCTAATCAGAGCGATCTAGAGCAACTTAATGAGCTTATGTATCAGCTTCATGATGAGCACCATCGGCAGTCTCCAGATTTTTTTAAGACAGCAGAAGACATTGAACAAGAGAAGAGTATTGCGCGTTATCTTGATAACCCCGAATGCTTAGTGTTTGTCGCTTGTGATGACAAGAAAGTGATTGGCTTTATTTCTGGGCATTTTTGCGAGCTCATATCGACTGTGAGCAAACCCGTTCAAATGGGCAGCATTGATGAGTTGTATGTGATGCCAAGTCACCGAAAACAAGGTGTAGCGGGTATGCTTTGTCAACGAATCGAACAGACGTTCGAAGAGTATGGTGTAAAAGAGATGTTTGTTGAGGTCTGGGATTTTAATCAGCCAGCCAACCAGTTGTATCATCAATTAGGTTTCGTCAGTCACATTAATTGGTTGCGTAAACCACTAGGAAAATAAATAGAATTAATGAATATATATATGAGAATGCTTAGCTCTTGGTTTGTCTTACTGCTAGGCGTTGTGTCATTGGGTAGTGCCGCCAAAACATTTGCTTCAGAAGACTCTAATTCCGAGATTAAAGGCGCGGCATGTATCATTCGAGCAGACAACAAAGTTGTGCTTGTTCATGAAATTATCACTAAAAAGCTTTCTTTACCCGCAGGTCGCGTAGAAAAAGGTGAAGACCCAGCCATCGCAGCGCAGCGTGAGACTTGGGAGGAGACCGGCTTAGTTGTGCAAACAAAAGGGGTCTTAGGGCGTTCAAAAGACGCAATATTTTATGACTGTGTGTCTGAATCCGATATTGTTTCTTTTCAATTTAATAACGTCCATGATGGTTTTGAGTTGCCTATTTGGTTCGCCCCCCATTATGGAATTGAGATTTCATCAGCTATGTTAGTGGATCCAAGTCTGATCCCAGTTGATGAGTATCGCTTCCCAGAGCAACGTGATTGGGTAAAGGAAATCGCAAAAAAAGCGACGGACCAGTCTGTTGTTTACGTTGGAAACTTGGTTGAAGCCGCGCCAAGTTTCAATCAAGTTGAATTGAATTGGATGCTGCACTTTCAACATGCCATTATTTCTTTACCTGATAGTATTCGTGATACTGTTCGTAGCTTTTTGATGAGTGGGAATATTCTTGCTCAACCTTTCTTACTTATTGTTTTGTTGCCTTTGGTGTATCTGAAATACGGTAAGCACTTTACCTATAAGATTTTCTTCGCGATTACGATTACCTCTTTGATGAGCTTGATTGCGCAGCAAGGCTTTTCGTTTCCTAGACCGCATGTTTATTTGCCAGCCGTGGAATTGGTTCAAACCTATGGATACAGTTTTCCAAGCACACCTGCTGCGATTTGGTTGTGTGTTGGAGTGTTGATTTTACATGCGGAGAATAAACTAAATTTCAATCAGCATTCTGTTGGCTTTGCTTTGTTCATCGTATGGCTAGGTGTCGCTAAGTTTTATACTGGCTCTGCCTTTTTCATTGATATTTTAAGTGGAGCGCTGCTTGGTTTCTTATGCTCTTGGCATATCATCCGTCTGGAAAGTAAACCCGGTATTAATGCGATTGAATTGCTCTCCTCAAAGGTTGTTTGGCTAATGTTGATGGGGATGTGTTTGGTGATGGGAGTGTTTTGGCCGAGCCCAGTTGTTGGGTATTGGTTGGCAATTATCATTACCGTGCTGTTCTTAATCTTTACCTTGAAAGAGAGTCAGGGCGTCGTTACGAAACAAGCTGTTTTACTGGTGATGCTTTCTTTGCTGGGGCTTAATTTTGTGATTTCGCTATTTGCTAACTATGTTTCCCATAGCACGAGTATCACTTTAGCGGTTGAAGCGATGCGTTATCCATTGCTCATCGTATTGTTTGTATTAGCAATTCGGAAAAATTTAAAGGCTGCCTGAGCAGCCTTATTTTTAAGCTATTAGCACTTAAATTGTGAAACTAACTTATCTAAACGCTCACATTGATCAGCGAGTGACTGTAGAGATTGCTCGGCTGAGCATACGGTCTCTACCATCTGATTGCTGTTTTCTGCAATTTTCTGAATGTTGAAGTTCACTTCTTCACTTACTGAACTTTGTTGCGTTGCGGCTGTTGCGATCTGAGTATTCATTTCATTCATCTTCGAAATCGCAGCTAAGATTTGATGTAATGATTCAGTGGCGGTGCTAGCTGACATTATAGTGCCTTCACTGCTTTCTTTACTTGCTTGCATTACTTTAACCGCTTGTTCAGCGCCAGCTTGTAGGCGTTCAATCATCTCTTGAATTTGGCCTGTGCTCTTTTGGGTACGGCTTGCTAGAGAGCGAACTTCGTCAGCAACGACTGCAAAACCTCGGCCTTGTTCACCCGCTCGAGCAGCTTCAATTGCAGCGTTCAAGGCAAGCAAGTTAGTTTGCTCTGCAATACCACAAATAACATCCAAAATTGAAGCGATGTTAGAGACATCTTCATCAAGAGTATGGATTACGCCACTTGCGTTTTCGACGTCATTGGCAAGATCACGGATGGATAGTGTGGTTGACTCAAGAACTTTATTCGTGTTCTGAACTTCTTGGTTTGCGCTGAAACTTGCACTGGCAGCATCGCCGGCATTTTCACTTACAGATTGGCTAGTTGCTTGCATTTCATGAACAGCGGCGGCAACGAGTTCGCTCTCTTTTTGTTGCTGATCTGTAGAGTGAGAAATGGATTCAGTCACATTTTTCAAGTGGGACATTTCTCCACGAATGGACGTGGTGGTTTCGACGACCTGTTGAATCGTGTGTTGAATCTTACTGGCGAATAAGTTGAATGCGTCTGCAAGTTGGCCGATTTCATCTTGTGATTGAGCGTCAATACGTTGATTTAAGTCACCGTCGCCAGATGAGATTTCTTTCATTGCAGACGTAATCTTTTCGATCGGTTTTACAATCGCCTTAATTAGGAACCAACATGTCATTAGACCCATAAGAATGACAATAAGTGTACCTAGTTCTAACGCCCATTCAGCATGTTTAGCCGCTTTTGCGTTTTCTATTTGAGCTTGCTGGCGAGCTTCTTCAATCTGATCTTTGACGATGTTCAGTTGTTTGCGTACTGCAATGAATTGGCTGTCATATGTGCGCTTGTTATCTTCGTAGATTGCATTCCATTCACTTTGCGGTGCATTGATGAAGGACTCGTAGCTAGACAGCCACTGCTGTCCTAGGTTGACTAGAACGTCGATGTCGCGAGCAGAAGATTGAGGGATTAGCTTTAAAGCCACTAATTCTGAAGGGCTTTCCATACGAGGAAGTGCTTTGTATGCATTGTCCTTATATTCAAATAAGTGGTGTTCAACTTCGCTTTTCGAGGTTGAGAGTACCAGTGCTTGTACTGCAGACGTAGCTTGGTAAAGATCGCGATAAGCATCTTCAAGGGTAAACAGAGCTGGTAAGTAGTGCTGCTGAATAGTATCAGATATCTTGGCTTGCTTTAGTGACGTGACGATATTGATGATCGAACTTGCTGAAAAAAGAAGAATAATGAGTGAAACGGGTAAAACGATTTTCTTTTTAACGCTTAAATTACTAAACATTAGGTATACCTTTAACTAAAAACTAGTTAAATGATATCAACTGTTTCATTTGATGTCGTATAAGTTAATGTTTTTGTTAATTAAAACTTTTTATCGTCACCATGAATCTGTGTAATGGGAGGCCGTTAAGCCTCTCATGCTTTACATTATGCATTGAGTACGTATTGCTCAATCACTTTGGCTACGCCGTCGTCATTGTTACTGTCCGCGATAATATCTGCGATGGCTTTTGTCTGAGGCATCGCATTCTCCATTGCCACTCCAAGGCCAGCGTAATGAAGCATGTGGTGGTCGTTTTCCGCGTCACCCATACAAATGACTTCATCCGCCGTGATACCAAGGTGATCGGCAATCGCTTTAACGCCAACACCTTTGTTACTTTGTAAATCGAGAAACTCTAGGAAGAAAGGAGCGCTTTGCACTATGGTGAATTCATCGTGTAACTGCGCTGGAATCGTGGTAATTGCGTGAGAGAGTTTCTCTGGTTCACCTACAATCATTGCTTTGATGATAGGGTGGTCATCTGATAATGCGTCGAAGCTCATTTCGGTTACGGGAATTTGGTTTATTTTTGATTCGATTCCGGTGAACTCATTATTCTGGGGAGTAATTAAGCCGTACTCAGCGCTAAATGCGTGACAAAATAACCCCAACTCGTCTGCTAGGGCAGCAACTTGTTTAGCTTTCTTTCCATCAATCATCGCATTGTGAATGATTTTGTCAGTGCCAATTTCTTTCACCATTGAGCCATTAAAATAAACAACGAATTCGTTGTCACCGAACATCTCTAGCTCGTTCAATGCTTGCTGCATGCCTGCTAACGGTCGACCTGACGCCAACACTACCTTTACACCTTTGTGGCGCGCTTGTGATATAGCTAGCTTAGTGCGATCACTGATTTTTTTGTCGCTGGTTAGCAGTGTGCCATCCATATCCAAAGCGATTAATTTGTACATAACTTACCTAAAAACTGATAATAAAAAGAGGCGAGACTTGGCAGCATAATGCTTCATGAAGTAATGTTCAATTTATGTAGAGGTTGACCTTAAGTATCAGGTCATTTAAGGTCTCGTCCTTGCAGATTTTTGCTAACAAAATAGGCTGAGAGTAAGTTGTATAAAGTTAACGAGATGTTTGAAACAATTCAGGGAGAAGGGGTGTTTACTGGTGTTCCTTCAGTATTTGTGAGGTTACAAGAGTGTCCGGTAGGGTGCGCTTGGTGTGATACCAAACAGACGTGGGACGCGACACCTCAAGATGAAACGGATTTTGCTCAAATTCTCCTAAAATCTGAAGATTCTCCAACTTGGTGTAGTGCCACGGCTGAAGACATTGTTAGTGAATATGTAAAACAAGGATATACCGCCAATCATATTGTTATTACCGGTGGTGAACCGTGCATATATGATTTACGTCCTTTAACTATGGCGTTTGAAGCTCATGGTTGTCAGTGTCAAATCGAAACGAGTGGCACGTCAGAGGTCGTTACATCAGACAAGACCTGGGTGACGGTGTCACCAAAAGTTGCGATGAAAGGACAACTTCCAGTATTAGACTCAGCTCTGTTACGCGCGAATGAAATTAAACATCCTGTTGGTACCACAAAAGACATAGACCAACTAGACCTTCTATTAGAACGCGCCAACGTCCCAAAAGAAACGGTCATTGCACTTCAACCGATTAGCCAGAAGCCGAGAGCAACTCAATTATGTATTGATGTCTGTGTTGCTAGAAACTGGCGTTTATCTATTCAAACTCATAAGTATTTAAGTATCGCTTAAGGAATCTTTCATGAAAAAAGCTGTTGTCGTTTTTAGTGGTGGGCAGGACTCGACCACTTGTTTGGTAAAAGCGTTAAAAGAGTACGATGAAGTTCACGCGATTACGTTCGATTATGGTCAGCGACATAAGCTTGAGATAGAAGTTGCGCAGAATCTAGCGAAAGAACTGGGTGTGAAAGCGCACAAAGTGATGGATGTGGGTTTGCTTAATGAATTGGCAATTAGCTCATTGACTCGTGATGATATTCCCGTTTCACATGATCTTCAGGAAAACGGATTACCAAATTCATTTGTGCCAGGACGCAATATTTTGTTTTTGACGCTTGCAGGTATTTACGCTTATCAGATTGGTGCAGAGTCGGTGATAACCGGTGTCTGTGAAACTGATTTTTCTGGTTACCCAGATTGTAGAGATGAGTTTGTAAAATCAATGAACAAGGCGTTAGTTCAGGGAATGGATCGCTCATTTGAGATTGAGACTCCACTAATGTGGCTGAACAAGGCTGAGACATGGGCTCTTGCTGATCAATATGATGCATTGCAGCTTGTTAGAGAAAAAACTCTAACATGCTACAACGGGATCATCGGTGATGGTTGTGGAGATTGTCCTTCCTGCGAACTGCGTAAAGTGGGTCTAAACGAATATCTTGATGACCGAGAAGCGGTTATGGCGGCGTTGGTACATAAGCAGACTTCTCAAGGTAGATAGGTTCATTAAATGCGTCAATCACACTATTTTTTCCTTTTTGTTTAACCTGATATAACGCTTGATCCAAAATAGAATATAGCTCGTTGAAGTCGGCCAAAGACTTAGAGGTCGCCAAATAAGAGAAGCTTGCGGTAACGTTAAGCTTCTTATTACACTCAGACCGAAAGGGTGTATTCGCAATCGCTTTGTGAAGACTCATTACCTTGTCTTGAATATCTAATTCATCAAGATTTCTCATCACGATGACAAATTCTTCTCCCCCCAAACGACCGAAAATATCGTCAGTATTGCAGTGCTGAAGAATAAGCTCGGACACATGCGATAGTGCAGCATCGCCAGTAGGGTGCCCATATTGATCATTAATTAATTTAAAGTCATCTAAATCAAGAAGTATCACTAGGTATTTGTAGTGGTCATCCTTAATCTTTGGTAGCTTTTTAATATCTCGTATAGCGGCAGCACGGTTCCATGCACCAGTTAATAGATCTTTTTCTGCCTGCTTTAGAGCTTTTCGTTTAAAAAATGAAGTACTAAATAGCAATACCATGAGTGTTGCAGAAAAGAAGGCAAACACTTGACTTAATGAGGTTAAGCGCTGTATTTCAGCAGATTGCCGCTTGTTGGTATCCAACAGTTTAGAGTGCTGTAATTGTTGAATATATTCTTTTCTCGCGGTATCTAAAGCAATATAAGCTGACTGATGTTGTTTGTCTCGTTTATCCAACTCAGTATCAATGTATCTTTGATAATAAGTAAGAGATTGTTGGTATTTTCCTTGTGCTTCAGCCAAATTAGCGAGAGTCTTAAGGGCTTGACCTTTAAGTGGTGCACTCTTGATTGCGAGCGATAAGTTCATTGCATTGTTAGCGAAATCTTCTGCTCGGACAAAGTTGTTTTGTTTTTGATGAGCACTGGCGAGAGTAAGGTATATCTCACCTCTTAGTTGTCCATTACCTTGAACCGATGCGTTTTCGAGTGCCTCTAATAAATACCTATTACCTAGCTCATAATCGCCTAATGCCGTATATGTCTTACCTAAGCCTAGAAGCGCATACGTCAAACCATAGATATGGTTAAACTGCTTGAGTATTTTTTTTGACTGCGTGAAGTGATGAAGAGCTGATTGATAGTCGCCATCTGTTAACAATATATCGCCCATGCTGTGGTGAGATTGCGCGAGAAATAGTTTTGTTGGATTGCTACCGCGTAACTTGAGAGCAATTCCTACATATTCTTTAGCTAACTGCATATTTCCAAGGTTTTTGAGTAGTAAGCCAGCGTCGTTATACACACCAGATGGATCGATGTAATTTGGAATTATGGCTAGATACTCTTGATAAAATTTTAACGCATTCTGATAGTCACCAAGGTATTCGAAATTGTTTGCTATAACTCTTAGCGCCTTATAGCGAGGGAGTATTGACTGTTTTGTATCGTCTAGATGGGTGTTTAAAGATGAGCAATATAATGCTGCTTTATGAAATTGCCCTTGTCGATTGAGGGAGCGGCATAGGTGATATTCGAATAGGATTTTACCATCTATTTGGTTGGACTCCGTGACATGCTTTAACAGCGATAAGTAGTTTTGCTTTGAAACATCGAACTCTAATGCTTCTTCACTATTTAAGGCAGCGATAAAAGTTTGCTCTAATTGAGAGTATTCCGAGTCATAAGAAATCTTGTTGCCATGAAAGGGTTGCCCTCTAAGAATCATGAATCCATGAATTTTAGAACTTATGTAAAGCTTCTCTATGCCGGGAGGAAGCGCATTGTATCTATCTTGAAGCATAGACAGTGCTCGCTGCTCATCTTGAGGTAAAACTTCGCTATAAGCTTGTTCCCAACTGGACAAGTCGTCTTGTGCATTAACAGCAAAAGAAATAGCTAACACAGGAGTTAGCAGTAACCTAGAAATTAGACGTTTCATAATATGAATATTGTTATGTTTGTTCCATTCTAGATGAAAGTAACCATAGCGCACAATGTGTTGTTTTTAGAGAATGAGAAAATTGCGATGTAAGTAGGGTTGTATTTGGAAATAAAAAAGCGCTCTGAGTGAGCGCTTAAAGAAGTGTTTTGTAACTACAAGCTTAGCCTATGTATAGCTTCGCTAGGTCACTTGGTTCCATTTCACGGCCTTCAAGTGTTGCGTTCCAGTTTGTACCAACCAAAACACCATCTTCTGCTAACGTTAGTAGCCAATCTTCAACGAAAATATCAAGTGGGATTTCTAACACTTCGAAATCAGCCCACTCTTCAACGTTATGTGCTTCTGCGTCTTCTTTCGCTGACCAGAAAGGCATCACTTCGCTGTTTTCAAATTCAGTAGAGTCACACGACAACCAACCTTCTTCATTGCGTAAGCCCCAAACCATTTTGGTTTGTTGTGTTTCAGCAACGAAAAGCTCAAGGTTTGCCTGAATATCTGAAGTTAGTTTACTCATGAGTTTTATCTCTTAATTAGAATCGTCGCTAGATTAGCATTGTTAGCAGCAAAGCTAAAATAAAAAGGGAGCTTATCGCTCCCTTAGTTGTTATTTTTCAATTTTGGTGAAGATTGACCACTCTTCTTTTACATGACCTTTATAACCGACCACGCTCGCAACCACTTTTCGGTTTTGGGCGTGACTTTGCTCATCATCACCAAATACAGATAAGTTAGTATCACCAAAGCCTACTATCTGGATTCGACTTGCATCAACGCCATAGTCTAGAAGCAGTTGCTCTACTGCAAACGCACGTTGCTTTGATAACTCAAGGTTGTACTCCGGTTTGCCGACTTTACTCGCAAACCCTTGAAGTTCAATTGAAGTCGATGGAAACTCTCCTAAGAAATCAGCCATCTCACGAACTTGAGTCATAAATACAGGCTGTACTTCACTAGAATCATTTGCAAATAGAATGTGCAAATCGATACTTTCTTCAGTATTAATAAAAGTACCGCAGCCATCATTGTCTAATTCAGAGCGAGCTGGTGTTTGTGGACAAAGGTCCCTAGCGTTAATCACGCCATCTTTGTCATCATCCTGTAGATCATCGATTTGGTTTGGAACTGGTGTTTCAATATAGTCGTATTTATCTTCTGCTGAAACAAAGCCACTCGCGAACACACTTGTGATCAGTATTGAAAGTGCTGTAATTTTCATATTAATACTCTACGGCCTCATTCCATTCGTCAGGTGTATCTACTCGCAGCGCAGAAAGTAGGCCGCCCGTTGCATTCATTACTCGGTACTTTGCGTATTGCTCATCGTACTTGGCATCTAGATAACCTTTACGAGCTTCGAATAATTCGTTCTCTGTGTTCAATAGATCAAGTAAAGTACGTTTGCCTAGTTTATATTGCTTTTCGTACGCGATAACGGTATCCGAAGCAGAATCAACGTGGTCAGCTAAGAACTCTTTTTGTTGGACGGTTAAGTCTAGTGCGCTCCAAGATAAGCGTAAGCCTTCTTCAACTGTACGGAAGGTATAGTTTCTCAAGTCTTTTGCTTTGTTCATTTGGTAAGCCGCGCTGTCAGAGCGGTCTGCATCTGAACCACCATTGTATAGGTTGTATCTCATACGAAGCATCGCAGAAAATTCTTCACTTTGCCCTTCGATACCGCCTGCATCATCGCGCCACGTTTGATTCGCTTCAAATGAAATGGTTGGTAAATTCGCGCCTTTCGTTTGCTGGAACTGAAAGCGTGCCGAATCAACATCTGCTTGTGCAATTTTAATTACAGGGTGGTTGTTGAATGCTTCGTCTAATGCATCATCAATAGTAAATGGAATTGCATTTTGGTCCGCGCGAGGGAAGGTTAATCCTTGAGGAGCTTGACCTACAATACGTTTGAATTGAGTATGCACGTCGAACAAATTGTTTTGAGCGGCAAGTAGGTTGCCATGCGCTTTAGCTAGACGAGCTTCTACTTGAGACATATCAGCAGTAGAACCAATACCTGAGTCTACGCGTCTTTTGATATCTCGGTAGATATCTTTATGCACCGCTAGATTACTTTCAGATAAAGCGAGTACTTCATAAGCTTTAGTTGCATCTAGGTAGATTTTAGTTACCTCAAGAGCAATATCTTGCGCATCGGAAAGTAGCTGGTAACGAACAGATTCAGCGTCTGCAGCAGTACGATCCATATCGTTTAGCGTAGAAGAGCCATCCCATATAAGTTGCGTGAGCGAAAGCGTTGCCTCTTTACGAATGAGTTCATCATTAGTGCCGGACGCTAGGTCTACATCTTCATAACCAATACCAGCATCAAGGTCTAGCTTTGGTAAGTAGGCTCCAGTAGAAGCTTGAGAGTCATATACTTTACTCTGAAACTCATTGTAGGATGCTTTAACTTTAGGGTTGTGCGTAATGGTATACGCCACTGCCTGTTCTAATGTTTGACTGTATGCTGGAAAGCTAAGTGCAACCGCGCAACTTAGTACTTTCAACTTATTCCAATTCACTTTAACTCTCCTCGAACAGCTGTTATGCGATGGATACTACTTAAATTTCAGTCTCATTTTTAAGATAGAAACATCGTTAGCGTCAATAAAATACCACTATTTACTGCTAATGACTAATCAATAGTATGAAATATATGTTAATAAACAGTACGTTTCCCTGTTTTTGAGATATGAGTGGGTATTGGTAACTGGTGGAATGTTATCTTGTTTATTTGATTGTACAATTGAGATCTTGATTCATACTTTTAGTGTTGAGTTCTGCAACATGTTTTTTAAGTCATACGGTGTGATGATAAAAAAGTAGTTTAGATAACTTATCATAAATGTTAATTTATACAGATCATGAATAAGTGTTTTGCCAAATTATTGTCGCTTCTCTAGTGAAGCGCTTCGGTAGTAAAGGATTAGGGGCTCTAATATGGGTTTTGGTACGTACGTAGCATTGGGTAACTTGGCTAGTGGTCAAGTAGTCGTAGTAGATACTAACGGTAAGGTTAGAGTGCTACAAGAAGGCGAGCTGCCTAAGCCAGGTGAAGTGGTATTGAATAACGAGCAGTCTGCTCCTGGTGAAGAGCCATCCATCAATGTTGAATTGATTGGTGATAATGGCCAAGCTCAGGATATTTCGAGCGAGCTTGAAGATATCTTTGCTGCGTTAGAAGAAGGGCAAGACCCTACGCAGTTGGGTGAAGAGTTTGCAACCGCTGCTGGTGGGCAGAGTGGTTCGAGCCTAACCGATTCCGGAACTATCAGTCGTGATGGCTTAGAGACGATTGCATCGACTGAATTTGTCACTCAAGGTTTTGAGTCACTTGGCCTTTCCGAAACGCAAAGCTTATCCCTATTAGAGCAATTCCAAATCCTCCAACAACCGCCTGTATTTGTTGACTCGAATGCAAATCCTTTAGGGGAAGACATTCAGGTTACAACTGATGAAGATACGCCTGTAAGTGGCACATTGGTCGCAACCGATCCAAATGATGACGAATTGACATTTACCGCTGGAGAACTACCTGGCAATGGTACTCTTGAATTAAGTGAAGACGGTAATTGGACCTACACACCGAATGACGATTACAACGGATCAGACAGCTTCACGGTTGTGGTTTCTGACGGCCAAGGCGGCACCGATACGATTACAGTCAACATTGGTGTGACGCCAGTGAACGACGATCCAGAAATCGTCGATGGCAATGGCGCGCCGCTAGGCGATGATATCTCTGTTACTACAGAAGAAGACACACCAGTGAGTGGTACGCTCAATGCCACTGACGTTGACGGTGATGACCTGACTTTTGCTAAGGGCAATGATCCACAAAACGGTTCAGTAACGGTTGATGCTGACGGCAACTGGACCTACACACCAAACGACGATTACAACGGCTCAGACAGTTTTACCGTTGTGGTTTCTGACGGCCAAGGCGGCACCGATACGATTACAGTGAACATTGGCGTGACGCCAGTGAACGACGATCCAGAAATCGTCGATGGCAATGGTGCGCCGCTAGGCGATGATATCTCTGTTACTACAGAAGAAGACACACCAGTGAGTGGTAGGCTCAATGCCACTGACGTTGACGGTGATGACCTGACTTTTGTTAAGGGCAATGATCCACAAAACGGTTCAGTAACGGTTGATGCTGACGGTAACTGGACTTACACACCAAACGACGATTACAACGGCTCAGACAGCTTCACTGTGGTGGTCTCTGACGGCCAAGGCGGTACGGACACCATTACAGTGAACATTGGCGTGACGCCAGTGAACGACGATCCAGAAATCGTTGATGGCAATGGTGCGCCGCTGGGCGATGACATCTCGGTTGAGACGCCAGAAGACACGCCTGTGAGCGGTAAACTGGATGCGACTGACGTGGATGGCGATGATCTGACCTTCAGCAAAGCGACCGACCCACAAAACGGCTCAGTGACGGTTGATGCAGACGGCAACTGGACGTACACACCAAACGACGATTACAACGGCTCAGACAGCTTTACCGTGGTGGTCTCGGACGGCCAAGGCGGCACAGATACCATCACAGTCAACATTGGCGTAACGCCAGTGAACGATAACCCTGAAATCGTCGATGGTAATGGCGCGCCGCTGGGCGACGACATCTCGGTGGAGACGCCAGAAGACACGCCAGTGAGCGGTAAACTGGATGCGACTGACGTGGATGGCGATGACCTGACCTTCAGCAAAGCGACCGACCCACAAAACGGCTCAGTGACGGTTGATGCAGACGGCAACTGGACGTACACACCAAACGACGATTACAACGGCTCAGACAGCTTTACCGTGGTGGTCTCGGACGGCCAAGGCGGCACAGATACCATCACAGTCAACATTGGCGTAACGCCAGTGAACGATAACCCTGAAATCGTCGATGGTAATGGCGCACCCCTAGGTGACGACATTTCGGTGGAGACGCCAGAAGACACGCCAGTGAGCGGTAATTTGGATGCGACCGATGTGGATGGCGATGATCTGACTTTTAGCAAAGCGACCGATCCGCAAAACGGCTCAGTGACTGTTGATGCCGACGGTAACTGGACTTACACACCAAACGACGATTACAACGGCTCAGACAGCTTTACCGTGGTGGTCTCGGACGGCCAAGGTGGCACAGATACCATCACGGTCAACATTGGCGTGACGCCAGTGAACGACGATCCTGAAATCGTCGATGGCAATGGCGCGCCGCTCGGTGATGACATCTCGGTGGAGACGCCCGAAGACACGCCAGTGAGCGGTAAGTTGGATGCGACTGACGTGGATGGCGATGATCTGACTTTTAGCAAAGCGACCGATCCGCAAAACGGCTCAGTGACGGTTGGTGCAGACGGCAACTGGACTTACACACCAAACGACAACTACAACGGCTCAGACAGCTTTACCGTTGTGGTTTCTGACGGCCAAGGTGGCACCGATACCATTACAGTCAACATTGGCGTGACGCCAGTGAACGACGATCCAGAAATCGTCGATGGCAATGGTGCGCCGCTAGGCGATGATATCTCTGTTACTACAGAAGAAGACACACCAGTGAGTGGTACGCTCAATGCCACTGACGTTGACGGTGATGACCTGACTTTTGTTAAGGGCAATGATCCACAAAACGGTTCAGTAACGGTTGATGCTGACGGTAACTGGACTTACACACCAAACGACGATTACAACGGC
>Ga0209272_10000827_pt1 | contig 21838 bp, 18 predicted proteins | sample tdDd002_FD_187125 | JGI IMG/M metagenome (GOLD analysis project Ga0209272, IMG submission 187125) | Marine sediment microbial communities from the Atlantic coast under amendment with organic carbon and nitrate - tdDd00.2 (SPAdes)... | ecosystem: Environmental > Aquatic > Marine > Coastal >... | reverse complement strand
CCCGGTCATATCAATTGATTTCGTCAGCAAGTTAGTCATTGCTGCCTCACCGCCTTCACTGTCCGGAGAGCCGGAGTCGATATAGCTTTTTGGCAGCTCGATACCGTTGTCTTTCAAGGCTGCCAGATATCCCTGTACTCGTTCGTCGGCATCTTCAATGGCGTGATTAGAAGCAATGCAGGCGATCTTGGAGTGCCCGCGACGGATCAGGTACTCCGTTGCCAGATAGGCACCTTTATAGTTATCCAGAGAGATGCACCGGTCTGCCAGTTCGTCGATATGGCGGTTAATCAACACCATGCTTTTCACTTCTTTGGCATAGCTGATCAGCTCTTCATCCTCTAAACCCTTTGAATGAATGATGAGTGCATCGCAACGGTTGTTGATTAATAGCTCGATCGCTTCCCGTTCCTGCTGGGAATTATGATAGCCGTTACCGATCAGGGTATGCTTTCCGTTCTTATGAGCAATTTTGTCAACGGCTTTAATTAAGGTGCCAAAGAAGGGATCAGAGACATCGCTGACAAGGACACCGACTGTATTTGTATTCTGACTAACCAAGGCTATTGCAGCAGCATTCGGACGGTAACCGAGTTTGTTCATTGCATTGGTCACCGCATCAATAGCAGATTTGCTGGCTTTGGGTGACTTATTGATAACACGAGACACCGTCGCAATAGATACACCGGCTTCTTTCGCTACGTCCTTGATTGTTGACATGATTTACCTCTTAAAATGAATACCCGCCATTATAACTCAACCAGTTCAATATGCTCACTTGTGTCACACATTAGTGTGCGTTGAATCGTGATCTGTTCAATCTACCAAGCACCTGATTTGTAATCGTTCCCACCTTTTTATTTTAAACTGCATTCATAATCAATGCTGAGTATTGTAGATTTTCATCACGGTTTTAAGAGGCTAATGAACTTTCTGGGTGTTTTTTAGGTCGTTTATCATTGTTGTGATTGCTGTTACATTTCTGGTTTGTGGTAACGTTTGCAGTTGCGTCATCAACATCACAATAGGAACTGAAGAATGTCGAACATAGCACAAGGTTTGAGCTCTCTGGACATAATGGTCTTTGCCATTTATGTCTTGATCATTATCGGGGTGGGACTTTGGGTCTCCCGTGATAAGAAAGGCGCTCAAAAGAGTACCGAAGACTACCAACTGAGTCGTCTCTTTGCTAAAGACGTGGCGCCATTGGGCGTGTTGTATAATGCTTCACGTTAATGTAAGGAGAGGAGGAGTTCTCCTTACATATTTCTAATATTTATTAGATCGCCTGTGATCTAAGCAACCTCTCTGATTGCCGATGAGCAACGAGGCCTTTTAGTTAACCCAAATAGATCCTTGGGGTTGTCCAACTGAGGTATAAGCTCAATTTGCTCGCCAACGCCAAGTTGTACAGCTAAATCGTAGACATAGCGCAGAACGGAAAAGTCTTCCAAGGCAAAACCAACCGAGTCAAAAATTGTAATTTGCGCTTCAGTATCACGCCCTTGCTCTAAGCCTGCAATTACCTTCCAGATTGGATTGACCTTATGCTCTGCAGGTAGCTGCTGAATATCACCTTCAACCCGAGTTTGCGGCTCGTGTTCGACAAAAATCTTACCTGCTTTGAGCACATCGAGGTGAAGTTCCGTTTTACCTGGGCAGTCGCCGCCAATGCCGTTGATATGCATTCCGGGTTCAATCATATCTGGGGTCAGTATGGTTGCGTATGCTTTGTCTGCAGTGACAGTCGTGACGATATCAGCACCTTTGACACAGGCTTTTGCTGATGAGGATTTGATCACCGTAAGTTCAGGGTAGTCTTTTAGGTGTTCAGCTACCTTGTCCATTGCCTGATGGTCGATATCGAAAATACGGAGCTCTTTGATCCCGATAATAGTGTGAAATGCGATTGCCTGGAACTCGCTTTGAGCGCCACAGCCAATCATTCCCATCGATGTAGCGTGTGGGTTGGCAAGTGCCTGGGCAGCCATTACCGATGTAACTGATGTTCGTAAGGCCGTGGAGAGTGTCAGTTCTGAAAGCAAGCGAGGGTATCCTGTAGATACATCGGAAAGTGCGCCAAAAGCCATAACCGTAGACATACCAACATTGGGATTCGAGGGATGTCCATTGACATATTTAAATCCGTAGTTGACTCCGTCTGCAACCGGCATGAGCTCAATCACACCAATATCACTATGGGCTGCAGTTCGAGACGACTTATCAAATTCTTCCCAGCGGCAAAAATCATCTTTCATATAGCCCAGAAGTTCAGTCATAAAGTCTTCTGTACCGTGCTGATCGACCATTGAACCTAACGTATTCACATCAAGAAATAACGTCATCCCTAACTCCATAAAAAAAACAACAGGTTATTGAATGAGGAAAATTTTACTGCTCAATTGAGCCAACAAAAAGACATACTTATGTACAAAACTCCTGGTAAAGTTGACATAATGAAAGGGCATAATGGCGATATGTCAATTAAGAGCTAATGGGAAGTGTGCTGATGAACAATATGGATGATACTGACAGGAAACTACTGTCTTTACTGAGAAAAAATGCGCGTATGCCCGTGGTTAATCTTGCTAAAGAGCTGCGAGTATCACGAGCAACAGTTCAAAACCGGATCAGCAAACTTGAGCGGGAAGGCATTATTCTTGGTTATACGGTGAAGCTAAAAGAAAACGCCTATCAGAATGTTGTAAAGGTGATTATGAGTATTTCCGTGGTGGCAAAAGATGAAAACAAAGTGCTGGAACAGCTTCACCGTTTCCCTGAAATCTTATCTCTCCACCATACGAATGGCCACTGGGATCTAATCGCTGAGATACAAGCCGAAAATTTGACCTTATTAGGATCGCTACTAGGACGAATACGCTCAATTGAAGGGATCGTTCAGACAGAAGCCAATTTGCTACTGGATTCTATTTTTTAACTTTGTGGTGTGGGATGGATTGTGCGAGCTTAGAATGATGGTTAAGTAACTAAATCGATATGTATAGTGTTGGTTTTTTTATGCTGAAAATCTGCAAAAATGTTAATTTGTTCGCTGCTCGATACTTACCTAATCATATGTAATTACAGACAGTTACTTATCTTGTTTGGAAAATTTATGATATATTCATTCATCTTGGTTATGCGATTGATGTAGTTAATGGGATGTCTTTGTTGCTAAACGATATTCCAATAGATCAGTATTTGTCTGAATCTCACATCTACAGAATTCATGTTACGCTTGTTCATTGATTAATAGTCAACCAGAGGCTTAATAAAAGCACGTTTATATACTGGTTGAGTTCAACGTCACTCAAGATGCCTTGAATGATTGTAAAGTTATTATCTGAGTGCATAGCTAATCTTATTTTAAATACTCCATGGAGTAACAATGATTCGCTTTGCCGATTTTCGTATACGTCCCAAGCTGGTGGGACTGCTGGTTATCACGGGTGTTATCCCTATGGTGGTAGCGGTGTATTTCAGTAGTCGCCTCGCTGCTGATGCCCTGATTCAAAAATCGTTTGATGGTTTGACAACAATTCAGTCGATTAGAAAGGGAAATATTGAAGATTTTTTCAATGAGCGTTTGGCGGATATCAGTGTACTCGCTGATTCTGAACGCGTTACTGAATTAATACAGCGTTTAAACCAATATGAGAGAGGTGCTGATACTCAGCCTACAGGCTCGTTGAATGTTCAATCTCATGAATACACTCAGTTAACCGAAAGTTATACTCCCCACTTTGAAGACTATGTTGAAGCTTACGGCTACAGCGATCTCTATATTCTTGATGCCGATCACGGCCATGTTATGTTCTCCCTCTCTGATACCAACATTCTGGGAACTAATTTAACCAATGGAATATATCGCCGAAGTGGATTGGCAGACGCATGGCGAAAAGTAACAAGCTCCGGAAAAGTTGCCTTTATAGACTTTTTACCTTACGGGCCTCTCGCTGGTTCTGAAACCTCTTTTATCGCACAGCCACTTTCTGATCAGCACGGAAAAATGAGCGGGGTTTTGGTGCTGCAATTGTCTCCAGAGCTTATTACTCGCATCGTCGATTCTCGTATTGGGATGGGGCAGACCGGTGAGTCCTACTTAATTGGTGTCAATAAGCAGGATGGATCTTATGAGTTCCGTAGCAACATGGAAACCATGGGGAACGGACGTCATGTGGTTGGCTATTCGGTAGATCCACCTCTTGATTATTGGCATAAAGCGGTAGAGACCGGTGTCGGCGGCGGGTTTGATACCTACAAGGATAGCGCCGGTGTGTCAGTACTGGTGAGCTATAACAAGGTCAAGGCGCCGGGCGTTGATTGGTACCTTATTTCCAAAATGAATGAAAACGAGGTGATTCAGCCAACTCAGAGAATCTATCAGATCATGGTTGTTATTGGTGGTTTGTTGGTGGCATTGATTGCCCTTGCCGCTGTGTTCCTTTCTCGGGCTATCACACAGCCATTAATAGAGGGGATGCGTTTTGCACAAGCAATCGCGAAAGGTGAATTAACGACAAGCCTTACGTTGCCTCAGAAAGATGAGTTGGGGGATTTGGCCAAGGCCTTGAATAACATGGCGAATAATCTTCAAGAGCAGCATTGGCTTAAATCAGGAAAAGAGGCGCTTGATGACCAGTTGCGTGGCGATTTGGAAACGGCTGATCTCGCAACCCGGTTCATTACCTTTTTTAGCAAACATATGGGCGCACAGTTGGGTGCTTTATATTTGTTGAATGACGATGTTCTTGAGTTGCAGGCAAGCTATGCGTTTACTGACCGCCGGGGTAACTTCAACCGTATCAATTTGGGTGAGGGTATGGTCGGTCAGGCTGCCTTTGAAAATGAAATTATCACGTTTTCCAATATTGCAGATAATGTTCCTGCTATCAATTACGGTGCCGGGGAAGTGGCTCCGCAGCACTTCATGGCGATCCCTGTCACCATTGATAATAAGTTAATTGGGGCAGTTTTGCTTGGAACGTCAGAGCAATTTACCAAGCGGCACAAAGACTTTGTCGAACAGGTGATCCTCAACACCGGCATTATGTTCAATGCTGCCAACAACCGTCAGGTGATCCGCGAGCTATTAGAAAAAGCCCAGCGCCAGCAAGAAGAATTGCGGGTGGCCAATGAAGAACTGGAAGAGCAAACTTTTGCACTTAAGAAATCCGAAGAGGTGTTGCAAACCCAGCAGGAAGAGCTGCGAGTGAGTAACGAGGAGCTTGAAGAGCAGGCAAAAGTACTCAAAGAGTCTGAAGCGGAATTGCAGGCGCAGCAGGAAGAATTGCGAGTTACCAACGAAGAATTAGAAGAACGCACCAAGGCGCTAGAAGAGCAAAAAGGAGAAATGTCCTCCAAAAATGAAAAGTTAGTACAGGCGCAAGAGGTCGTCAAAGAAAAAGCCCGTGAGCTTGAAGTGGCAAGTAAATATAAGTCTGAGTTTTTGGCTAATATGTCCCATGAGCTGAGGACACCACTAAATAGTATTCTTATTCTTTCTCAGCTGTTTGCTAATAATAAAGACGGTAACTTGACGGATAAGCAGGTCGAATCTGCCAATGCAATTAACTCCTCAGGTTCTGATCTTCTCTCGCTAATTAATGAGATTTTAGATCTGTCTAAAATCGAAGCAGGTAAGGTTGACCTCTTTATTGAAGAGGTGGGTATCGATAGTCTGATCAACGATCTTAATCGGATTTACAAAGATATAGCCAAAGAGAAAGGCGTCCCGTTTGAGTTGAATATTGCTGAAAATGTGGCGAAATCATTGCGTACTGACTCTCAGCGGCTACAGCAAATCTTACGTAATCTCCTGACTAATGCCTTTAAGTTTACTCATGAAGGGGCTGTGCAGTTGGCGATTTCCCGTCCGGAACCACAGATGTGTAAGTCGCTTAATGCTGATCCAGATTCTCTGATCCAGTTTTCCGTTATAGATGATGGAATAGGGATAGCGAAAGAGAAACAAATTGCAATTTTCCAAGCGTTTCAGCAGGCCGATGGCAGTACCAGCCGTAACTACGGAGGTACTGGTCTGGGGCTGTCGATCACCAAAGAGCTGACGCATTTGCTGGGTGGAACTATCAACCTAGAAAGCCAAGAGGGGAAAGGGAGTATATTCTCCATTGTGCTGCCACTTTCGCATGAAGGTAAAGTTACCCATTCTGATGAGGTGTTATCTGACCTAGAAGCCATCATCGATACCACCCCAGAAACTCAGCGAGCACAGCTCCCTAAGCGTTTAGCGCCTGAAGAGATGCTTGAGCCACATGATCCGGTGCCGTTATCACCTGTTAATGGAGGGGGGATATTGCAAATGCCTCCTGTGGAAAGTGAATTCGTTGACGATGACCGTAAAGAGATAACATCTGATGTAAAGAGCCTGCTAATCATTGAAGATGACTGTGCTTTTGCCAAGATCATGCGTGATTTTGGCAGGGAGCGAGGCTTCAAGTGCATTGTTGCAGAAGATGGAGAGTCGGGGCTGCATTTTGCTGACTACTACAAGCCCAGTGCCATTATTCTCGATATAGGGTTGCCCGGCATTGATGGCTGGACAGTGATGGAACGTCTCAAGGACAACTCCGATCTGCGTCATATTCCGGTGCATTTCATGTCTGCCAATGACAGTACGCTGGATGCGATGCGAATGGGGGCTATTGGCTATCTGACCAAGCCTGTCGACATAAGCAAGATGGAAAAGGCCTTCGGAAAAATTGAAGACATTATCTCAAAACCGGTAAGTCGTTTGCTCGTTGTCGAAGACGATGATGTACAGCGCGAAAGTATCAAGGAGTTGATAGGTGACGGAGATGTCAGTATTACCGCGGTAGGCTCAGGGAAGGAAGCATTGCAGGAGTTGGAAAACGGTATGTATGACTGCATGGTGTTGGATCTGGGGCTTGGCGATATGTCTGGGTTTGAGCTGCTTGAGTGTATTCGTAAGAGCGAAACTGCCGCCCGTGTGCCGATCATCATCTATACAGGCAGAGATTTGACGCGTGATGAAGAGAAAGAGCTGAACCGCTATGCGGAGAGTATCATCATCAAAGGAGTGAAATCGCCAGAACGCTTGCTCGATGAGTCTGCGCTATTTCTGCATAGGGTTGAAGCTAACCTGCCGGAAGAACAGCGGGATATGCTCAAGATGATCCATGACAAGGAAGCCGTTTTGAACGGTAAAACGATGCTGTTGGTGGATGACGATATGCGTAATGTCTTTGCTCTTTCCAGTGTACTGGAAGAGAAGGGCATGGAGGTGCTGATTGCCAGAAATGGACTCGAGTGTCTCGATAAGCTCAAGGAGGAGAGCAATATCGACGGTATCTTGATGGATATAATGATGCCTAAGATGGATGGCTATGAAGCGATGCGCGAAATTCGCAAACAACGAGAGTTTGCTAAGTTGCCGATTATTGCGTTAACGGCCAAGGCGATGAAAGGTGACCGCAGTAAATGTATCGAGGCTGGCGCAAGCGATTATCTTGCCAAGCCGGTAGATACCGACAAGCTGCTTTCTATGTTAAGGGTTTGGTTGTACTAATGTCTAACACAATAACTATTTCAGACGAGCAGTTGGAGATTCAGCTGTTGCTAGAGGCTATATTTCGTAAATATGGTTATGATTTCAGGAATTATGCTTTTGCCCATACGAAGCGAAGGTTGGAAAATAGGCGAGCACACGAGGGGCTGAGAAGCTTTTCTGAGATGCAGCACCGAGTGATCCGAGAGGAGCCGTTTTTCAATAAGGTACTGCTAGACTTGTCCATCAATGTGACCGAAATGTTTAGGGACCCTTGGTTTTATCAGAAAGTACGCGACACCGTAATTCCTCATCTAAAAACGTATCCTTTTATTAAGGTATGGCATGCCGGGTGTTCATCAGGGCAAGAAGTCTATTCAATGGGCATTCTGTTGGAAGAAGAGGGCGTGAAGGACAGAGTTCAGATCTACGCGACAGATTTCAATGAGCGGATCCTCGAAAAGGCGAAGTTGGGTATTTACCCTATGGATCTTGTTAGGGAGTACACGGTCAACTACCAGAAATCCGGTGGCGTTGGCTCCTTCTCAGACTACTATACTGCCGACTACGACAATGTGGCGATGAATAGTTCTCTTAAGGATAAGGTGTTGTTCTCGCCCCATAACCTGGTAACGGACGGTGTGTTCGGAGAGATGAATATCATTTTTTGTCGGAACGTATTGATTTACTTCAACAGAGAGTTGCAGAACCGAGTACTTCAGTTGTTTTGCGATAGCTTATGTGCTGGTGGCTTTCTTTGCCTGGGCTCGAAGGAGAGTCTCAGGTTTTCTGATGTCGCAGATAAGTTTGAAGTAGTCTCTGAGCGAGAGAAGATATACCGCAAAAAACGGACACTATAGGGAAAAGGCAAATGGGCATAAACAGGCAATATCGGGCAGTTGTCATTGGTGTTTCAGCCGGTGGTTTGTCTGCACTAGATAAAATATTACCTGTTCTTAAGGGCTCATTTTCACTCCCTGTCTTGGTTGTTCAACATGTTAGCCCAACCTCTGAAAATTATCTTCCTATCCATTTCAGTCATCGCTGTTTGTTGGAAGTAAAAGAAGCTGAGGATAAAGAGTTGATAGAGGGGGGGGTTATTTATTTTGCACCGCCCAACTATCATTTGCTGGTTGAGCTCAACAGATCAATCGCGCTATCTACGGAAGAGCGAGTGAATTTCTCTCGCCCATCCATAGATGTGCTGTTTGAAACTGCAGCAGATGCCTATTTAAATGAGTTAGTAGGGGTCGTACTGACCGGAGCCAACTCAGACGGTGCTGCCGGAATGGCCAAAATTAAGCAGTTTGGCGGGTTGGCTGTCGTTCAGTCTCCTGAAACAGCGGAGGCTGAAGCAATGCCAAGAGCGGCAATTGATGCAGTAGACGTTGACTACATTCTGCCTTTAAAAGAGATAGGTTGCTTTTTAAACACACTTTGTAAAATTGAATGATTATGGCTATTCCAAAAATACTGATTGTTGATGATAGACCAGAAAACCTGCTAGCGCTTGAGGGGCTGCTTGATAAGTTCCATATCGAGCTGATTAAAGCCAACTCAGGCGAAGAAGCCTTGGCACATACCTTGGATCATGACTTTGCGTTGATTCTTCTCGATGTTCAGATGCCGGGAATGGATGGCTATGAAGTTGCCGAGTTGATGCGGGGGAATAAAAAAAATAAGCACATCCCGATTATCTTCGTGACTGCTGCTTCTAAAGCCTCTTCTCATGTTTTTAAAGGATATGAATCAGGTGCGGTCGACTATTTGCTTAAGCCTCTTGTTCCCCTCGTCTTTCAAAGTAAAGTCGGTGTGTTTATCGAGTTGTTTGAGCAAAAAGAAGCCTTACGAGAAAAAACACAGGAATTTGACCGTAAGTTGGTTGAACTTGAAGAACTGCAACAGCAGTTGGAGGAAACTAACGAGCAGCTATTGATGCTGTCGACGACTGATGGTTTGACGGGGTTATTAAATCGACGGCGTTTTGATGAAGTATTTAGTGAAGAGTGGAAGCGGGGGATAAGATCCCAAAGTTCTCTTTCTTTGATCATATTAGATATTGATGACTTTAAAGCCTATAACGATACCTACGGACACCAGGTTGGCGATGATTGCCTCAGAGAAGTAACACGTACGCTATCTAACATACCATTACGTGAGATGGACAAGCTGGCTCGAATCGGTGGTGAAGAGTTTGCCATTATACTGCCCGAAACCGATACTGAGGGGGCGATGCAGGCAGCAAAGCGTGTTAGGGCGAGTATCGATAGGCTGGCTATCCCTCACAGCTCTTCATCTTCACATCAGCACCTTACGATTAGCGTTGGTGTCTCTACCGTGATCCCTAAGGCAGATCTTTCTTCACGCAAGCTGATGGAGGCCGCGGACATGGCCTTATATGAAGCGAAGCATAGTGGCCGGAATTGCTGTTGCAGTATGGCGGTAACTAACATGGTTGTGAATTCGTAGTCAGCAAAAGCCCTAGTTATCAAGATTAGGGCTTTAGTTCTTAGCTTGAATTCTATATCTCCATTTGTCGTCCACTTTGCAGCTCGTCTTGCTTATAATTCATTAGTATTCTGATTTACAGGCCGCTAGTTTGTTGTTTTATAATCAATTTTTTGTGGTTTTTGGTCGTTCGAAAATTTTGAACAACTAAAGCTATTTTTTACGCTATCTTCATTTTGTTGCTATCTCTATAGTTACTTCAACAGCAAAAGCAATGAACCTCGTAAGGATAGCAATATGTCTAATGTTCTCGTTCTTAAATCAAGTATTCTCGGTGATTACTCTCAATCTAATGGCTTAATTGATCATCTGGTGAGCTCGATAGCGGGCAGTGTCTCTTCAGTAACAGAACGCGATTTAGCTGCACAGCCGCTACCGGTACTGGATGGTGAAATTGCGGGTGGTTTGCGCGGTGGTGTTGATTTATCACAGCGCCAGAAAGAAACACTGGACCAATCTGATCAGCTTATTGAAGAGCTGAAAGCTCATGACACCATTGTGATTGCGGCGCCAATGTATAACTTTCATATTCCGACTCAGCTAAAAAACTGGATTGATTTGGTCGCTCGGGCTGGCGTTACCTTTAGTTATACCGAAACCGGCCCTGTTGGCCTCATCACAGGAAAAAAAGCAGTAGTCGTTACAACTCGTGGCGGTATGCACAAAGATGGTCCGACTGATGTGATGATCCCATATTTAAAAACGGTGCTTGGTTTTATCGGCATTACCGATGTCGAAGTGGTTTATAGCGAAGCGTTGGCGATGGGACCTGAAATGGCCGAAAAAGCAATTGCTGGAGCAAAAGCTGACTTGGAAGACCTTTCCTTTGATGAAGCAAAAATTGATCAGGTAAAGGTAACCCAGCCAGAACAAACACCCGTTTGGAAGAAGCTACTAAGTAAGCTGGGGCTGAGCTAAAGATATCAAGCTCAGATATTGATAGATATCGTATTTATAATCTGCAAGACAAGTGGTGCTGGATTCTATTACGGTATCGAACGATAACTAGGCTAACTACATGCCTAATTATATATACGTTCAACTTACGTTTAGCTAATACACGTTAATCTTAGTCACAAGTTATTATTTCTTCTATGCATTATGCACTTTATCGCTTCGCATATAGAAATTAATGATAGCTACAATAATATAATTATGGGGAAAATAAGATGAAAAAAACAAATATCGTACTGTCGTCTGTAATGATTGCATTCTCTTCAATGTCATTTGCTGATATTAGTGTTTCTGATACACAAAATGGCGCTTGGATAAAAGTTACAGACAATGGTCAGCCGTCTGCAAATGCTGTCGTTTCAATTGAGAATCAGCCTCAAGTTAGAAGCACATTCCAGACTGATGACAGTGGTCGTGTATTTATTCCGCTTTCTTTAAATAGCTCTCGATCCATTAAGTACAAAGCGGTAACTGAAGATGGTAATGAATTTAACCGCTATGCATTCCATGGTGTTCAGAAGCGTTAATAAAAGACGATCTTACTGTTACCAAAACCGCCTTTTCACGGAAGAGAAGGCTAGTTACGGCATTGAGAAAAAATATCCATTCCCGCGTTATACACTTCTGTTTCTACATCCATGATTCCTAGCATTGAATGAAAGATGTTGTCTTGAGAATAACTGTTTTGTGTTGCGGCTTGTTTAAGGCAATTAGTGTTAATATTTTTACTTTGCTTAAAGCCGTCAGAGAACCATGTCATCATCGGCACCTTAGTTTGATGATCAGGGGCAAGGCTATATGGCGTGCCATGTAAGTACAGGCCGTTCTCACCTAAAGATTCGCCGTGATCGGAGATATAAAACAGCGCAGTATTATACTTACTTTCAAGTTTCTTTAGCTTGGCGATAGTTTGACTAATCACGAAGTCGGTGTACAAAATGGTATTGTCGTAGGTATTGACAATTTCATCCTGGCTACAGTTTTCGATATCGCTACGTGGGCAGTCCGGAGTGAAGAAGCGCTTCTCTTTTGGATAGCGCTGATAGTAGGTTGGTCCGTGGCTTCCTATCAGGTGCATCGTAAGCATACGGTTACCTTGCATAGCTTCTATATCATCGTCGATGTTTTCCAGTAGTGCCATGTCATAGCAAGTATTTCCGTTACAAAGGTCATTCTTTACGTTGCGCTGTATTTCCTGCAGTGGGATATGCTTGGCGACATCTTTGTCTCCGCCGTCATTTTCTTTCCAGAGCAATGAAATGCCAGCCCGTTGCATGATGTCTAGAAAGTTATCCTGACTATTGGCAACTTGCTTGTCATAGTTGCGTTTTGGCATTGCCGAATACATGCAAGGAACGGAGACTGCTGTGGCTGTTCCGCACGAGCTGACGTCCTGAAAGGAGATCATGTCAAGATCGCGGGTATATTGGTTGGTTGGACGGTTATAGCCGTTAAGTTCGTAGTTCTTCGCTCGTGCTGTTTCGCCCAGCACAAAAACAAACAGGGTTGGTTTGGATTGTGCTGCAGCCATAGCTCTATCACTTTGCTTTGCGTCCAAACCAATTTGCTGGTATTCGATTGGTTCAGAGAAGTAGGTATTATTAATGTACTTAACCGCACTGTATACATAGTGGGTTGGAATGATCATTTTCTTTAGGTAACTATTGTTACGTCCTACTGAGCTATAGTCTTTATAGAAGAAAAAGGCGATAACCGCGATAATAAACAGTGATGCGATCATCGAGAGTGTTTTCATTAACACTAACCGAACTGGCCCTTTGTCATTTTTGATCTCAATTTTCCAAATGACTAGCGCGGGGAGAATGCCCATCAAGGTTGTCCAGAGTAGGGAATAGTCACTGAGATATGATGTTGCTTCACTAGTGTCTGTTTCAAAGATATTCTCGATCATACCGTAGTCAAAAATCACACCATAGTTGTACATAGCGTAACTGACCATACTCGATATAATAAGGAGCAGGGTAAAGAAAGGACGTGAGAAATAGGGCCAGCTGAATAAGCTAAAGATAAAGTTGAAGGCCGCAAAAAAGAACAGAGGGATCGACAATACGAATCCGATCTTCACGCTTTCCAGTTTACTTAAAATGGAATTGAGTTCCGATAATATAGGAAAGTTCACTACGAGTGAAAAATAAAGTGCCAATATTAACGGTAAACTAATAAAGGAAATTTCTTTAAAGTACAATAAACGTTTAATTTTATTCATATTAATATTCAAACAATCTTCATAAGGTTTAAAGTAAAATAACGGTCCAAATCAGTGCTGCGAGAGCGAGTGTGATGAATACTGCCGCTGAACCAATGTCTTTTGCTCGTCCGCTTAACTCATGCCATTCAGAACCTGTTCGATCCACGACGGCTTCAATCGCTGAGTTAATAAGCTCGACAATTACCACTAATACGAGGCTGCCAATAAGTGCTATTTGTTCATATTTATCAACTGGTAATGAGAAAGTAACCATTGAAAGCAAGATCAGTAAGATGACTTCTTGACGAAAGGCTGCTTCGTATTTCCATGCTGCTTGAAGGCCTTTCATCGAATAACCGCTAGCATGAATAATACGGGTTATCCCTGTTGTTCCTGGTTTCATATTAATCTCAGTGTTTGTTATGCAGTCCATGGCGAAAACATCTATTCGCTAACAAAATGATTCTATAAACTGCGATGTGAATAAAAAGTGAAAATAGTAATCTGATACCTAACAAATTCTGTGGGTATTAAATGTGATAATGAATAATCAATAAATACGCAGTGTGTAAGCAGATGTCTGCGGATATTAGAAATGTATGCGCATGTAATGAGTGAAATTATTTATGAACTTAAATAACTAATAAATGTCTATTGTTAATGCTGCTAATTTTCAGCCCAACCTTTTGCAATTCACATATTCATATTCAGAAAATCTCATGTGCAACTAAGTGTTTATTTATTATGAAAGTATTGAGGTTATTTAAATCTAATTCACGGAATTATTACTCCCATCACTGTTTGTAAGGTATCGCTCTCTATATATTCACAGGCCTGTTGTTGAATTGTAATTTATGGAGAAGCAGATGATGGAACAGCAACGCCAGCAAGCTCAGCTCGACTTTGTAAGAAGCGGGCAGAATATTGAAATCGGTACCATGCAAGGGTTGCCGTTCACTTTGGAACAGCTCAAAGCAACGACTTCAGAATCAGACTATGTGGTAGAAACGTTCAATTCCGGCTTAACTGCCGTCGTTTACCACCTTAAGTTTGGTGAGCAGCATTGGACCTTAAAACAAAAAAGAGCGGAGAGTCTAGTAAAAAACGTAGATGGCCAGACTTCTTTTTTAAATGAAGTCCAGCGCCGCCGGGACCTTACTCTTGCAAAGAAAAAAACTCCTGAAAGCTTCAGGCATATCATTGATACTCAATTTGCTTCTTATAATGACGGGATCATCCTGTCCCCGTGGATTGAGGGAGAGCTTCTGACTAATTTGACAGGCGATGTTTTCCGTCAGATCTTCACAACCATCGTTAACCTCGAGCTTAATGGTTTGTTTGAATGGGACTTTTGCCCTGGTAATATCTTGCTTGACAGTCAAGGAGAGATAAAGCTATTTGATTTTGGTTACATGTACACGTTTGATCCTCTAGTGCACTTTAATAGCAACGGGCAAGCTACACCGCTTTTTCATGGTATAGAGCGTTTTGAAACTCGCTTTCTGTTCGACTATCTATTGAAAAATCCAGTTAATCTACTTTCTGGTGCTTTGTTCGATTTATACCGTGTCGAGAAACAATGTGCCTTGGCGGCTTACCAGCACAAGCTGCAACAGCTTGTTGAGCTCGATGCCGATCAGACAGTGATCATCCGTCAGGAAACCATTAATCAGCGTTGGCAGCATGCTCTTGCGGATGATGAAGCTTTGCAGGAGCTCTATCTGATTGAAAGCTACCGTTCAAATGTTCTAGATCTATTGGATGACTTGCATGGTAAATCTTGTAGTCCATATACGCTCAAGAAGGCTGATTTGGTGTTGCAGTTGGTTGAAAACCATTTTGAACAGTTGAAGGCAAACAATGCTTTCTTCTTTGGTGACGAAGAACTAGAGAAGAGCGAGCTACTTGCTAAGTTTTCTCTTTTTCGCAAGGATGCAGAAAAGTATCAATTAGGCGCAGTGGAAGATTAAATGGGTTAGAAAGCGAGAAGGGTAGGCAGAAGGCGTATTTCGATTTTATTTTTTAGCAACCATGGCCTGATTCTTTCCGTTGTGTTTGGCTTGGTAGAGAGCTTGATCTGCTCGCATCAGGAGTTGTGTGACAGAATCGCTCAGGCCCGTTAACGCAGCGACTCCCATACTGATAGTAAATCCGCATTGGCTGCTGTTGGTCGTGATTTTCAGTTTAGCTATATCTTTGCCTAGGCGCTGCGCAATATGCTCGGCTTGTTCAAGATTGGTGTCTGGTAGTAGCAGAACAAATTCTTCTCCGCCCCAGCGTCCGATGATGTCACTTTGGCGGATATTGTTGCGGCAGGTAGCGGCGAAGAGCTTCAGGACTTCGTCACCTATATGGTGTCCGTGTTGATCATTGATGGACTTGAAGTCATCGATGTCGATTAGCACACAACATAATGGCAATGAGTGGACTTGGTGGTTGCGAAACTGCCGTTCAAGCAGCTCGGACATAGTGCGGCGGTTGACTAGCTCGGTAAGGCCATCATAATTGGCTCTGTGCTCAAGCTGCTCGCGTAGCTGATGCTGCTTGGTAATGTCCATTGTTGTTACTTGTATCACACGCTCACCATTCCAAGTAACCGGCCGGGATAGCAGGCCTAACCAGACAGTAGTCCCGTCGATTCGGTAGCATTTTGCTTCTTTTTTTATTGAAGACTTCTGGCCGGACAATAGTAAGTGGTTGTCATTATGTGCTGATTCATGAAACGTGGGATCGAATAATGGCATGATTGAGTCAATGGCAATCAATTCCCGCTCATCATTAAAGCCGAGAGTCTGCGCGTAAGCTTGATTGCAAAACAATGGTTTGAAGTTACGGTGGACAAGGATCCCTTGTATTGAGCCGTCGACAAGCTCACGGTATCGTCTTTCGCTGGCTTGAAGCTTTTTTAACGTTTCGACATGGTTGCTTAGGTCCACGACTGTGGTCTGCATGGCTGGTTCACCTTGCCAATCAACCACATGGTCTACGGTTAAAACAATAAATTCGTTTCCTTCGTTGTCGATATTTCGATAGGTATTAATACCGGGCTTATTATGTCCGGACATGATCGCATCGTAGGTTTGGATTGCACTGTTGCGCTGGTGGGGGGCGATGAGGTACAACAAGCTGTCGAGATCTAGCACCCCATCACCAGATTTATGACCGAAGAACTGTGCATAGTTATCATCGGCATATAAGGGTTTGAAGTTCCTGTGGATCACGACCCCATAGTGGGCGTTAATCAGAAATTTATTATTAAATGTGGGAATAATGTGTACTCACATATCTGCTCAGCTAGCGGATATTCTTTATCTAGCTATCTCTATAATATTTAGAATCCCATTCATTGAAATAAAGTTCAAGTCGATGGACCTAGTAAATCCAATAATTTGAAGACCGTCATGAGATTTTATTAAATGTCGCCTGTGGTTCTGGATGACAGTGTATGAGAATCAGTGGTTTTACTGTTTTGCATCACAATGCTAGTTGGTAATCCAAACTGGATAGTCATTTATATTAGTAATGTGAAATAAATATTATATCAGCTCAAGGTTTTTATTTTTTTTGTATCTCTCCCATCTTTAATAGGAACCTGATTTAGATGGGTCGGATAACTGCAATTAGCGATTGGGATTGTTTCCTTTACATGTTTTTTTCTTCAGTATTACAAGAATTAGCAGAGGTCTATCTATTATTGAAATAATAAAAAGAAAGAGGATAGCTATCCTCTTTCAAACAGTTATATCATGGTAATTATGTTCAGAATTTATAATCTACTGATAATATTACTTGTTGTGAGTAATCGATCTTCGTGTCGTTTTCATTGTAGTTCTGGTCTATGTAACGATAGGTGAGATCTGTTGACCAGTTTTCATTGACCTCATATATCGCACCGACTTGACCGCCCCAGGCAAAATCAGTTGAACTTGTTTTTTGAATTTTGCTGTCAGCAAAGCCCGCAGAAACACCGGCATAGATATCCACACGTTTCGACACTGGGTGGAGATAGTCGTACGACGCGAGTAGCAGATCTTGCGAAGACTTATCTATGTAACTATATGTACCCATTAGGCGATGGTGGTCGTTGATGATAGCACCACCACGTAATTGGTATGTACCATCCTCGCCATTTTGAGCAGATTTGCCTTCGATGTTGTCTTCCTGATAACCGACACCTGCACCAACAAACCACTCGGTGCTTGTTGCGTATACCGGAGATACCGCAACAGTGACCAATGCTAGGGTTGAGAGAATCGATAACTTCCTCATCAGTGAAGCTCCTAATTGTGCCGAGGCTCCAATAACAAATTGAAGCCTTCATCGGCTTCGAGTGAACTATTATTATGGCCTGAAAAGGAGATCCTTGCAGCTTCTAGGCTGGCCAACGAAATTCATAGAGCTGATAACAATTAGAGCTCTAAGTGATGTGCGCCAACCGATCAGACTTCAGTTCATCATACCGATGTATGATGGTTTTTTGCTTAGTACCAACTTACTTTTATTGGTATTAAATGTGTTATTTTTTGTACCTTATTCATTCTAAACTGAATATCATGTCACTCAATAGCCCATAAGGTGAGCAATGTTATGACTGGCCAAGACGCGAAGCCGATGCATTCAATGCTGGTAGAGAGGTTTTTAAGTGAATTGAAACAGGCATCGACGCAAGGTGCGATATTGGATTTAGCCTGTGGCAGTGGCCGTAATGGACTGTATTTGGCCCGGCAGGGAATACCTGTGGTATTTGCTGACCAAGACAGTGAAAAGCTCAGCCAGATAGAGCAGGCTATTCAGGACGAGCAACTTGCAGCGACAACGTGGTTGGTTGATTTTGAAACAGGACAACCACTTGCGGGTAGAGAGTTTGGGGCCATCATGGTATTTCGCTATCTACATCGACCATTGTTTGAAGCAATCAAAGCTAGCATTGCTTACTCAGGGCTCGTCATTTATGAGACTTTTAATATAGGGCAGAGAGCCTATGGTAGGCCCCATAACCCTGATTTCTTGTTACAGGATAATGAACTGGTTGATGAGTTTGGAGATTGGCAGATCCTTCACCAGTTTGAAGGTGTAGTCAGCCAGCCGAACAGTTCTATTTCGCAGATTGTCGTGCGCCGGTGATATCACTAGAATCATGGTGAACAGTAGTGATAATAACGATGCTGGTTAACTGCCATCACGAAAGTTTTTGGCTATCCGACTAAAATATCCTTCCATATCTTTGATGGAGGCAACAGTGGAATGTTCGATCTTGTTTCGTGAAACGTTGAAATTATGGACGAGATTCTTCCCTGTTGCCTCCATAAAGTCGTTAGTCTCCATTTTGGCCAGGTGGCTTTGCAGTGCGGCGTGATCAAGTTCAGCTTTTGCCTGGCAGCTTGTTTTTTGAGCCAGCTTATCGAATGATTTGCTAATGTGTTGCCATTTGTCGTGTGCCTCCATGGCGGCGAGATGGGCTTGGAGAGCAGCGTCATCAGTTTTACCTGCAAGGTGATTGGAAGCTTCGCCAAGTTTATCGTTGATTTCCGAGAGCCGTGCCTTGGCGTGTTGCCACAATTGTTTGGTCTCTTCCGATAATTTTTCTGATTTGTCGTCAATGGCCTTGGTGATCTCACGAATTTTCTCGCGGGAGCCATCAATTTTATCACTTAGCTGGTTTTTCATAGTAACTCCACCCATTCACCGATACGTTTCTTGTGACCGATATAGACCTAAGCATCTTGAGCTAGCTTGGGTATAAGTATATACCCAAGCTTTGTAAGCGCTCTTCTATTTGATCTCAGAACGGGGGCCTGTTTGGCTATTCCATAGGGTTATTTGCAGCCTGCAAGGCAGTTCTTCCCATCAAGTTTGGCTTGATAGAGTGATATGTCCGTGCGTTTAATTAGCACTGCGATTCTCTGTATTATTTTTAGACAGCCTCTGTTCAGAAAAAGCTCGTATCATAATGATTATATTATGTACTAACTTTCTGCATTGGAATTGCAAATGTATAGCAGCGAAAAGGTTAAGCGGTTAGCTCGGGAAATATCTGAGAATGTGAAGAAAAAGCATTTGAGAAAACGCCTTCAATCGCTTTAGTTATATGCGATTTTCAAAGGTGTATCTGCAAAGAGGTATGTCTACAAAAAAAGCCAACAGCATGCTGTTGGCTTTTTTGATGAGATTGCTTTCTGGCTAGGCAGATTCGCAGGCAAGGTTGGTTTGCTTGCTGCGTTCTTGTTGCATTTTGGCTAGGAAGTAAATGTTGACGCAAGCAATAAAACCATTCGTTACAACAACTGGCATTGCATCAATCATGAATCCGTAAGTGGTGAACAGCACACAGCCAACGAAGTTTAGAACACGTAGCCATACGATGTCTTTCATCATTAGCGAGATTGCTACCATCAATGAAGATGCATAACCCAATAGTTCAACTGTGTTAAATTCCATAGTGTTTACCCTCTAGTTTTGCCAATCACCTCATCATGAGTCTGCTATCAATCAATGATTGATATAAAGGGGGAGATTCCTTGCCCCGAATGGTCTTGTATAAATTATGTTGTAATTATAACAACCATAAATGTGATGTTGAACCATCAAAATAAGGGAAAGGGAGCGTTAGCGATTACGCAAACGTTTTACCTGTTGTTTTATTACTCACACCAACACAGTTGTAATGATATGTTATGCTTGTTGTTTCTTACTGTTTAAATATGTGTGTCATTGCACTGCCAGTGAAAAGCTATTTAGCAAGCTCTCGGTAAAAATTGCCCCCGCGATCTGGAAGGAAAATATCAGGTCAACACTATCGGTGGAATGGCCGATAAAGATAAGTACCGCGTATTATTTAGCATAGTCACGGCTGTGAAAAAGGTGTTACCGCTAATTCACTGTTTACTAAGCGTATAACCTTGCTGAAACCAAGATCTATACGAACTGTTAAAACGCACAGTTTGTTAGGTAAAGGCGCAAATGAATTGTTACACCGTGACCTTTCTGATTCTGTATATATCTTGAGTAGCAGGATTGAATATGAAACAACGGTTAGGTTAACGGTTTGAAATTATTGGTTGTTTCTTCGTCATAATATCCGAGAAAACGGTGTGCAGATCTTTAGTGGTGGCTTCTTCATCAAGAACCAGTTTTGATTTGATATGTTCAAGGTGGGTTTTGACTAGATTCAATACCCTAGTTTTATCGCCAGACTCAATTGCATTAAGCAGACTATTGTGCTCTTCGAAAGAGCATTGACTTCGAGAACTGGCTTCATATAGGGCAATAACTAATGATGTCTGCGATACGATACTACGCTGAAAAGAAAGCAGTGGAGAGTTATTTGCCATATCGCCAAGTCGGATATGGAACTCACAGGACAAACGAATCCCGCGACCGAGATCTCCCTGCTCAAAAGCCTGATGCTCTTTAATGATAAGCTGACGTAGAGACTCAATTTGCTCGCTGGTGGCGTGTTCAACAGCTAGCTCGGTAATCGCTAGCTCAAGTACTTCCCGTGCTTTTAGTATTTGTTTGGCTTCTTCGACACTTGGTGAGGCTACAATAGCGCCACGGTTTGGTCTGATATTGACGATTTTCTCAACTGACAGACGCAGCAAGGCACGACGAATAATAGTACGGCTCACACCAAAAATCTCACCGAGTGCTTCTTCATTAAGCTTAGTATTCGGTGGTAGACGCTGTTCTAGAATGGCATCAAAAATGTGTCCGTAGACGACGTCATCTTGTGTGAGACCCGTTTGAGCAGAGGCTGTTGTTTTCAGCCTTGGTTGTTTTATTTCAGACATTCTAACTACATTTCTCCTAGATGCTCACTCAACAACGGTATATAGCGTATGAGAATATAAAATCATCATCATCGCCATTGCTCACTTGTTTTGTCTACAAGTTCGAGAAGCAACGACTAAAAGATGAGTGAGTTGCTTTACTGTCACTATCGAGACAAGAAAGAAAGCACAATGGCTTTCTTTCTTGTCGAAGCGATGGTGCATACATCAGTATTACTTGTTCTTGATGCTATTTTCTTTAGCCTTGAGTGGCTGATCTCCTATGGTGGTTTTCCCCGGGCAAACTTTCTTAACCGGGCACTTTGGGCAGCCCCAAATGGCGGCGTAGGGACACAATGCACTTTCCTTGTTTTTTCTTGCCATGTTTACCTCTGTCACTTGCTCACATTGGATGGGCCTTTTATCGGCCTCTGAGTTCCGCGATAAGCAAACGTTGGGTTAGCTTATCTTGGACACTGGTTGGCTTATCTAAACCAATTCGTTTCAACAATGGCTGTATTGTGTTATCAGGCTTTGGTGTTGTGATGGCATGCAGTATGCATTTGATTTTTCCAGCAGGTGTTGCTGTTTTTGCCTTCAGTGATTTTAGTGCTTTACCAAGCTGAAGCTCCTCGGCTGTGAAGCTACAGCCAAACGGGAATGGGCCGAATATATTTTGCTGGGTATATTTTTGGTAAAAACTCTGGATAGCCTGAGGAGTGTTGTTGCCAAACTCGACTGGGATTGTATAGTCTTTTGCGACTTTCCCTGCGGCTTTTGCTTGCTCAAGTAACTGTTGTTGGAAACGGGAATCTGCGATTTTGATTAGCTCTGTGTATACAACATGATCGGGCTTACCGCGCAAATCAG
>Ga0209272_10000824_pt1 | contig 21881 bp, 17 predicted proteins | sample tdDd002_FD_187125 | JGI IMG/M metagenome (GOLD analysis project Ga0209272, IMG submission 187125) | Marine sediment microbial communities from the Atlantic coast under amendment with organic carbon and nitrate - tdDd00.2 (SPAdes)... | ecosystem: Environmental > Aquatic > Marine > Coastal >... | reverse complement strand
TTCGTGATGAGCTGGGTCTAACTGGCACAAAAGAAGGTTGTGGAGAAGGCGAATGTGGTGCTTGTACAATAATAATTGATGAAGTGGCAGTGAATTCGTGTATGATGCTTGCGCATCAAATAAGAGATAAAAAAGTAATGACAATAGAAGCACTAGAATCTGATGGTGAACTTGACCAACTGCAAAAATCATTTATCGCAAAAGGAGCAGTTCAGTGTGGTTTTTGTACGCCTGGTATGCTGATGTCTGCAAAGGCGTTGTTTATGCGAGACTCTGATCCAGATGACATTTCAATCAAAAAAGCACTTGAAGGCAATCTTTGTAGATGTACTGGATACAATAAAATTATTGATGCAGTTCAGGATGCGGCAAGTCAGATAAAGGAGCTGTAAGTTATGTGTATGAATTTATTGACTCCGGATACACTGGTTGAACTTCAAAGTTGCCTGGACCATGCACATGATGACGTGAGTTTCATCAGTGGTGGGACAGATATGATCTTGAAATTTAGAGAAACAGGTTTTTGTCAAACGACGGTCGTCGATTTATCAGGTGTTTCTGAGCTAAAATATATTGAAGAAAAAGAAGACGAAGTTGTTATAGGTGCTCTTACAACCCTGAGTACAATTGTATATTCTGAGTTATTAAAAGATCGGGCACCGATGTTATGCTCTGCTGCTGACCAGGTTGGATCGACTCAGATCCGAAACGCAGCAACGATTGGTGGTAATGTGGCCAATGCATTCGCAGGTGCAGACTTAATTCCACCACTGGTTGCACTGGATGCTACAATCGATACATTAGGAAAAAACGGATCTGTACGCTCTCTCTCAATCGGTGATTTCTTAATTGGGAATAGAAAAAATGCACTGCTTCCGGGCGAGGTTGTTTCACAAGTTCGATTTAAGAAGCAAAAGGGAGTTCAATACTTTGGAAAAATCGGATCTCGTTCAAGGGTGACAATATCAAAGCTTAATATGGCTGCGTTTATAGAAATTGAAGACTCTTTAGTAAAATCAGCACGTGTGGCTTTTGGTGCACTGGGAAGTACAGCATTTTTATCTGATATGACGCAGGCGTATTTGATCGGAAAGCGTGCCGATACACTTGATTTCAGTGAATTGTCAGCAGTGATGACACAGCAGGTAGACGAAGCTATTCCAACACGTCAATCTAGAATTTATAAACGTGATGCGGTTCGGTCTCTTGCTGCGGACTTACGTGAAATGATTCAGAAAGATAGCGAGGTTTAATATGAGTCGAGACTTTAAATATATTGGTAAAAGCGTTCCGATTCATGATATTGAAGATAAAGTTGCAGGAAAAATGAAATATGCATGTGATATGGAGCTTCCTGGAATGCTTCATGCCAAGCTTATTCTAAGCACAAAAGCACATGCGAATATCAAGAGTATGGACACTTCAAAGGCTGAAGCATTAGAAGGCGTTATAAAGGTGTTCACGCCGTCAGACAGCCCGCAAATAAAATACAACTCACATAAATGGTACGCAGGACATACCACAGTTGATGATGAATTGATTTTTATAGCAACGCCAAAACACATGGGAGACCGTATTGGTGCAGTTGTTGCAACGTCGAAAGCCATCGCAGAAGAAGCTGAACGCTTGATCGAAATTGAATATGAAGATCTCGAAGTTCAAGTTGATCCATTAAAGGTTCGTCAAAACGGTGATGTTGCATTTGAAAAAACAATGAATTTGGGATCATACTCGAAAGTCTCAGATGAAAATGTTATAGAAATGGAAGACACATTTGAAACACAAAAAGTACATCATGCAGCTATGGAAACGCATGTCTGTGTTGCCGCACCAGATAGAGGCGGCGTGCTCAATGTATGGACACCATGTCAGGTTGCTTTCCAGGTTCGGATACTGGTAGCGCAAATACTAGAAATGTCTCTCAATCATGTTCGTGTTATAAAAACAACAATGGGCGGATCATTTGGAGGTAAGGGACAACCGGTTCTAGAACCAGTTGCAGCGTTTCTTGCGAAGTCCGTGAACGCTCCTGTAAAACTTGTTATGAGCAGACAAGAGTCTATTGTTGGATCAAGAACACGTAATGCTGTGGTGGGTCATGTTCGTACAAAAGTAACAGATGACGGCATTATTATAGGTCGTGATATAGATCTGACTGTTGATGCGGGCGCATACTATACAAATGCAGATGCTGTTTCAATGGCAATGGGTAAAAAATCTTTTAGAATGTACCGCATACCAAATCAGAAATTCCACGTTGAGGCTGTGCTAACGAACACACCAATTGCAGGTGCGTGTCGTGGATATGGTTCACCGCAAATTCACGCCGTTACGGAAGTCCATATGGATAGAGTGGCTAGAACACTTGATATTGACCCTGTTGATATGCGCCTTAAAAACCTAATTCATCCGTTTGATAAAGATCCTTTGGGTGGACCAGATTTAGGTGATGCACGAGCGATTGACTGTGTTGAGCGAGGTCGTGATGCATTTAATTGGGCTGATAGAAGAAAAAATACCACAGATGATGGACGTTATATTAAATCAGTTGGAATGGCATGTGCAACCCATGGTAATGGATACTTTAATGCGTTCCAAGATTATATATCGTTATATATCAGACTTGATGAAGATGGCCATGTATTCTTAAATGCTGGATTCCACGATCAAGGCTGTGGAACGATCACAACGATGAAGCAGATTGTTGCTGAAGTTCTTGATGTATCGTTAGACAAGATTTTCATCCCTGAAGTGGATACACTGGTGAGTCCTTATGACTCTGCAGGTACACAAGCGAGTCGTGTGACATATGTTTGTGGAAAAGGTGCTCAAGAAGCTTCAGAGAATCTAAAAAATCAGTTTATAGAAAAACTTGCGGTTGTTTATAATTGTGATGAAAATCAGATTTCACTGTTCGAAGGCATAGTCCGATTTAGTGATGAATCATTACCTGAGGTGCCTTATGGCGAAGCCGTGATTAAGATTCAAAATGAACTCAACCATGATATTAGTGAAGCACATAAGTATCAATCAATTGCAAATCCAGCTGTTTATGCTGCTAATTTTGCAGAGGTTGAAATTGATAAACTAACAGGTCTTATTCGCGTGACGGATGTTTTAGCTGTACATGACATTGGTCAAGCAATAAATAAAGGTTTTGTAGAAGGCCAAGTTCAAGGTGCGATTCAAATGGGCATTGGTTATGCACTCTCAGAAGAAATAGAAGTCGACTCAAAAGGCCGTATTAAAGGTGATACATTTGCAAAGTATCATGTGGTGAATGCTCCAGATATGCCGCGTGTTAATGTGTTATTGGTTGAAGCGCCAGACGCGAATGGTCCATTTGGAGCCAAAAGTGTTGGTGAAATCAGCACATGTGCTATTGCGCCGGCTATTATCAATGCAATTGAGCATGGAATAGGCGTTCAGATTAATGCTCTTCCAGCAACACCAGAGCGTGTTTTAGAAGCCATTCGAAAGTCAGAGAACCATAGCGAAAGTGTTAACTTGCTTGATGTTATAATGACACCTCAAAAAGCTTAATACAGCACACACATCTTTTGATTTAATGAGTTGAACCCTTATTTGAGAACTGATGTGTTATAAAGCCCTATCATGAAGTTGCTTCCACGAGCTCTTCATTTTAACCCAAAAGACAGTTCCGGTTATCCATATAACCGTGACTGTCTTTTACATTTGTATTTCTAGACCCAATTCCTTATAATGAGATAAGCACATTTGATGTGCATCTAAAAAGCAAAGTTTAGGTGATATGAATGAAAATCAAACACAAATTGAAGATAGAACACAGTGTTGTTGTTGAAGTGCTTTCGTGTATACGGGCTCTTTCGTTACCACAAGAACATCCTGAAGTTCAAGATGCTATTGAAGGTATTAAAATTGATCCAAAACATAACTGGGTATTAGATTTTATTAGAAATAATCCAGGCAGAAGTTATGGAATGCATGAATTTATACTGCTTGTTCAGGAGCGCCAAGATATAGGCGTGTTTTTTGATTCAGTTCTTACATTAAACAAAGATGAAAAGCTGCTTCACTATTTAGGTTTCAATTTTAGTATTGAAGAAATACAAGAATGTCTAAATGATCAATCAAGACTACAAAAATTGTTAAGTAGACTTGATGGAATTGACAGTGAGGTTTTGTCTAGAAAACTGGTAAACATTGATGAACTTATTGAAGCGTATAGAGGTTTGGCTATTTCTATATCTGAGGATGAACATTTTACGAGATTATTTGATGTTGATTATAAAAAAGAAATCCAAGTGTGTGTAAAAGACATAAAAAAAGAGTTGGAGAATCGTCATCCATTATCTTACGCACAAGCCTTAATGGGGAAGAATTTTTGGAATATAAGTGATTGGGATGTACATGAATTTATTCCTGTGTACTTTAACAGTCCGAGGACTGTTCGTATATTTAATGCCGAGAAGAATATACTCTTAAAATCACTTTATAAAAGAGAAAAATCCAATGAAGCTTTAAAGCAGAGTCTAAAGGAGAAACTAAAGCTTTTAAGTGATCCAACGCGGTTAAGTATTCTGCGAATGACATATATGAAGCCTATGTATGGTAAGGAAATCGCTGACGCTTTAAAATTGACCACTGCAACGGTGTCTCATCATTTGGATTTGCTTAGAAAAGCAGGGCTCTTAAATCTAGAACAGGAAAGGCACATTAAGTACTTTAGTACAAGTACGAGAGCATTTAATGAACTTATAAATGAAATGAATATGTATATTAAAGAATAATATTCTAAGAATGAAGCCTGGAGTTGATATGTAAAATCAATTCCAGGCTTTTTTATTTGTACCAGAACCTACTGCAACTGTTGACAGAAAGAAATGAAAATTGTATATTAGACATGCGTCTAAGTTAGATGTACGTCTAATATGTAATCGATCTAAAACATATCTACAATTCTTTGGTTAAAAGGGGGCAAAGTCATGGAGTCTGTGATTATTGTTAAGGATTTGGTCCGTCAATACGAGACAACGGAAGGCATTATAAAAAAAACGAAAAAGACAGTAAATGCTCTAAATGGGATTAGCTTTGAAGTGAAAAAAGGTGAGATCTTTGGATTGTTAGGACCGAATGGTGCGGGCAAAACAACCACGATTAAAGTATTGACGACGTTGCTGTCGCCGTCATCAGGTACTGCAAAAGTTTTAGGTTTTGACGCCTTTGGGGATGAAAAGCTTATACGCCCTAGAATCAACTTCGTCTTTGGTGGTGAACGCAGTTTATACTGGCGACTGAGTGCCGAAGACAATCTTAAATATTTTGCAGACTTATATCTCATTCCGCGTTCAGAGCAGAATGCGTTGATTGACAGCCTTCTCAAAAGAGTAGGCCTTGATGATGTGAAACTTAGAAAAGTCGAATCTTACTCAAAAGGGATGAAACAAAGACTACAAGTTGCAAGGGCCTTGCTGAACAATCCTGAAGTTGTTTTTCTGGATGAACCGACCATCGGGCTAGATCCTGTGGGTGCAAGAGATCTCAGAAAAATAATTCAAGAGATTGCTGCATTAGGAACGACGGTGCTGCTTACAACACATTATATGCAGGAAGCTGAAGAATTGTGTGATCGCATTGCCATGATTAATGAAGGTAAGATGATCGCTCTAAATACTGTAGATGGCCTTAAAAGTATGATTGACCAACCTACAAAGCTTCGTGTGCCATCAGAACGGTTTACAAGTGCAGAACTTTTAAAATTGAAAGAGCATCCATCAGTTGATAAAATCATCCAACTTGATAAAAGTAATTTTATCGATATACATAGTGGAGAAGCGGACACTGTACTGAGTAAGATTGTCCATGAGTATGGACGCGATAAAATGAGAGGCATTCAAATACTTGATGTAAACCTTGAAGATGTTTATATAGAATTGGTGGGTGGTTCTCATGCAATTTAAAGATATTCTTCAGGTGGTTTTAAGCAGTTGTAAGAATCAGTTTTACATGTCCATTGGGCGAGCTACTTTTCAGTTTTGTGTGCTGGCGCAACCCATTGTATACGGCTTTATTCTTGGAATGATGTATTTGGATCAATCAAATGAAGCGTTTACAATTTATGTACTCATGGGAAGTGGAATCGTGTCATTTTGGAGCAGTATCTGCTTTTCATCAGCATCGGATATCAATCGTGAGAGATTTTACGGAACCCTTGAAAATATCTTTGTTGCACCTGGTCGGTTTGAGTGGATTATACTCGGAAAAGTCATTGGGAATACAATTTGGGGCGTTATTTCTATGATGATCAGTGCCTGTTTTGTACTTATATTCTTCAACAAGTCAATTGTGGTCTCAAATATAGGTTTGCTAATTATTGGTTTGATTCTAATGGTTGTATCATTTGTGGCTATAGCATTTATGCTGGCGGGTTTGTTTACTTTGTCACGTAGTGCTAGAGTGCTCATGAATTGTATGGAGCATCCCATTTATATATTGTGCGGTGTTGTATTTCCCGTAGAAATATTACCAGGTTTTATTCAGCCAATTTCTTATATTTTGTCACCAACATGGGCTGTTAAAGTATTAAGGTTAGCTGTTGTGGGTGGACCGCTTAATGATGTCAGATATTATTTAATCGGACTTGTATCGGTGACTGTGATTTACATAGTCATTTCAGCCTTATCATTTAAACTGATAGATAAAAGGGCGAGAGTCAATGCCACTTTGGGGGTGTATTAGAATGGATTTATTTAAGAGAGCCATAAGAAAGGCCGTTGTGTCATATAAAGGGCTTTTTGGGATGTACTCATTAAAGGCTTATATTATGGTAGAAATCATTGGACCGGTTTTTCAGCTTAGCTTTTTTACATTGGTAGCTGGTTATGTGTATAAAACTGATGATTTGAGTCCGTGGATTATAGGAAATGCAATGGTTCTCACGTATATGAATGCATTTTTCGGTGTGGGTGCACAGTTTGTTCAAGAGCGGTTTATGGGAACTTTAAAATTACTTATAGCAGTGCCGTCAAACAGCCTAGGCATATTCCTGCCGAGAGTGATTGTACATACACTTGATGGTGTTATTTCGGTGTTAATTGGACTTATGGCCGGGATGATATTTTTTGGCTTCAAGTTGTCCATAGTTCAACTGATCCCATTTTTAATTGTTATTCTGGTGGCATCGTTTTCTGCGATGGGGCTCGGACTTCTAATTGGATCACTTGGTCTATTAACTCGAGATGTTAATATGTTGCTGAATTTAGCTTCGATGGCACTATTGTCTTTAACAGGTGCTAATTTTGAAATTGAAAGACTGCCAATTTTTCTTCAAGGTGTATCCAATTTACTCCCACTGACACGCAGTATTACACTTTGTCGACTAATCTATAGTGGTGCGAACATAACAAATCATATGGATTTGCTATTTGGTGAATTTCTAATTGGTCTGTCGCTCTCTTTAGCGGGATTTGCCGTATTTAAAACACTTGAAAGGGTTGCAAGAGTAAAGGGAACTCTTGATCTATATTAAGGTCAACATATACACAAAAAAGAAAGAGATCCACTGACACAATTGTCAGTGGATCTCTTTCTTTTTGTGTGTGAACTCCTATTTACATGAAGAGTAATGTGGACTAGATTGATTGTGATTCTTCGATTATTATGATTTTATATTCTTTATATCTAAATGTTACACCAATACCAAGACCAATTGATATAGCAAGAATCAACAAAATTCTATTGTTAAGAGGAACCTTTGAAATCGTTTTACACCAGATATAAGTTGTACAATTGTTTGGTTTTTATAAACGTCAGAAAAATCGGATGATTCGAATAGAAGAAATAATCAATTCTTGCGTCATCACTCTGAATAATTTAAAATGGTATACTGTAAAAAAGATCGATACGGAGGGGATTATGTATAAATTATTACTTGTAGATGATGAAACAGAAGTAAGACAGGGAATAATCTCAAAAATTGATTGGTCACAGACGGGGTTTGAAATTGCTGGGGAAGCTGAGAATGGCCTAGAAGCTCTCGAAGTGATGGAGAAGATTAATCCCGATGTTGCAATAATAGATATAAAGATGCCATTTATGGATGGCATGCAACTTGCTGAGATTATTTCGAAAGAATATCCTGCAACAAAAGTCATGATTTTATCAGGATTTGATGAGTTCGATTACGCTCAAAGAGCTATCAGGTACAATGTTATGGAGTATATTCTAAAACCATTTGGATCAGAGGAGCTTTTAGAGATTCTCGGGCGGTTAAAGCTTGTTCTTGATGAAGAAAAACTGAGAAATGCGGATCTTGAAAAGCTTCGGAAGGAATATATGGACAGTCTTCCGATTCTTAAAGAAAGATTCTTTAACGCTATAATAATAGAAAGAATGAATCGTGAAGAGATCAGAGAGAAGGCGCGTCGTTTCGATATAAAATTGAATGATGGGAAATACGTTGTGGCTCTGATCAAACATAACCTTGATCAGATTGAAAGCGGGAGTCAAGAAATAACAAAAATGAGTCCTTTTGAAGAGAAAGAGCTTCATGGGTATGCCGTATTTGAGACCTGTGAAAGAATCGGAAGCGCCCATGATTGTTTAACATTTATGAGAGCGGGCGGTGAAACCATTATGATTTTACCACTCGGCCATGAAAATGATATCAAAATTGCATTTTCAATTCTTGAAGAGGTACGTATGGTTATTGAAAAGACCCATCCAATGACGGTTACAATTGGAATTGGAGAGGTTGTTGAAAATTACGTGAATTTACCCGAATCTTACAAAGGTGCAATCGGTGCTCTAGAGCATCAGTTGGTTGAGGGAACCAATAGACTTTTATGGATCAATGACCTTTTACCAAAAGATTATGGACGAATTATATTCCAAGAAGAGATGGATCGAGAACTTAGAACCGTAGTGCGTGCGGGTAATGCTTCTGACATTGAAAATGTCATCGGCAGTCATTTTCAAAAAATGCGTGATGAAGAGATTTCCTATCAGGATTGTCGATTGTTTATGAATGAAATGTTGACATCACTGTTCAGAATTGCACGTTTTCATAATCTAAACCTTCCAGATCTGGTTGAAGAGGATAATCTTTTTATACTAATGAAAGAAATGGGCGTGCTTGATAATTTAGAAGCTTGGTTTATATCTGCATGTAAAGTATTGAATCAAAACATAATGGAAAATAGAATGAGCAGTATTCAAAAAATGGTTGAAACTGCCAAAGTGCATGTAAAGACGAATTATCACAATTCCGATTTGAGTCTAGACAGTATAAGTCAGATGCTTCATATTAGCCCATCATATTTCAGCCGAATGTTCAAAAAAGAGTCTGGAATGACATTCATTCAATATTTGACTGAAGTCAGAATGGAAAAAGCGATGGAGCTCATACTCGAAACAGATTATAAAAATTTTGAAATTGCTGAGAAAATCGGGTATGCAGAGGCAAACTATTTTAGTTATTCTTTCAAAAAATTCTACGGTCAATCACCAACATCAATGAAAAAACAACGATCTGGTCAATCTTAGGGGTGGTAACTTGCGAAAGTGGATCAAAAAAGCAGGAATAAGAGTAACAGGTTTTAGATTTATACTTGCAATGAGCTTTGCGGCCGTTATTATGCTCTCTATGACCTTTGTGGGATTTGCTCTAAACCAGAAGTTCGTACAGACTTCAAAGGAAAATTTAAGTGAGAACAGCCGTGAGATCATAGAACAGGTTGAGAGAAACCTAGACACCTATTTAAAAGGCATGATAGATCTTTCGAACTTACTTGTGATAGATATCAATAAATTTAAAGAACTCAATATAGAAGAACTCGACCGAGATATTGAAACAATTATGCGGACGAGAAATGACATTTTATCAATATCCTTATTCACAACAGAAGGGAATATGATTTATGAGGGTACAAATCTAAAGTTGAAAGCAACAGCAGATATCCCTTCAGAGCAGTGGTTTATATCTGCCACCCAGAGTAATGGAAATATTAATATATCACCACCTCACGTTCAGAATTTATATAAAAACAGACACCCTTGGGTGATCACGCTAAGTCGAAAAGTGAATTTTAGAACGAATCATACAATGGGTGAAGGCGTTCTCATGATCGATATGAACTTCAGTATGATCGAAGACTTGCTCAATGGCGTGACACTCGGAAAAAGAGGCTATGTATTTTTACTCGACAATGAAAATAACATCGTATATCATCATCAGCAGCAATTGCTCTACTCAGGTGTGAAAAAAGAAAACCTTGAGGGTGTTTCAGAAAGGTCGCTTGGAAGTTTTGTTCAATCGGATTCTGAAGGCGAGTCGAGAATTTTAACAATCTACCCTGCAAGGCACGTCATGTGGAAATTGGTTGGCGTATACTATTTGTCGGATTTAACTGCGGCTCAAAAAGATTTAACGCAATTTATCATCTTAACACTTGCTATAGGTATGGTTATTTTTATTTCCGTATCATTTTATATGACAGATAGAATCACCAAGCCGATCGCGGAGCTTGAAGACTCCATGAAGGCCGTTGAGAATGGAGACTTTGATATTCGAATTGATGTACAGGGTGAATATGAGGTTGTTGCTCTTGCGAAACGATTTAATCTGATGACTGCAAAAATCAAAAGTCTGATGGGACAGGTTGTCGATGAGCAAGAGGCTAAACGAAAGAGTGATCTGAGTGCACTGCAAGCTCAAATTAATCCTCATTTTCTATACAATACATTGGATTCTGTCATTTGGATGGCCGAAAATGGAAAACATCAGGAAGTTGTAAAAATGGTGACCGCTCTTGCGCGTTTATTTAGAATCAGTATCAGTCGTGGTCGCAATGTGATTACTGTTAAAGAAGAACTGGCCCATGCTGAAAATTATTTGACCATCCAACAAATGAGATACAAAGATCAATTTGAATATACATTTGATGTGGATGAGACAGTTCTTGAATATAAAACAATGAAATTGATCCTTCAACCAATCATCGAAAATGCAATTTATCATGGGATTAGACAAATGGTTGATCTTGGGGAAATTGCAATTCGAGCTTACAGCGAAGAGGATAAACTCATCTTCGTCGTAGAGGACAATGGTCTCGGAATGAATGAAGATATCCGCTCGCGGATTCTAAAAGAGTATGATAAACATGATGAAAAAACTGTTCGCGTTGGCGGTGTTGGCGTGACCAATGTGTTTGAGAGAATACAACTTATGTATGGTAAAGATTATGGGATTCAAATAGAAAGTGAAATTGAAGAAGGCACAAAAGTCACTTTAACAATTCCGGTGATTAAGGGGGATAAGGCATGAATCGAAGAGTTGTAATTGTAGGCCTGATGTCTGCACTCATCGTTCTTGGTATGCTTATGCTGATTAATATCACAGCCCCTGATATTGTTGGAGAGGGTGTTGAAAAGCCGGAAGTGAATGTTGCTCTAATTTTGAAGGCACGTCACGGTGAATACTGGCAAACCGTCAACATGGGTGCAGAAATCGCAGCAAAAGAGTTTGGTGTAGACGTTGATTACCTGGCACCGGAAGAAGAATCGGATTATAAAGGTCAAATTGAAATGATTAGAGCGGCTGTTGATCGAAACTATGATGGCATTGTACTTGCCCCTTCTGATTTGCTTCTGCTTGAACCAGCACTTGATTATGCTCATGATAAGAATGTCCCTGTTATTTTGATAGATTCTATGGTTGGCACTTGGAAGTATTATAGAAGTGTTACAACCAATAATTATGCGGCAGGTGAAAGGCTGGGAAAGATTGCTGTTGAACTTGCTGGTGAGGAGTGCAAAGTTGGAATCATCAGTTTTGTATCAGGGAGTGAAAATGCAATAGAGCGTGAAAAAGGGCTAAGGGATCATTTTAGCCAATATGAGAATGTGGTGATTCGCGATACCATGTATTCAATGTCTGATGTTAAACTTGCATCACAGATTACAGATTTTATGCTAAATGAACTTCGTCCACCGGATGTGATTATCGGACTTAATACAATATCAACGCTTGGCATTGCAAAAGAAATGGCAAAGTATCCTGAGTCTGAACAAATTCCCGTTATTGGTTTTGATTCTACACCACAGGAAATTGAGTACTTAGAGTCTGGTGTTATTGACAATGCCATCGTTCAGAATCCGTTTAATATGGGTTATATAGGTGTGTCGGAAGCGGTAGAAGCCATTACGAGTATGAGACTTATCGCAGTAGACAATAAAGATATTGAGGTGAATACAGTTATTATAAATGCAGATAATCTTTATGATCCTGAGAATCAGAAACTCATATTCCCCTTTAATTATTAAGGAATTTATATGATTTCATAATTGAGTAAAGTGAGAGAGCGCAATCGTTGCGCTCTTTTTTTGTTTATGAAAACATTTTCATAGACAAGGGGTTTAATACAAAAAGTTCATGAAATTATGAACAATCTATGAATGATTTGAACAAGAATTCATAGATTTGGGACAAGATATTGGATTTTTGAAAACGATTTCAGGTGATAAGATTAATTTGTCAACAGGCCGAGACATATCTGTCTGAAAACGTTTACTTACTATGGAGGGGATACAAAATGAAAAAGTGGATTTCAATTCTGATGGCTGGCATCCTTGCAACATCTATGGTTGCATGTGCTCCTAAAGAAGAAGCAGCAACAGGTGGCGAAGAAGCTGCAGTAGAAATGCCTAAAGTTGGTGTAACGATTTACAAGTTTGATGACAACTTCATGTCATTCGTTCGTCGTTCAATCGCAACAGCGGCTGAAGGTCAAGCAGAACTAATACTTAACGATTCACAAAACAATCAAGCAACTCAAAATGATCAAGTAGACATGATGATTTCTAAGGGCGTTAAAGCTCTTGCAATCAACCTAGTTGATCCTCAAGCTGCTCCATCAATCATTGCTAAAGCAAAAGCTGAAGATATGCCTGTTGTATTCTTCAACAAGGAACCATCTCCAGAAGCTCTAAAGTCTTACGACAAAACTTGGTACGTTGGTACTGCATCTGCAGAAGCTGGCGTTATCCAGGGCGAAATGATTGCTAAAATGTGGAACGAAAATCCTGAGTGGGACCGCAATGGCGATGGCGTTATGTCATACGTTCTAATGAAGGGCGAGCCTGGTCACCCAGATGCTGAAGCTAGAACTAAGTACGCAATTGAAACAGCAGTTGAAAAAGGCGTAAAAGTTGAAGAGCTAGAGCTTCAAACTGGTATGTGGGATTCTGTAAAAGGTAAAGAACTTATGGATGCATGGATTGCTAAGCATGGCGACGCAATCGAGTTCGTTGTAACTAACAACGATGCTATGGCGTTGGGTGCTATTCAATCACTTAACTCTAATGGCTACTTCGAAGGCGACAACTACATGCCTGTAGTTGGTGTTGACGCTATTCCAGATGCTCTTGAGCAAATAAAGGCTGGCTTCATGGCTGGTACAGTACTTAATGATGCTAAAAACCAAGGTCAAGCAACATTCGATCTTGTTAATAACGTAGCTAACGGCAAAGACCCTCTAGAGGGAACTGAGTGGACATTTGATGAGAACAAAGCTGTACGTGTTCCTTACGTAGCGGTTACTATTGATAACATCGAGTTCGCTGAAAAAGCTTACCAATAAGAACTTTGAGTTAATGTATGATTGGGGAATTCGAGATGTGCAAGGCGCACATCTCGGATTTTTCTTCGAGGGAGGTGCCATGAATGCACAAAAAAGAAAATGTAAAATCGGAATACTTGCTCGAGATGATCGGCCTGACTAAAACCTTCCCGGGGGTCAAAGCACTAGACGGCGTTAATCTGAGAGTACGCCCAGGTACTGTACATGCACTAATGGGTGAGAACGGCGCTGGAAAATCGACACTTATGAAATGCCTGTTTGGTATATATAGAAGAGATGAAGGCAGTATAATTTTTAACGGTGAACAAGTGGAGTTCACATCATCAAGACATGCCCTCGACCACGGCGTGTCAATGGTACACCAGGAGCTGAACCAAGTTCAGTCCACACGAGTTATGGATAATATATGGCTGGGGCGTTTCCCACGAAAAGGACTTTTCATTGATGAGGAAAAGATGTATGAAGAGACAAGCCGCATCTTTGAAGAGCTGGATATAAAAGTTGATCCGAGAGATAAAGTTGGAAACTTACCAGTGTCAGAAAGTCAGATGGTTGAGATTGCTAAAGCTGTTTCATATAATTCTAAAATCATTGTAATGGATGAGCCAACATCCTCTCTTACTGAGAAAGAAGTTGGACACCTATTCAAGATTATCCGTTCATTAAGAGATCGTGGTGTTTCTATCATTTATATTTCGCACAAGATGGAAGAAATATCTGAGATTTCTGATGATGTTACGATCATGCGTGACGGACAATGGATCGCAACGGAATCCATTAAAGATATTACTACAGACCAGATCATCAACTTAATGGTTGGTCGAGATTTAACCCATCGTTTCCCGCCTAATACAAATACACCAGGCGATGTAATGATGAGAGTCGAAGGCCTTACAGCTTTCGCACAGCCATCGGTAAAGGATGCGACATTTGAACTTCGTGAAGGTGAAATTCTAGGTGTTGCTGGACTTGTTGGTGCAAAAAGAACTGAACTTATTGAAACGATTTTTGGACTTCGACATAAAAGTGCCGGAAAGATTTATATGAGGGGTCAGGAAATTGATAATAAAGACCCGCATCATGCAATTAAAAATGGATTTGCATTAATCACAGAAGAGAGACGTGCGACGGGGATTTTCGCAGGGTTAGATATTCAATTCAACTCGATTATTGCAAACTTGAAAAATTATGTTAAAAAGAATGGACTGCTCGATGAAAAGAAAATTGAACAAGACACTGGGTGGGTTGTGGACAGTATGCGTGTTAAAACGCCGACGCAGCAAACATCAATCGGTTCGCTTTCGGGTGGTAATCAACAGAAAGTTATTGTTGGACGTTGGTTGTTGACTGAACCAGATGTACTTCTTATGGATGAACCAACACGTGGTATTGACGTTGGTGCTAAATATGAAATTTACCAATTGATGATTGACCTTGCGAGTAAAGGCAAAGGTGTCATTATGGTCTCGTCTGAAATGCCAGAACTTCTAGGTGTAACGGACAGAATCCTCGTTATGAGTAACGGCCGTTTGGCTGGCATCGTGGATACAAAATCAGTAACTCAAGAAGAAATACTCAAATTGTCAGCTATGTACTTATAATTAAGGAGGTTTAAGATGAGCTCAATGCAAAAAACAAAAGAAACTCGTCTTGAGCGTTTCAAGAAGATGAAAAAAGAAGATGTTATCGAGTTTATGATGGACCATGCAATCTTCTTTGTACTTCTAGGCCTGCTCACGGTGATTATTGTAATTTCACCTGATTTTATATCATTTAGAAACTTTAGAAATATTCTTTCGCAATCATCCACGCGTATTATTATGGCACTTGGTGTTGGTGGTATTATCGTTACAGGTGGTACAGACCTTTCACTTGGTCGTCAGGTTGGTCTTGCTGCTGTAATTTCAGCGTCACTGCTCCAAGCTCCAGATTACGCTTACAAAATGTATCCAAACCTACCACTGCTTCCAGTTATCGTTCCAATTTTGATGGTTATGGCGATTACGGGTGCAATTAGTATGATCAATGGTTTCGTAGTAGCAAAGTTTAAGGTCGATGCTTTCATTGCCACTCTTGGTATGATGGTTATCGTATATGGCTTGACTTCTACATACTTTGACCGTCCTCCATATGGCGCACAGCCTATTGGTGGTCTCGATCCAAGTTTCTCGCAATTTGCACAAGGTTTCTTTGATATAGGTGGATTCATCATCCCGTATCTGGTTATCTACGCTGCAATAGTAACAGGCGTTGTTTGGGTACTATGGAATAAAACAACCTTTGGTAAAAATATTTTTGCAATTGGTGGCAACGAAGAAGCAGCTGTTGTATCCGGTGTAAATGTATTCAAATATCTAATGTTTGTATACCTGCTTGCAGGTCTGCTATACGGTCTTGGTGGCTCTCTTGAAGCGGCTCGTATTGGTACAGCAACCAACAATACAGGTAACATGTACGAGCTTGATGCGATCTCGGCATGTATCGTTGGTGGTCTTTCGTTTGATGGTGGTATTGGTTCGATCTCTGGTATTGTTGCCGGCGTTTTAATCTTCCAGGTTATTGCATATGGTTTATCATTTGTTGGTGTAAACCCTTACCTGCAGTTTATCATCAAAGGTCTTATCATCATCACTGCGGTTGCAATTGATAACCGTAAACATCTTAAAAAGAAATAGAGTAATCTTACGTTTAATCTTAGATTAAAACCTGATTAAGCTCTTTCTCCTCCAAGCAACAAAATATACTCCATTAAAAGGGGCTTCTAGCTGACAACAGCTGGGAGTTTCTTTTTGATTGTGGAGATATTGCTTCTACTCTTCGTTACTAAAATTTCTAGAATCGGATCACGTACTTAGGTACGCTCACCAATTCAAGAAATTTTGTGCCTTGATTAGAATCAATCTTTCCACAATCTTTTCTGGCGATCTTTCCGTTATACTGCGTCTCAAGGAACTGATGAACCAAGTCGCGTACGCGATTTATCTGTAGATTACTATAGAAACGCACAAAAATAACCCTACTTATTCAGCGGGGTTACTTTTGTGTGTGAGTGTAAAGGGATGTGAGAAAGAAATTTGGAAGTCGGAGGTCCGACGCCAAAGAATCTTAAAAAAGGAAGTTCGTGCGTTACCGCACTTCAAAAAACAAAAAACGGCAACTAAGCTTAAATTAATAAACTTAATTGCCGTTCAATATCTACGAGTAAGGTGCTGGGAAGCACCGAATAGACATCTGACAAAGAAATCGATTTCCTACCTAAATTATAAGGTATTCAGTGCAAGAATGCAATGTTCAATTGATAAAATTCTGTCAATTTCGAAAATGCATTTAAAATAATCATTTGAATGGAAGTATTACATCTCAAATATCTCTTTTAGAGCATCAGCGACGATCTTTACATCTTCGAGAGTGTTGGAAAATCCAAAGCTAAAACGGATTGTACCTTGTGGGAAAGTTCCCATCGTTTTATGTGCAGCAGGAGCACAGTGCATACCACATCTGTTATTCACACCGTATGTTGAAGCCAGTGCATGAGAGACCATGGCACTATCATGATCAGGTGTATCAATAGAAATTACGGGTGTTCTATAGATGGTTCCGTGTTGACCGATGATCTTAACATTCTCGTTTGAATCAAGCGCTTTAATGAGCTCAGACGTAAGCATGAGTTCATGCTCTCGTATATTTTGCATGCCTTGTTCCAGAATGTATTTCAGAGAGGCATTTAGACCAATAATGCCCAGAGTATTCGGTGTGCCAGACTCAAATTTGTCAGGCAAGTAATCTGGTTGTTGCTCAGAATCAGAGCGACTTCCAGTGCCGCCTTGAATGAGTGTTTTCACTTCTACGGCAAACGCATCCGAAATCACAAATCCACCAATACCTTGAGGTCCGAGAAGGCTTTTATGACCTGTAAAGGCTATTGCATCAGCGTTTAAAAGTTCCATTTTCACAGGCATGAATCCGGCAGTTTGAGCAGCGTCAACAATGAACTTGAGCCCATTTGTCTTTGCAAACTTACCAACAGACTCTAAATCGAGAATTGTTCCGAAGACATTAGATGCATGCATCATGGCAACAAGCTTGGTTTCTGGCTTTAGTGCATCTTGAAGATCTTTTTCATCAAAAAAACCATTTATATCTGGTTGGATGCGTGTAAAAGTCACACCCATAGATTCCATCGCAACCAGAGGTCGCATCATTGCATTATGTTCCATGCTCGATACAATAACATGATCACCTGATTTTAAGTATCCATGGAGAAGCACATTCAGACTCTCTGTGACATTTTTTGTGAATACGACATTTTTAGAGTCTTCTGCGCCGAATAATTCTGCAATCATCTCACGTGTTTCAAACACAAGACTTTCTGTCTGAAAAGCTTCTGAGTAAGCGCCGCGGCCTATATTTGTGCCAACATTTAATATATAATTGTTAATGGATTCAGCCACACCTGGAGCTTTAGGAAAGGATGTTGCACCATTATCAAGGTAAGTTCTTTTCATTATAATTCTCCTTATTGAGTACGTATCTTAGGATTTAATTTCCTAACGTTATCATTTTATCACTTCAATAAGTCTTTACAATTGATGTAGAAGAATATAAATGGCAAAACCTATAGAGAATTTTTATACAACTAAGGCGAAGTATAGAAAAAAGGAATGATGACATGATTGGATTTATAGGCGACCAAGACCTTGTGTCTATTGAAGCACTTCAAAAGCTGATTAGTTTGCCTGATATTATAAAATTACCACAGCTCTCTACGCTGTATGATGCAATATGTTCACATGCGGATGTTTTATGCTGTTCAGTCGGTAATAAGATTGTTTTAGAGCCTACAATTTATGATCAATTAGTGGATGATAAGTCTCATCGGAATGAGATTCAATTGAACCATGTTATAATTAAAGGTCAGACGCACCTTGAAGGGAAATATCCATATAATATCGCTTATAATGTAGCTTTTATCGGAACGTATGCCATTCATAATACACATTATACAGATCCTGTGGTGAAGGATCTTGTTGATGAAGAAGGATATCAGTGGATTCATACTAAACAAGGGTATACAAATTGTACATGTCTAACCGTGGGACCCGATGCGGCAATTACCTCAGATGCTGGGCTCGCAAAAACTTTAAGGTTATATAATATTAAGGTTTTAGAGATTGAACCTGGACATATTAAGTTGCCTGGAATGAATTATGGTTTTATTGGTGGTGCAGCAATCGGTATAGGTGACGTTATTTACTTCTTTGGCGATATAAGAAACCATCCAGATGGTGAGCGTATTATTGAATTTTTAGGTTCACAAGGGATTTCATTTGAATGTTTGAACGGTGGCCCACTCATCGATATCGGAAGTATGAGGTTGGTTAAGTAAAATTATACATATTGTAAAGCGTCTATGGAAATGATACGCTAAGCTCTAGGGGGCTCAACTTTATGGAGACAAAGTTTTCGTTACATATTGGTTATTTTGTTCAAGAAATTGCAAGAAAATCGGCTGTTATTTTAAATGAACGACTGGGAGAACTTGAACTCACATATGCTCAATTTCGTGTATTGAACACGCTTTGGAAAAGAGGCACATTAACACAAAAGGAAATTCTGGTATATATATGTGTGAAGCCGTCAACATTGACTGGTTTAACGGATCAGCTTGTAAAAAAGGGCTTGGCTGAAAGAGTCAAGGTCAAAGACGATCGGCGTGCTAAACAAATAAGCTTAACGCCAAAAGGTGAAGCGCTGAGGGAACCTGCATTTAATATCATTAATGATTTTGAGATGGAAAGCACACGTCACATTTCTGAAGATCTTAGGGAAGAGATGTTGACTGTTTTAAAAATGATGGATGATAAGTTGCTTGAAATGAAAACTGAAGCATAAATTTTGACCGACTACGTCTTTGTTAATTAGAAAAGTCGGTTTCTTTATAAACGGTTTTATTTAGGAAGCTAAATAAAACCTTGAATGTTTAGTTTCCTAAATATATAATTATTGTATCAATACTGAAATTATATGGAGGTGCAAAATGAGTATGATAATGAAAAAAGCGTTGGAACTGGACCAACAAGATGGCATCAGCAGATTAAGAGATAGGTTCTACATCAATGAAAACGAGCTATATATGGATGGGAACTCTCTAGGTCTTATGTCGATAGATGCAGAGAATGGCATTCATGAAACCCTAGAGCAGTGGAAAAAGTGGGGCATTCGCGGATGGACTGAGTCGAAACCTGAATGGTTTTATATGGCTGAAAAACTGAGTGAAATGCAGGCTCCATTTGTTGGTGCGCGACCTAATGAGCTGACGATTCACAGTTCAACAACGTTAAATTTACATTTGTTACTTGCAACCTTCTACAATCCAACGGATAAAAGAACCAAAATTATTGTTGATGAGCTTAATTTTCCAACGGATATCTATGCAGTCCGAAGTCACTTAAGCCATCTTGAAATGAACCCGGAGGATCATTTAATCATTGTTAGAAGTGAAGACGGTCTGACACTCAACGAAAAAACGATTATTGAACATATGGATGAAACCACTGCTTTGGTTCTTCTACCTGGCGTTTTATATAGAAGTGGACAGTTGCTTGATATGGAGAAATTGACTAGAGCGGCCCATGATGTTGGAGCTGTTATTGGGCTTGATCTTTCTCATTCCGCTGGTGCTGTACAACATCATCTTCATGACTGGGGCGCTGATTTTGCATTCTGGTGTAATTATAAGTACTTTAATGGCGGTCCTGGCGCAGCGGCAAGTTTATTTGTTCATGAAATACATTTGGCGAAAGGTCCGGCTTTAGCTGGTTGGTTTGGATATAGAAAAGATAAGCAGTTTGATCTCGCTTTAGAGTTTCAGCCTGCGACGACAGCATCAGCATGGGAAATTGGTACACCTCACGTTATAAGTATGGCAGGCTTAATGGGTTCACTAGCACATTATCAGGATGCTGGTCTTGAAGCACTTAGAATGAAGTCATTGAAATTAACAGCCTTTTTAATAGAATTGATTGAAGAGAGACTGTCACAGTATGGCTTTGGAGTAGGTACGCCTAGAGAATCAGAGAGACGCGGAGGACATGTTGCACTCGTCCATGACGAGGCTGCGCGTATCAATGAAGCTATGAAAGAATGTGGTATTATTCCTGATTATCGAGAACCGAATGTAATAAGACTTGCACCTGTACCTTTATACACACGGTTTGTTGATGTTGTGGACTTGGTAGAGCGAATAGTGGATATTATGGAGGCTGGCACGCACTTGAAATATGAAAATAAGCGTGGAACAGTGGCCTGATTGATTAGAATGTGTTATAATTTTCCTCGGCTTCATCAAGTGTTAGTGTCTGGTAACAATCATACCAAGTGGTGGTAACCAGAATGCTATGATTGAAAGGGGAAAGCAATGCTTAAATTAATGATCCTAGCGTCAATTGGCGCTTTAATTGGTTGGACAACGAATGTTATCGCAATAAAGCTACTTTTTAGACCTATAGAACCTATAAAAATACCCGTACTAGGGTGGGAACTGCAAGGTTTAATGCCAAAACGGAAAAAAGAAATTGCGAAGAATATAGGCGAAACCGTTGAAAATGAACTTATTTCAATAGAAGAGATTATTGATAAAATGATTGAGGGCTCTGACAAGTCTAAAATAATTGATGCGTTAAAATCGAGAATTCTTGAGCTTACCGAGCTTAAAATGCCGATATTTGTCCCATCTGCAATGCGCAGTATGATTCTAAGTTTTGTGGGAGATACCATTGATGAAAATGCAGATGAAATGATCAATGAGCTCAGTGAAAAGATGGTTCATCAAGCCACTGAGAAAGTGAGTATTGCACTCATAATTGAAGAGAAAATCAATGCATTTCCATTTGAGAAGCTTGAAGAAATCATATTATCTATTGCAAAGAAAGAGCTTAAACACATTGAGTATCTAGGCGGTGTCATTGGGTTTGCCATCGGTGTTGTGCAAGGGATTATCATTCTTTACATCTAATCATCTGAATATGCGTGTGAAATTATTAAGGACATTCCAAGTGGAATGTCCTTTTGCTTTAGTATCTATTTTAGCGAGTAAAGAAGCTGTGCAGTGGATTCATTCTTCATCCACTCAAGCATAGGATCGATATCATTCCTAATATGCTCACGCGTTACTGGGATATAAACATCTGGCTGCAACGGGTGTGACCCGTCTCCATTGGCATATTCCAAGGTTCCGCCGCCGATGGAGGCACCAAACTTCAA